>Ga0233420_10000299_pt1 | contig 21899 bp, 23 predicted proteins | sample Watercolumn_Mata_4_FD_183009 | JGI IMG/M metagenome (GOLD analysis project Ga0233420, IMG submission 183009) | Freshwater microbial communities from Lake Matano, South Sulawesi, Indonesia - Watercolumn_Matano_2014_102_MG | ecosystem: Environmental > Aquatic > Freshwater > Lake | place...
GATGTTCCCGCCCAAGAGCTATTTTTACTCCTTCGCTCCCGTTGGTCGCTCGGGTACGCTGCGCTTCTCCCTTCGGTCGACCTCGCTTAACAGCGTGTATGCGGTTCACTTCCTCGCTTCGCTCGGTCGTTCACCCATATTTGCTGGCGTTTGGCTCCTTCGGAGCATATTATAACGCCAGCAAACATCGCATACACGCGGACGTTATATTCAATTCAGAAAACGGCCTAAATGCTTCAACTAAATCTGAAGTCATAAAAACATTTATATACTTAATGAAACATCAAAATTATATGGCTAACAAAAAATTAATTATCTCAATTGTTGTAGCAATAATTGTTACTGCGATTATTTTCTTATCGCCCCTTTCATTATCAAGTATGGTGCACTGTAAATGTGGGGGCTGTTGTGTAGGTTGCCCTGGTGATTGTAATACAATGGGTGCACCATTTGCATATTATTATTGGGGCGTTAATGGTATATCTGGTGAAGTTGTAAACCAAATTTCAACATTTGGAATAATCGCAGATATAATAATCTGGGGAATTTTGATGTTTCTAATCTACAGATTTATTTACAAGAAATAGTACGGCCGTTTTCTGGACTCTGAATTTTTCCCTTCGGGAACGTTGCACTAAAATTCAGCCCTTCGGGGAATATAACAGGGCTTAACCGACTACGAAACCTTGCAGGTTTCTCCGTCCAAATTTTGCCCCATCTCTGAAAATTTCTCCAGCTCTGTTCGGATTTTCCAGCTCTGAACTACGGTTCGAGGGAAAATCCTCACGAGGTCGAAATTTTCGAGGGGTCAAAACTTCGGTTAAGCCCGATGTTATATGAAATTCCGAACCCTGCCCAATGAAAACAACAAGATTATTAAACAGAAGGTGATGATATGATCAAAGGAATTACTATGAAAATAAAATACCCTGAAATTGGAATATGTGGTCTTTCATGCAGGCTTTGCCCCAATTTCAACACGGAAGCTGAAAGTCGATGCTTGGGTTGTAAAAGCGAAGGAAGAATAGCAGTTGGTTGTTCATTTATTACTTGCGCCATAAAGAAGAAGGGGGTCGAATTTTGCTGGGATTGTGAAGAAAATAAAACATGTGATAAATGGAAAAAACATAGAGAAATTGGGAAGAAACATGATTCATTCAAATGTTATCAAAAACTTGAAGAAGATATAGAGTTTATTCAAAAAAACGGAGTGGCTAAATTCGAAAAGATGCAAAAAATTCGGGAGCAAATCTTAAAGGAGATGTTAAAGGAATTTAATGAAGGACGTTCAAAAAGTTATTATTGTATCGTATCAACTGTTATGGATATTGAAGAACTGAAGCAAGCCCTGGATAAAGCAAGACAGCAATCCCAAGGATTAGAAACTAAAGAAAAATCCAAATTGCTACATTCTATATTGGGTGAGATTGCAGGTCGTAAAAAATACCATTTGAAATTAAGGAAATGAAAACAGACTTGGGCGGGGTTCGGAACTCTGCGCTCCCTTCGGTCGCTTGCCACGTTGCACTCTCGCTTCGCTCAGGTCATATAACAGCGGATAAATGGCTTATTCCTTACAGTCGTTCGTCCAAATTGCCTTCGGCAACTTCGTTTATCCGCAAACGTTATATGAAATACATGTTTTCCTTTTTGGGCTATCGCCCAAGCTTTTAAAAGAAAGTGAATTTGATTTTTTCTTTTTTTGATAAGGGGGTGTTGTCTGGCTTCGCTAGCCAGCCAGTAATGTGTTTTCTCCGCTCCCGCTGGTTGCTCCGAAAATGCATTTTGTTTGAATTTTGCTCTATTTTAAGCTATAATTAACAGATTGAACTTCAAAAATATGGATAATAACCAAGAACAAAGACTGGCTCGGCAAACCTATGCAGAACAATCCGCTGGTGAACCAAAACCAGAAGTTGAGACTGCGCCAGAAACTGCCGAAGTTGTTACTCAAACTATTGAGCAAATTAAACACACTCTGCTTGACCCACACGCAATTTCGCAAAGGTACGATATTGAAGGCCGTCAAATTGTTGAAGCAGAAATTTCCGAGGTAAGGACTCGCGCAACCAGCATCAGTGAAGACGTTGCCGGAAAAACTGAAACTCTCAAACGAAAAGAACAAAGAGCTAGAGATCTTGACGCGCTTAAAGCTAAAACAATTCAACGCCTTGAAACAGTCGCCACGCGGCTCAAAAAACTTTTCAGAATCAAGGACAAATCAGCGGCAGAAATGCAAACGGAAATCGGTACAATGGAAGCTGAAATGGAAGAACTCACATCGCAGGCTTTCGCACTTCGTAATGAACTAGAAAAGCTTGCTCAAGAACAAGCAGAGTTGCCCGATCCAGAAAAAATGCTTGAGGCGTACTACGCCAAAATGGAAACAGTGCCATTGTCGAACGAAGAAAAAAGAGAATTGCTTCGTCCAGAAGTACTTGCCGAACTTAGCACCGAAGAATATGTCGCGTTGTGGCGCAGGCTAAATCCACATTTTCTTTCGCACGTTACTCGACAAGGATTTCGAGATCATTATGCTATGACCTATCACTCTGCTGGTTTACAGGAATTTCACGACGGATTGACAAGTATATTACGCGATCAAAAACTTCTTCGTCCTCCTATAGCAGTCCGGGACGGATTGCTTGCAAGAGATGAAGCATCCATACGAAAATTTCTTGAAAATTGGGTACGGAATTTTATCCATTTTCTCCTTCGTCTTGGCTGGAATGGGATATTTAGTTCATATACTCGCAAACACGGCTGGTTATCTCACACTACATGGTGCAAACAACATCTCAAATATCTATGGCTTCGACAAAGCAAAAGCGCAGGAAGTTTTTGATCTCTTCTTCAAGTACCAAACCGAACACTATAAAACATATTTTGATTTGACTATTGGTCCTTTCAATAACACAGCCGGTTTGCTCGCAATTTTATTTGCGGTTGCCGGAATAGTTTTTGTAGTAATGTTTTTTACAAATAGGAAGAAATAAAATTGCAACAGACAATAGTGCATATGCAGCTCGCTCCTTTTTTGTGAGGCTAAGGCACGCATAAAAAAGCTTGCCCAAATTGCTCGTTCGCTTGTGCGGTGTGCGCCTTCGGCGTAATATTTTGCCGTACCGCGAACTTTCGCAACTTTGGATGCACGCCCGTTGTGAGAAATAAGAAAAAGTTTTTATTCTTCACGTCTAAAAACCCAGTATGCAATACATCATAAAAATAATCATATCGGCCCTGATCATCGCTGGGGTGTCGGAGCTTGGTAAGAAGTTCACACCAATCGCAGCGATCTTAGCATCACTTCCGTTAGTATCAATACTTGCAATGATATGGCTGTATAACGACACTAAGAACGTACAAAAAATAATCGATTTATCGACAAGCATTTTTTGGGCGGTATTGCCGTCATTGATTTTTTTCTTGGTTTTGCCGTTGCTTTTAAAAAATGGCCTAAAATTTATTCCGGCGATGGTAGTTTCTGCTATTACCATGTTCATGGCTTATAGTGTCTATATTTTTGTTCTTTCGAAATTTGGAATTAAAATCTGAAACCTTTTTAAATGAAAGCTTTTAAGAATGGTCTTATTACAGGATTTATTTTGCAGTTGGCGATTGGGCCGATTTTCTTTTTTATTGTAAATTTGGCTTTGCAAAGGACTTTTTGGGATGGGATGGTTGGTGCGGTTGCGGTGACTTTGGCAGATTATGTTTATATCATGCTGGCGATATTTGGGGTGGGGAAGTTGCTTGAGAAAAAGAAAGTTAAAAAGATTTTTGGAGTGGTCAGCTCAGTTGTTTTGATTATCTTTGGGATGATAATGGTGAAATCAGTGTTGAATAATGTTGAAGCGATTAAGCTTGAACCGGGTTCTTCAAATTTGGGGGCCAGTTTTATTTCGGTTTTTGTTTTAACAATTTCCAGTCCGATGACTATTTTTCTTTGGACCAGTATCTTTACAGCAAAGGCGATTGAAAATAATTATTCAAAGAGAGATTTTTTTGTTTTTGGTTTGGGAACAGGATTGGCAACATTAGTGTTTATGGGAATGGCGGTAATTACGTTGTCGTTGCTGAAGACAAGTATTCCTTTGGTGGTAATACAGGTATTAAATTTGATAGTGGGCGGTTTGCTTATTTTGTATGGACTGATCAGGTTGAAAAGATTGTTTTCCCGGTAAATTCTTTGAAGTAGTCTTTGTATATGAGTTATTGTTGGTGGAGCCGTGGGGGGATCGAACCCCAGTTAATAAAATATTTATGAAATCTGGAGTATTTGTGCTAAGCTTGGGGTAGCTTTTTAATGGAAATAAATATGGTTAAAATAAATAATTCCAAGGGGGATGGAGTAATCGATTTAAGGGGATCTAAAAGAGATGAAGTTGATGAAATAATTGCGGATGAGCCGGAATTTGAAATCACTTCTATGGAGGAGGAAGAGGGTATGGAAATGCATCATTTGAAGGCTTCGCCGATCAAGGAAGCTGATATTGCCGATATGAGGACTGCTGAGAATGTGAGGGTGAAGTTTGATAAATTTGCCAGTCTTGTGGCTGCGCATGCGACTCCGGAACTGATCGAGCATTGTAGAGATGAGGACGTAATTGTGAGTACAAATTTGCTGACTGATTTGGCCAATTCCGGCAAAAGCGATGATAGTAAAAAAATTCCCATGATCTTTTTGATCGGAATTGTTTTAGGAATTGGTTTAACTTGGTTACTTTTAAAATCGTAAAAATATATGGCGAAACTAAAATACAAACGCATTCTTCTAAAGCTTTCGGGGGAAGTTTTTAAGGGAAATTTGGATAGTGGAATTGATGGAAAATCTCTCATGGGATTTGCCGCTGAAATCAAAAAATTGCAAAAAATGGGAGTGCAAGTTGGGCTTGTAATCGGTGGTGGAAATATTTGGAGATATCGTGATAACAAGGATTTGAAATTGGATAGGGTTACTTCTGATACGATTGGAATGTTGGCTACGGTGATGAATGCTTTGGCTTTGCAAGCGGCTCTCAGAGAACTTAAAGCTGATGTGGTTGCGGTTAGTAATTTGCCTTGCGAAAAGGCCCTCGAAACATATACTCCTGATTCTGCGAGACAATATATGGATGATGGAAAGATCGTAATTTTTGCTGGAGGAACAGGGCATCCATTTTTTACGACGGATTCGGCAGCGGCTTTGATGGGTCTGGAAATGGGATGTGATGTTTTATTAAAAGCTACAAAGGTCAGTTTTGTTTACAATAAGGATCCAATGAAGTTTAAGGATGCCAAAAAATATACGAAATTAAGTTACCAAGAGGTGATTGAGAAAAATCTTGAGGTAATGGATTTAACTTGTGCATCACTTTGCAAGGAGGTTAAAATGCCGATGATGGTTTTTAACATCAACGAAAAAGGTTCTTTAGAAAAAGCTGTAAAAGGTTTACAAATAGGAACGATTATCAATTAACAAATTTTCTATGCCAGTACAAAATGAACTTTCTAAAGCTCAAGCAGAATTTGAAAAAGCGGTAAATCATTTGAAAGATGAATATAGCCGTTTACAAGTTGGACGAGCTAATCCTGCTCTAGTGGAAAACATTCAAGTGGAAGTTTATGGCGCCAATCAGCCAATCAAGGCTATGGCGAGTATTTCTATTCCTGATTCTCGTACGATTCAAATCCAGCCATGGGATAAATCATTGTTGTCTGCTGTTGAAAAGGGGATTGTGGGATCTGGGCTAAATTTTAATCCGATTAATGATGGAATTTGTGTGAGAATATCTATTCCACCATTAACAGAAGAGAGAAGAAAAGATTTGGTTAAAGTTGTTTATAAACTTGAAGAAGAAGCCAAGATTGGTGTCAGGACTGCTAGGCATGATGCTTTAAATGCGTTAAGAGCGTCTCATACAACTAGCGAAATTACAGAAGATGAACTTGCTGGAGCAGAAAAACAATTACAGACGACTGTTGATGGATATAATACCAAGCTTGCCGGAATGGCTCAGGCAAAAGAAAAGGAAGTAATGACTGTATAAATTAAAAAATTAAAATTATGTTGAGTTATCTAATTACGGCTATTGTTTTCATAGTCATTTTTTCAATACTTGTTTTGGTTCATGAATTTGGACATTTTACGATGGCTAAAAAGGCTGGAATCAAAGTGGAAGAATTTGGCTTTGGATTGCCTCCCAGGATGTTTGGTAAAAAAGTGGGGGAGACTATCTATTCTTTGAATTGGATCCCTTTTGGCGGCTTTGTAAGAATGCTGGGAGAGGATTCCAGGAAGGTAAGTATGTTGAAAAACAAGCGTAGTTTTATAGCTCAGCCGATGAGAAGTAGAATTTTGGTGATTGTGGCGGGAGTAGTGATGAATTTCCTTTTAGCATGGGCTTTATTAACAATCGGATTTAGTTTTGGGATGAAGCCACTGCTTCTTCCAGAAGAGGTTTTTACTTCGATTGACGAGGGAAATATAGTTTTACAAGAAGGGTTGAAAATCAAAAAGATTGGAGAGGAAAGTTTTTTCGGGAAGGTAGGGTTTTTGAATGATGATGTGATTGTGGCTTTTAATGGCGAAGAGATGGGCGAAGAGGTTTTTAAAAAGATGATGACAAATCCGGTGGGGACTTATGCTGTGTTTCGCAATAACATTGTTTATGAGCTTAATCCTACTGATAAAAATGTCTCGGTTGATTTTGAAACTTCAGGATTAAAGACAGATTTTTATGAAGCGGTTCCATTTCCAAGAGCTAGTTTTTTTGAAGTGAAAGAGGGGAGTCCGTATTATTTGGCTGGAGTTCGAAAAGGAGATGAAATTTTGACTGTAAATGGTTCGCAAGTTTATGGGATTGAGGATTTTGAAAATCTTACGAGAGGGGAGTCGAAAGTAGATTTAGTAGTATATAGAAATGGTGTTAAAAAGAATATGTCTCTGGAATTGCCTCAAAAGAGGCAAATTGTAGTTACTCAGGCGGTAGCTGATATGCCTGGCGCTATTGCCGGAATACAGTCTCAAGATATCATTCTGGGGGTAAATGATAAGAGGTTTACGGATGTTGAAGAATTAGTGAATTTTACAAGACAATTTAGTGAAACAAAGTTGCAATATTTGATAGAGCGCAATGGAGAACAGATGACTTTGGATATCACAACAAATAGTAGTGGGCAAATAGGGGCTTTCCTTTCAGAATTGGTTACTTATGCCGGGGATATGGGAGTTACTTTGTATAATTCTGATGTGTATTCTTCCGTGGTTGAAGTGAAAGATGTGCAATATCCATTTTATGTGGCGGCATACAAATCTTTTGGAGAAATGTGGAAGTTGTCGAAAGTAACGGCGACAATGTTTATTGGGGTAATTGGCAATATTTTAAGTAGTGGCAGCGTACCTGAAACAGTGGCTGGACCAGTTGGAATTGCGAGCATGACACACGTGGTGGTACAAGAGGGATTTGTTTCTTTGTTGCGATTTATTGCGCTGTTATCTTTGAGTTTGGGGGTGATCAATATTTTGCCAATTCCGGCACTTGATGGAGGCAGATTACTTTTTGTTGTTGTGGAGTTTATTATGGGCCGAAAAGTGAATCAGAAACTCGAATCTTACATCCATTTGATATGTTATTTTTTGATTTTGCTTTTGATACTGATGGTCACTTATGGTGATCTAGTAAAGCTATTCACGAATTAAGCCTTTTTTCTACTTGCGCAGTTTGTCAAATTTGTATTCTTGGAGCATTGCAAAGATGTTTGGAATATTGTTGAGTGTATAAAAAATTACTAAATATAGTATCTTAGAGAGAGAGTCCTCCTATCAGTAGTGTTGCTGTTTTTGGCTATATAAAGCTCTTGAAGGGGTAAAACTTATCCACTAATATGTGGGCCTGAAAGATTTTTAGGGCAAAAAATTGGGGGGAAGAATCTTGAAGGGCAATATTACAATTAGTTTACCTCACTTTTTCTATGGTTCAGAAGGAACTTTGGGTTTCTATCTTAAATAGATTGAAACCTACTATCCAGAGAGCACATTTTGTTACTTGGTTTCAAAATACTACGGTTATTGATATCAGAGATGGCAAAATGATTGTAGGGGTCCCTACGGCGTTTGCTTATACTTGGTTGAAAGATAAGTATGTTACTAAAATTTTCCAAGCTGCAAATGAATTGGATGCTTCTATTGTTGGGGTAGATTTTGAGGTTCATGGGACTTTGGATTTCAAAAATTTGGAGACCGGAGCTATTGATCCAAAAGCTTTATTTGTTGAAGACGATAAAAAAGTAAGAAAAGTAAGAGATGTAAATGATGTGGTGGTTTCAAAAGGCAAAGGTTCTGAAAAAGTGATGAGTCAGATGATGAATAACAGATATACTCTCAATAATTTTGTGATCGGCAAGGACAACAGACTTCCTCATGCTGCGGCTTTGGCTGTGGCTAATATGCCGGGGAGTATTTACAATCCGCTTTATGTTTATGGGACTGTCGGACTTGGGAAAACTCATTTGGTGCAAGCTATTGGAAATGAAATTCTCAAAAATTTCCCTGATAAGGTGGTGAAATATATTACAGCTGAAAAATTTGTAACTGAGGTGGTGGAAGCTATCGGCAAGAGATATATGCAGAAATTTAAGGATCAATACAGAAAAGTGGACGTTTTGATCGTGGAGGATATTCAGTTCTTTGCCAGAAAAGATTCTTCACAGCAGGAATTTTTCCACACTTTCAATGAATTGTATGAAGGCAATAAACAAATCGTGGTGACTTCCGACAGACAGCCTGCGGAATTGGATGATTTGGATGAGAGATTAAAGAGTCGTTTTGGAATGGGAATGGTGGTGGAATTATTGATGCCAGATTATGAGACGAGATTGGCTATTTTGAATCAAAAATGCAGAGAGGCTCAAATGATTGTGGATCCTGAAGTTTTGGCTTTTATTGCCAATAATGTGACCGATAGCGTGAGAGCTTTGGATGGAGTTTTGAGACAAGTAATGGCGGAAGCTCAGCTTACTGATCGTGTACCCACTCTTCGTACTGCGGCTGAAGTTATTAAGAGATTAAATAAAGCTCAAAAAATTATCGGATTTGACATCGAAACAAAACAAACTGAGGCTCGTGCAAAAAATGCGGCTGATGTGATGAATATTGTTGCGGAGTACTATGGACTAAGAGTTGAAGATCTAACAGGCAATGATCGCCATATTGAAATGATCGTCCCAAGACAGATTTGCATGTATTTGATCAAGAACGAATTAGGTGAATCTTATGAGAAAATCGGAGCTAAACTTGGTGGTAAAAATCATACTACGGTGATGCACGCTTGTGGCAAAATTGCGGAGAAATTGAAGACTAATATCAGGTTGGTGCGTGATCTAAATTCAATAAAAAAGGAAATGGGACTTTAAATATTTGAAGATCTGGTTTAATATTCGGCTGACTTTAAATATTTAATCTTTGCCATATGTATTACACAGGTAGAAACATGAGGCAACAAGGTGGTCTTGCCAATTACTTGATGCCTTTTTTGATCATTATCTGCATTGGAATTATCGGAGTGCTTCTTTTTAGTTTGTGGAATGCTTTGATGAATAATGATGCAAAAAAAGCGGCCTATATGCACATGGTTTCCGGAAGTGCCGAGATGAGGACGTGGGGCACAGAGGATTTCTTTAATATTTCCACTGACGCTCTGATTATGCAGGGTGATGAAATTGTAACTAGTGCTGATGCGAAAATTATTGTTGAATTTTTTGATGGAACTATTATGAGAGTTGATGGAACTACCGATATTAATTTTGTGGAAATAGATGATGAGAGTGATCCTCCTGCTGTTAATTTGTTATTGGTTAATGGAAAAGTTTGGTTCAATAAATTGTTTAGAGAAACTGGAGATACTTATATTTCTATGAAGACGGGAAATTTAGAAATTATTTCCGAAAAAGGAAGTATTTTTGAGGTTGAAAATGGAATTGATGAAATCGTGAGAGTGTTTAGTGGGAATGCTAGTGATGTAACTGTGAATATTTCGGATAAAGAAGGTGCAAAAGCTATTGAAACTGAAACGATTGGAGTAGGCCAAGAAGCGGTATTTAGTGATGCAGTTTTGGAAAGATATTGGCAATTTCAAAGTCCTAGTGTAATTGCAGCGATCAATGATGAATTTAAAAAAACAGATTGGTATTTATGGAATTCTACGGAGGATAAAACTCCTACTATTTTTGAAAAATCAGTTGATGGAACTCAATTTGTAAAAGTTGAGCCTCAAGCGGTTGTGCCTGTTGCGGAAGAAAAACTTGGTCCTGATGGCAAGCCTTTGCCTACTGATGGATCGGCTGTAGTTGAGCCTACAACTCCCGATTCTGAAAAAGCGACTGATGAAAAGAAACCTACTACGTCTGAAGCTGCGAAGCCTGCCGCTACCTTGCCAATTCCTACGATTACTAATGTGGCAGGGGTGACAACTTTGGATAAAGATGGTTATTATGTTGTTTCTAAAAATCCGGCAGTTTTGACAGGAGGGGTTTCCGGAAATGTCACCAAAGTTGTGGCGAATGATTTTGTTTTGAAAAAATTTCAACCAGGGAATACTACTTGGAGTTATTTTGCAAATGCTTCTTATGATTTGATGAAAGAGGGGGCAAATACGTACCTAGTACATACTGAAGATGCGGATGGTAATAAAAGCCCAACTCTTACTGTAAAGGTAATGTATAAGCCTGAAAAGCCTGCTGAAACTTCTGCTCCAACAACCGAAACTCCTGCGGCGACGCCAACTATTTAAAGATATTTAGCGCGGTTTTGATTGTGCTCTTCGTTGCTTTTGGCGTAAATGACTTCGCCGTTATCAGGATCAGTAAGATAAAACCAATAAGAGCTTTCTTTTGGGAACATGGCGGCTTCGATGCTTTCCAAACTTGGGTTACTGATTGGGCCTGGAGGAAGTCCTTGAAGTTTTCTGGTGTTATAAGGGGAGTCAGAAGCGAGGTCTTCGGCGGTAATTTTACGATCTTCTTTGGTGTATAGAAGGGTGATGTCTGCGCCGAGTGGCCAAGAATTTTCAAATCTTTTCCAAAGTATTACGGAGACAATTTTTCGGTTTTCGGCTCCAAACACTTCATTTTCTATAATTGAAGCCATGGTAATAATTTGGTGGACGCTGTGTTTTTTGAGTTGAGGAAGGAGTTCTACAGTTTTCTTCTCAAAGTTATCTAAAGCTAAATAGATTAAATCATGAGGTTTAAAATCGGAAGGATCTAAAAAGTAAGTGTCGGGATAAAGATATCCTTCAACAGGGAGTTCGAGTTTAGAAAGAGTTTCTTTATCGAGAAATTTATAATATTCCCAACCATTGAATTTTTTGACTTCTTGAATGAATTCTCCCGGCTTGATGAGTTCTAGGTCTACTAATTTCTGATCAATGTCGCGAATTTTTACACCTTCTTGAATAGTGATTAGAAATTCGGCGTTTTTCATATCGGTAATACTTTCAGCAATTTGTTTTAGAGTCATGGATTTGCTGAGGAGAAAGCGGCCAGCTAGTATTTTGGTGTCTAATTCGTGAAATGAAACGTAGAATCCAAAAGAAAAAGGACTTTCAATAAGGTCAGCATCCGAAAGCTTTTTACGAATTTCGTTAACAGAATCACCTTTTTTAATGATTAGAGATATTTTGGTGGTATCAGTCGGGTCGACAGCTTTATTTACCTGACTTTGATATCTGAAGTAAAGTAGTCCAAAGGATAAGACAATTATTCCGAAAAGAATAAGTGCGATTCGGGATTTGCTAAGTTTTCTGGGAATTTTGGGAATGAATGGTTGATGATGCATACTTTGTACTAAGGCTGATTATTAACCTCCAAGCCCCGGAAATCCATCTGGGCCCATGATGTCTTTCATTAATTCTGCGCCAATTTGTTGAGATTTTTTAACGGCTTTGTTAAAACAGCTTTCAAGATTTTTTTCTAGTTTTCTTTTATCCTGCATGGCTTCGTCACTAATTTTTACTTCTACGACTTCCTGTTCTCCGGTAATTACGACAGTTACGCCATCGTTTTCTGCTTCAATGTGAGTTTTTTTGAGTTGGCCTTTAATATCGCGGGCTTGTTTTTGTAATTTATATAGGTTTTTTGCTTTCTCAAACATTGTGTATTTGGTTAGGTTTTGCGAGGGGGATTTTACTATATAGTGGGGGGGAGTTCAATAGGCGAGAGAGAAACTTCCAATTTTCTATTGCGTGATTACACCTTTTTGGCTAGAATGCGCCCGCTAATTATTATTGAACGGCATTTATTATGGATAAAGTTATATTGGAAGTACAAACACGTGATAAAAACGTAAAAGCTAAGGATTTGTTGGAGCAAAATCTTGTTCCAGCGGTTTTTTATGGAAAAGGGGTTGAAAATCGAGAGTTTCAAATGAATTATCAAGCATTTAAAAAAGCTTATAAACAAGCTGGTGGAAATACGATTATTGAGTTGAAAGTTGATGGTAAATCTGCAGAGAACGTATTGGTACATGCTGTTCAGATTGATCCTGTTACCGATATGATTATGCATGTTGACTTTGTGAACGTAAAAATGGATCAAGAAATACATACGGAAATCCCAATTAAGCTTATTGGAACATCTCTTGCTGTTAAGAATGATAGCGGAACGCTTACTTCAAATATCGATGAACTTAAAGTTAAATGTTTGCCAAAAGACTTGGTACATGAGATTGAAGTTAGTATCGAGCCATTGGTTGATTTCCACACAAGTATTCGTGTAAAGGATATAGTTGTTCCTAAGGGAATTACAGTTTTGACTCCGGCCGAAGAAGTAGTTGCTACAGTTGTTCCACCTCGTGAAGAGAAAGAGGAACTGCCTGTTGCTGCTGCTGCTGCTCCTGTCGAGGGTGTCGCTGCTCCTGTCGAAGGTGCTGCTGCCGCTGCTCCCGTTGAAGAAAAGAAGTAATTACAGACAACATTTTAAATTTGTCCAGAGGTTTTTAGTCGATCAACTTTAAATTTTGCTATTTGTGCTAGAATTGAGTGGTAGAATTACAATTTTTATATGAAAAAAAATATTAGTTTTGGGGCAATTTTGTTCTTAGGTCTTTTGATGATGCAGGCATGTTCTTGGCCTTGGGGTTCAGGACAAAAGATCTCTTCAATGGAAATAGCTTACAATAGTGGTTCTGTACCACCTGAAGTTTATCAAGAGGCGATTATGGATATTACTCCCGACTATGAATTACGTACAATTTCAGTGAATTATAAGAGGGATTACCCTTTGAAAACAGAAAAACTGCAAGAAGATGTCTTTAAGGGTGATGCTGTAATTGGAGGAGAGTATTTTGACCGATTCGAGGATGTAGAAAAATTGGTTGGAGAACAAGTGGTTACCGAAAATGAGCCTTGTCTCGGAGGGTATGAATATTTTGTAACAGTTAAAACGTTAGCAGGGGAAGAATTTTCAAAATCTATTAGTAGTTGTAGCGAAAAAGTGGCTGTGGTTGATGATTTCTATAACGATATAGTTGATTTGTTGACTAAAAATGTTTTCTAAAATTTAATGATTTAATTATGAATATTGTTCATCAAGTTGAAGGAGCTATTGCGGTATTAAAATTGGATAAAGCAAAAATGGCAGAAATTGCGAGAAATAAGGAGGCTACTGTTTTTGGGATCGTGTTTTTAGCTGCTCAGGTGGTTGTTAATATTATTTTGTTGGCATTGGCTTTCCCTTCTGAATTTGGAAGTATTTTTTCAAGATATCTTTTGTGGCCTATTGTTATTCCGGTGCTTGCTTTTGCGGCTAATGCTTTTTTGATGAGTTTAATTGCAGAAAAAGCGTTTAAGGGGAATTCAGATCATGTTGGATTTTTTAGAATTATGTCTTATGCTTCGGTGGTTTTGTGGGTTACCGTAATCCCTTTTGTGTTATTAGTTGTAGGATTGGGGTTATATGCCTTTTCTTTATTTAGTTTGGTTAGTTTAGCTGCAGGATTATATCTTTTGTATATAGCTTATAATGTTTTGATGGAACATCATAAATTGACTAAGGAGCATGCTGTTTATACGATTATTGCCGGTTTTTTTATCTCGATAGTTGTGAATTCTATTTTGGGAAATATTTTGGTCGGAGGTGGATATAAAATGTACTAAAAATTTTTTAATCTCGAATTAAGTGTTTTTGGAGATAGTTCTTTTGAATTAATGGCTTTTTGTGCTATAATATAGCGATATAATTATATTTAGATGCCAGATCAAAATGGAGGTGGAAATCAAGGAGGAGGGCCTATAAATCCGTTTGCGGCGACTAATCCTTTTCAGCCGAAGGATGATTCTCAACCAAAGAAGGATGTTCAGCCTAAATTGGAGGCTAAGCCAAAAATTGAAACTCAGCCAAAAACTGATGCTCAGCCTAAATCAGAGGCTCATACGAAGCCTATAAATCCATTTGCAACTGGTCCTTTTCAGCCTAAGAAAGATGAATTTGCTGAGGCAGAGGGGGCGAAATCTTCTTCAAAAGTGGAACCTATAAATCCTTTTTCTCAAGCTTCTCCTGTAAAGAAAAGTGAAGCAGTTGAGGGAGAAATTGTGGTTAAAAAGCCTGAGGAAGCTAAGAAGACTCATGAAGTTCCAAAAACTCATGAGGCTCCAAAAGTCCACGAAGTTCCAAAGGCACAAGAGACACCAAAAGTTCAAGAGGTGCCAAAAGCTCAGGCGGTTCCAAAGGTTCATAAGGCAAAGCCAATAGATACCGTGAAGGTGGTTGAGCCACAGCAGAAATCTGCGAATGAGGAGGGTATAGATGAGTTTAAGCATCAAGTAATGGATATTTTGGATCAGGCCGGAATTACTAAGGGAACGTTGATAAAAACGATAGTGATAATTGGAGTGGCTGTTTTAATGATTATGGGATATGTTTATGGATGGTATGGAATGATTGTAAATAAATTTGAAGGAAGGGGAGTCGATCAGGGACAGCAAGAAACAGAGACTGTAAATAAAGATAAAACAACTCCTAAAATGGAAACTCCAAGTTCGTCTTTCGGGCTTGTTTCTGCATATATTTTTGGACTAGAGTTTAGTGGAGCAAATACGCCTATACAAGCTGTTCCTATTGGAACATGGGGTTCAGATGCTGGGGTTCGAGCTGCTAGTATTTTTGGAATTATTGCGGATGAACGTAAAGTTAAATTTATTGAATATATAGCGCTACTTCGACAATTGCAAAATATCTATGATACGGATGTGTATGCCTTATTGGATATGTCTGTTGATCGAAGAGCCGCTTTGCAACAGCATATGAACGATTTGGTTTTCTTGTTGGATAAAGCGGGAATGGCTTACAGTGATCTGGATGCTCAATTAGCTCTTTTTGATCAGCAGTATGCTCCTATTATTTTGGGGAAAGATACTTATGAAGCAAATTTTTTTAATTCTTTGTATGCTTATTATGGAGATGCTGCTTATGTAAATTTGGGAATGTTTGTAAAATCTTCACAAGATGCTGTTGCGATGAAGGCTTATTTTAATGCTTATAAAACTTTGAGGGATTTATTGGGTGCGTATATCAATAGTTTACGTACCAGATATAGTGATATTTCTGCCAATACGGAGGCTTTAATTAAGGGAGTCAGAGTGTTCTATGTTCCAAATTCTGACATCAAAACGATCATTAAGCTTGGAGAATAGCTCTAAAGTGATTATAATTGGGGCGATAGTGTAAAGGGCTTTTTCATAATGATTCAAGAAATTTTGGAGAAAATCCGGAGTTATAATGCAGGGCTTGATTATGAAAAAATCGAGCAAGCTTTTGGGTTAATAAAAAGAGAGGACTTATATAGTGAGAAAAAATATTTTCAATCTTTGGGAGTGGTTTATTCTTTGTTGCCGATGAAGCCTGATGTGCAAACGATTATTGCGGCTATTTTGTACGCGTTTTATGAGGATGGAGTTTTGGCGGATGAGGAGATTGCTAAAGATTTTGGACAGGAGGTTGTAAATCTTTTGGGTGGAATCCGTAAATTAGGACAGTTAAGCTATAGTGAAAATGATAAAACTATGCAGTTGGAAGCTTTGAGGAAGATGTTTTTGACGATGGCGAAAGACATTAGAGTTGTGCTTGTGAAATTGGCTACTAGACTTTATAAAATCGCACATTTGAGGGAGACTGAATCTAAAGATGAACAGTTAGCATTTGCTAGAGAGACTTTTGATGTGTATGTGCCTGTGGCTTCTAGGCTGGGTATCTATAGAATAAAAATCGATTTGGAGGATTTGGCTTTTATGTATTTGGAACCTGAGGAATACGCACGTATTAGTAAGCAAATTGAAAAACTGGGGCGTAGTAGAAAAATATCAATTACGATGATTAGGAAAGAGTTGGAAAAGTTTGTGGCTTATTGTGGATATAAAAATGCTGAAATTTTGGGGAGATTAAAGAGTGTTTATAGTATTTATAAAAAATTGCGTGAAAAAAATTTAAACTCAATAGGTGATATCTATGATATTTTTGCGATGAGAATTATTTTGCCGTCACAATTTGACGAGAATGGTGTTGAAAAAATGGATCATTTATATAATTTGCTGGGAATGATCCATAGCAACTGGAGGCCAATTACTAAGAGGTTTAAGGATTATATAGCTGTTCCAAAACCAAATGGTTATCAGAGTTTGCATACGGTTGTTTTGGGGCTTGTGCCAGATGATGAGCTGAAGCCTGTTGAGATCCAGGTGCGTTCACAAGAGATGCATAGACATGCTGAGTATGGAGTTGCTTCACACTGGATTTATAAACAAAAAAAAGGGAATGTGAATAATGAAGTTTTGCAGTATCAGGTAGAATGGTTGAAAGGGTTGGAAAAAGTTCATGAAGATTTGGAAGGGACGGATGTTGATGTGATGAAGAAGGTAGAGGTTGATATTTTCCGAGACAGAATTTTTGTACTTACTCCTAGGGGTGAAATCAAAGATCTTCCTGTAGAATCGACAGCCTTGGATTTTGCTTATGCAGTGCATACTGATGTTGGGAATCATTGTATTATGGCGAAGGTGAATGGGAGCGTTGTGACTTTGGATAAAGAATTAAAAAATGGTGATGTGGTTGAGATTGTTGTAAAAAAGGATTCTTTGCCGAAACTCCAATGGCTTTCGATGGTGAAAACAAATTTTGCTAAAAATAAAATTAGAAATTGGTTTAATAAACTGGATAGGGAAAATAATGTTAAACAGGGGAGACTGTTTTTAAATAAACAGCTTGAGAAATTGGGATTACCATCTTTGGATCAAAATTATTCTATCTTGAAAACTTTTGGAGATAGAGATTTAACAGTAGAACAGAGAGAAAGTTTAGTGGAAGAAGTGGGAAGAGGGAATAAAGCTGCCAGCAATGTGATCAAGATGGTTTATCCATTAGAGGAGATTTTCAATAGGAGAGAGGCGGCTGGAATGTACCAGAATGTTTCTGATAAAAAGGTGGTGACAGAAGGAGAGGATTTATCGAAACAGGTTTTGGTAGGAGGAGAAAAGGGATTACCGATTAAACTTGGAGCTTGCTGTAATCCATCTAAGAGGAATGAAATAGTTGGATATGTGACAAGGGGTAATAGGATTACGATTCATACTATAAATTGCGTGATGCTTAAGGGTTTGGATGGAGCAAGAATGATTGCCGCTACTTGGAAAGGAAAAGAGGATAGTGGATTTGGAGATGCGAAAGGGTATCGTGTAAAAATCAGAATTTCTACTTTATATTCGAGGATAGGATTGATTAGAGATGTGACGTCAGTAATAGCTTCTTTTGGTTTAGACGTCATCGATATAGGTCTTGATATAGGTGATCAGAAAATGAGGAATTTGCATATAGTTGTGGATTTCCCAACGTTGGAAAAATTTGAACTTTTATTGAAGAAACTTGGTGAAATTAAGGATGTAATGCAAGTTGTGAGGGAGGATTAAATTAAAAAAGATTTGAATGTTTTTCCGGTTTCTTGTTCGATGATTCGTTTTAGAAAGTTTTTGATGTTGGAAGTTTCTTCTTTGGTAAGAGAGATTTTTTCGATTTCGGTCAGGGATTTAGTTTTAAGATATTCGAAAAATTTGCGATATTTTTTTTCGAGATTAAATTCGTTTTCTGCCGTTTTGAAGTCGGGGATTAGGCCTATTCTATCAAGTAATTTGATGATGTAGGCGATTGAAATTAAGAGAGGTTTTTTAGTTGTTCCTAGATGAGAGATAGTCTTCTCAATTAATTTTATGAGATTTTCCAGGGTTTGGTGTTCGTATAATAATTTATCGGTGATTTCGGCAATTTGAAGAGCGCTGCTTAAGGTTTCTAAATTTTCTCTTACATGTCTGAAATTTTCTTCGGTAGAAATTTCGGTAATCAGAATGTTTTTTGGGCCGAGATATAGCTCAGCGTTACAAATATTTAGAGTTTCTAAATGACCTGTGAACTTGCTGGTGATTTTTCTAGCGCCTTTAGCTACAGCTTTAAATTTGCCTAGCTCTTCGTTGTACATGAAGACAAACTTGTCGTTTTCGGACAGATTTTTATGCCCAAGGACAATACATTTTGTGGCAAATTTTCTCATTTAAATTTTAGAGGTCTTTGGTGATTAAGTGCTCGTGAACGGCGATTATGCTGCTGCCAACACTTAATAAAATCGTAATTAATAATTCAACCATCAAATATCCAAACATATTTGGAAGTTCGATTTGTAAGTTTTTTGAGAGAATAAATAACATGATGAAACTCAAGGTGATTGCTAAGAATCCATAAATTATCGCCTCGATAATAAATGGTAAGCGAACAAACCAGTGAGATGCTCCAACTAATTTCATGACTGAAATTTCTTGGCGGCGCATAAAAATGGTGATTTGCAGAGCGTTTAAAATAATGAGAGCTCCTCCAATAACAAAGGTCATAATTAGCCAGAAAATAACTTGGCGAGTAAAATCGGAAACTTTAATGAGATTTTTAGAAACACTCTTGATGATGGTGGTGTCGTTGGTAGAAGTGACATTAGAAAGGTAGGCGCTGTATTGTTGTTGGCTTAGGAAAGTGGTAATTGATTCGTGATATTTTGGATCGGTAGTAGTGATACTAAAGCTGGCTGGAAGAGGATTTCCTAAATTGTATTTCTCGAAAGAGGTGGAAAGTTCTGGATGAATTTTTTTCAATTGTTCTAATGCTTGGGCTTTGGTTGTGTAAGTGATATTTTCGACACCTTCAAGCCCTTTGATTGTGCTCATGATGTTTTGAGTTTGGGGAGTGTCGGTGGTGTCTTTTAAATATAAAACGAGGTCAACTTTTTTATTGAGATTGGAGAGGGCATCTTTAGCAATAAAATTTACGGAAAGGATAATATTGAAGATGAAAACAATGATGGCTATTACGAAAATTGTAGCCAAGGAGAGAACTTTGTTTCTCCAAATATTGCTTACTGCGAATTTCAGTCCTTTTTCAAATAGGTATAAAGATTTTGGTTTAGTGTTCATAGGAATAATTTAATTTGCGGTTATTATACTGTAGCTTCTTTCATAACTTCAAAGTCTTTTTTTACTGGAAGAGAATTTTTGATGATGGAAGATTTGTACATATCGGGACGATATGGCTTAAGTCTCACAATTTTGGCGTCTAGATTTAAGTCCATTAAAAGTTTGTTGATGTGGTATGTGAAAGCAAATTGGTCATAACCTAAGGCTATTACATCGGGTCTGTATAGTTTTATGACTTTCATTTTGTCTTTATTGTCGCCTAAAACTACTTTATCTGCCCAATTGGTGGCCTTGAGATTTTCTAAACGTTCTTTTTCAGTGTGATCTGACCCTTCTCCCTTGATAGTGCGGACGGTTTTGTCTCTAGCGATTACAGCAATAACCTCAGTCCCAAGCTCTTTTGCTTGAGTGAAAAGATTTTCATGTCCGGCATGCAAATAGTCAAAGGTGCCAAATACCATGACGAGTTTTTTCTTCGATTCTTCGGTCATTTTTTTAGATCTGGAAAGATTAAGTTAACCGCTATTAAGCCTGCGAGCACCAGCATTATAATAACAATCAGAATTATGTCTAATGTTTTATGCTCTTTTTCGGGATTAGCAAGAGTTAGTCTTAATGAGGCTAGTCCGTAGATTAGGCCTGTAAGCAAGAAGGGGACATCAAAAGTTTTGTTTACAATAAAAGCTTCTTTGACGAAAAGATTATTCATTATTAGAGCGCTACTGCTTAAATGAGCCAAGCCGCTCACAAGGAAAAATATTAAAGCGACTTTTTTGATGTTTTCGATGGTGTGAAATCTTTTGGTTGGTTCCATAACGAGAGGAATTATATGGCAAGGTGAGCAGAAAGGGAAGAGTTTTCATTTTCCTTTTCTTTTATCCCTCATTATTGTAGACTTTCGACCGTAAATAAGTCGAAAATATGTTGAATGAAGATACAATCAGGTATGTGGCAAAGTTGGCCAGACTTGGACTTACGGATGCTGAGGTAAAGAAATTTACTCCACAGCTTTCCGGGGTGATGGAATATATGGAAATTTTTAATGAAGTTGATACTAAAAATGTTCCCGAGACCAGTCAGGTGACGGGCTTGAAAGATGTTTTTGCTAATGATGAAGTTTTGAAAGGGCAAGCGAGTCGGGAAGAACTTCTCGAGTGTTCGGAACTTCCCGTGGATAGCAAACAAGTTCGTGTAATGGCTGCAATCAAGCAGTAATGTTCTAAAAATTATGACTGATTTAAATAAATTAAAAATTAGAGAAGCTCACGAAGGGCTTAAGGCAAAGAAATTTTCGAGTAGTGATTTGACTAAAGCTTGTTTTGATGAAATTAAAAAAAGAGATAAAGATATCAATGCTTATGTTTCTTTGGATGAGGAGGGAGCTTTGAAAAGTGCTGCTGAAATTGATGCCAAAATTGCTAAAGGTGAGGATATCCCAATGCTTGCGGGAATTCCGGCGGGCATTAAGGATTTGATTAATACGCGTGGGGTGAAGACGACTTGTTGTTCACCATTTTTGAAAGATTTTGTGCCGCCTTATGATGCGACGGTTATTGAAAGGCTCAAAAAAAATGGCTTAGTAATACTTGGAAAGACTAATCTTGATGAATTTGCTTGTGGAGCTTCGACGGAACATTCTTGTTTTGGAGTTACCAAAAATCCACATGATCTTACAAGAGTGGCCGGAGGGAGTAGTGGTGGCAGTGCGGCTGCAGTTGCCGCGGATATGGCTTTTTATGCTTTAGGAACGGATACTGGGGGTTCGATTCGTCAGCCGGCTTCGCTTTGTGGAACATTTGGAATGAAAGTTACTTATGGAAGAGTGAGTCGTAGTGGGGTTACAGCGATGGCTTCCAGCTGGGATACAATCGGTCATTTTGCAAAAAATACCGATGATATTGCGTCGGTTTTGCAAGTAATTGCGGGTCGAGATGTGAAAGATTCGACAACTCCTGATATTGAAGTGCCGGATTATTCAAAATTTTTAAATCAAGATGTAAAAGGTTTAAAAATAGGTTTGCCTAAAGAATATTTTGGTGAAGGAATTGAAAAAGAAACGGCTGATACGGTAAAGGTGGCAGTGGCAAAATTGGAAAAGGCAGGAGCAAGTGTCGTTGAAGTTTCGCTTCCATCTACCAAATATGCGATTGCAGTTTACTATATTACGATGCCGGCGGAACTTTCGGCGAATTTGGAAAGATTTGATGGAGTTCGTTATGGGAAAAAGCCGGAAAAATATCCGGATAATTTGGTGGATTATTATTTTGCGGCTAGAGAGGCAGGGTTTGGAGATGAAATCAAGCGTAGAATTATGATTGGAACGTATGTTTTGTCGGCCGGATATTATGATGCTTATTACAAAAAAGCGCAGAGAGTTAGGACTGTAATTATTCAGGATTTTGCGAAGGCTTAAAAAACATACGT
>Ga0233420_10000300_pt1 | contig 21891 bp, 31 predicted proteins | sample Watercolumn_Mata_4_FD_183009 | JGI IMG/M metagenome (GOLD analysis project Ga0233420, IMG submission 183009) | Freshwater microbial communities from Lake Matano, South Sulawesi, Indonesia - Watercolumn_Matano_2014_102_MG | ecosystem: Environmental > Aquatic > Freshwater > Lake | place...
AAAAATTTAGGGGAAATCTTTCCAGAGCAGAATAAGCCGAAAGAAAAAACAAAAAAAGAAGAGATAAAAGAAGAGAAATCTGAATAAGCGGAAAATCTGGAATAAACTTCTTGAAAAATTTCATATAATAAATAAAATGAGAATAAATGATAAAATAAAAGAAAAAATGAAAAAGATATCAAAACTAGTTGGAACAATTGCAATACCTTGCAGCATTAGTTTAGGGTTAATTTATTCAAACTGCTGTTCAAATAATTTAGAATTAAAGGAAGAGGATTTCAAAAAAGCTGATTGGTATGTTGTTTACAATTCAAATCCTTCTCTGATTAATTTTTTCGAAAATGAAGATGTTTTCCCGTATGCAGAAAATTTCAGATTATATCAGAACATAGTAAGAAGAGAAAATAAAGGGCAGGTTATTGGATGGATTAAGGTTCCTGACTTGGATGGAGATGGAACAGTCGATATAAATCGTGCTTATTCAAAGCAGAAAGCAAGAAAATACCTGTGAAAGATAGCGGGAGATAAAAATCAATAATCCTAGTAAATGATTGAATTAATTAGATTATTTTCATAAGATTTATAAATGGATAATTTATTAACCCAACATGATAACGACAATTGGAGATCTTGCTGAGGAATTATCTAAAGAGCAAACATCTATTTGCGACAGAAAAACTGCAGCTAATAATTTAGGATTAATCGTCGGCGACCCAGAAAAAGTTCTATTTAATCCAAATAGAGATATAGTGGATAAAGCTTTAGCAAAATTGTTGGGTGCACGAAGATTCTTTTCTTATGATTTTGGAAAAAAGAGAATTTACACAAAAAAATTGATAGCAGGTACCTTAGCCAAGCATAATATTATTATTGATGAAAAGGAAGCAGATAAACTCGTACTTGCGGTAGATACTATGTTTGGCGATTTTTATTATTTTGAACAGATTACGAATACTGAATCATATATATTTAGGTATCATAGAGAATCTAGAGAGTGGACAAATTTAGACAATGGTTAAGTCTATTGATATTTTTTATAATTAATTATAATCAAAAGTAATCTGCATATAAAATTATAAAAATTCCTAATATTTTTATAGATAAAAAAGACTTTATGGACTATGTCAACCATTTCGGCAACCTTTAAAAGGAATGATTTTTCTAAACTTCTTATCGTTTATTATATGTTTAGACAAATATTTTCTGATTTTTTATTACAACCAAAAACCTTTTTAACGAACTTCTTATCAGTTTTATATGAATAAATCAAATAAGGTAATTGCAAAAACAGAAGAATCTGAAAGAAGAAGTTGTGCTTCTTATTTGGATGATTGTTTTGCAAATTATGTTGGTGGCGCAAAAGTTTTATTGGATACACGGCAATTCAACAGTGAATTTAATAAATTAAAAATTGAATGCATCAAAGATTTGGGAGGCGCTATTAGGCTGGATTTATCAGAAGACTTCGGAGTTACAAAAAAAAATTTAATTGAAATTCTGGAAGCTATAAGAATATCAGATTTCTCAAAAATTACAGATATAAACAGATTATATGAAATTTATCATAGAATAAGAGGATGAAACAAAAATGACAAAAGAAAATTTACCTGGAAATTTGCCTGAATTAAATATTGGAGTAGTGGGACATATTGACCACGGAAAAACAACTCTTTTATACCGCCTTACGGGAAAATTCACAGACACTCATTCAGAGGAACTGAAAAGAGGAATAACAATAAAGTTGGGATATGCAGATGCAATAATATACAAAAAAGGAGAGGAATATTCAACTGAAAAAAAACCAGGATTCACTGCTGAGAGATATATAAGCTTCATAGATGCACCTGGACATTAAATGCTCATGGCAACCATGCTTTCAGGAGCAGCAATCATTGATGCAGCCATTCTTGTCATAGCTGCGAACGAAGGAATAAAACCTCAGACACGCGAACATTTCATAGCTCTTCAAGCAAAAAAAATAAAAGATATAATAATTGTACAGAATAAAATTGATCTGGTTGACAAAGAACAGGCAATGAAGAATTATAAAGAAATAAAAAATTTCCTAAAAGGAACAATTGCAGAAAACTCTCCAATAATACCTCTGTCAGCACAGCAGGGAATAAACATAAGCTCTCTTCTTGAAGAAATATGCAGGATACCTATTCCGCAAAGAGATGAAAATTCAGAACCCCTTTTCCTTGTAGCAAGAAGCTTTGACATTAACAGACCAGGAACAGACATAGCAAATCTCAGAGGAGGAGTTCTTGGAGGAATATTGAAAAAAGGAAAACTCAAAGCAGGAGATGAAATAGAAATAAAACCAGGATTAAGCACAAAAAAAGCAAACCAGATTGTTTATCAAACTCTTAATACAAAGATACTTTCTCTACACAAGGGAAATGAAAACGTAAAAGAAGTCATTCCAGGAGCAAGCATATCAATAGAAACCTCTCTTGACCCGAATCTTACAAAATCTGATTTTCTCAATGGCTGCCTTGTTTCAAAAAAAGGGATTCTTCCTGAAATTGCCTATAAAATAAAAATAAAATATGAATTGTTTGGAGAAGTTCTTGGAACAGAAGAAAATCGCAAAGTCGAGCCGATAAAGCCAAAAGAAATGCTTATGCTTAATGTAAACACTACAACAACAGTTGGCACAATAGAAAAACTAAAAGATAATTCAGCTGAACTAAGCCTGAATATTCCGGTTATTCCAATAAAAGGAGGAAATGTAGGCATTGCGAGAAATATAAACGGACACTGGAGATTAATAGGATTCGGGGAAATAATTAGTTAAATTTATAAATCTCTCTTAATATGATATAAAATGCAAAAAAAAGAAGCATTGATGTTAAGTTTGGTTATATTTACAGCATTATTCTTATTAATGGCAAATATTGGATATGTTACAGCTGAAGAAGATGATGATGCCTTAAATGGTTCAACAGATGATACGACTACAAATGGTTCAACAGATGATACAACAGAAGGAAATGATAGTGACGATGACACTTTTTCAGGTAAGAACTCAGATGATGAAACAGAAGATGATGAAAATCCTAATTTAATTTCAACCAAAGACAAAAACAAAATAAAAGATAAAATAAAAGAGAAGATAATTAACGCAAATTGCAAAATTAAAATCGAAAGAGAATTTAAAATTGAAAACGGAAAAAGAATTGAAAAGATTGAAAAGAAAATAGAATGTGCTGACGGAACAAAAAGCATGTTCAAATTAAAGATTGAAAACAGCACTGTTGAAGGAAAAGTCAAGGAAAAAATAAAGTATAAACTTGAAAATGAAAGCAAAATTGAAGTTGAAGCAGAGGATGAAATTGATTTGGATGAAAACACCACAGGAACAGAATACAGATTAAGGGCAAAATTAAAGAACGGAAATTTCACAGATATAAAAATAATGCCTGACACTGCCTCAAAAATCGCCATTGAAAGATTAAAGGCACTGAACTTTACTATTCATCTAAAGGAAAAAATAAAGGATAATATTCCAGGCGTTGTCTATAATATAGAAGCAAACAAATCCGGAAAATTCCTTGGCATATTCAAGCTTAAGATGAAAGCAAGTGCAGAAGTTGACCCTGAAACAGGAGAGGTTATCTCGGTAAATACACCTTGGTGGGCTTTCTTGGTAAGTCAAAGCGATGAAACAATAACAGAAGAAGACACAGGAGCATCAGGAACATTCCCAGAAGGAACAGAAACAAACAATACAGATGAAGAAAATTCTGCTTCTTGAGATTAAAGAAAAAATTTAGAGTTATTCTAAAGACGATACATTTAAAAATAGATATTAATCACTTTATTTTTATGGAAAAAAGAAATAAATTAGGACTCAGCGGATTAGCATTAGTATTAGGTATATATTTTGGGATAGGAGCACATGAAAAGATACAAGAAGCAGAAGCAGAATTGATAAAAAATAATAATTATTCAAAATCTCTTGAATTAAAAGAAATAAGCTCAAAATTGAACTCGGCAAAATCTGATTTAGAATATCGTTCAGCCTATTTACAAATGATTCCACAAACAAAATCCATAGGAAAAACAACTTATACATCTTATATTTATATTAATCATCCTGAAAAAAATCCAAATTGTCAAAATTCAAGAGAGAAGATAAACTCTTGTTTTTTTTATTTTGATAAAGCAGAAGAAATCAATCAGGCTTTAAGAAAAATTCATGATAATTTACCAAATCAAAATGGCTTAAAAGATTATAATGGAAAATCGGTGAATAATGAAACATTTTCCAGTAAAAGAGATTCCTTGGATAAAATAATAAAAAGGTTGTCTGAACTAAGTGAAAGTTATATGGAAAGAATCCCAGAAAGTTTAAAAGATAAAAAGAAAAATGGCATTATTGAATTTTTATCTACACTTTTTTTGGTCCTTGGAAGTATAGGTTATGGGTTTTACGAATATAATAAAAAAAATTAATATCTCAATTATTTCTTTTTATTCCCCTTCCTCATTCCCATTATCAGCATCCTGAACTTTTATCAAATCGCTGACACTGTCGCCAGGAGCAAGCTTTACAATTCTCACTCCCTGCGTTGCTCTTCCCATCACTCTTATATTTTTCAGGGATGTTCTTATTACCATTCCTTTTAATGTTGTAATTATTATGCTGTCTTTATCGCTGACAGAAACAGTATTGACAACATCTCCTGTTTTCTGCGAAACTTTTACATTGATAACTCCTTTTCCAGCCCTCGCTGTTTTTCTGTAATCTTCAACAGCTGTTCTCTTTCCATATCCATTTTTAGTCATTGTAAGAATAGTTGCTGTGCTCAAAACTTCCAGGCTCACAACTTCATCTCCTTTGTCAAGCTTTATTCCGGCAACTCCGTAACTGGCTCTTCCCATCTCGCGAACATCATCACTGTTGAATCTTATTGCCTGTCCTTTCTTTGTTGCGAGAAGAACTTCCTGTCCCTGTTTAAGAACCTGAACATCAATGACGCTGTCTGAATTATCAGTCGGAAGATTTATCACCCGCACACCAGATGCTCTTGGTTTTGAGAAATTAGAAAGAGATATTTTCTTTACCTGTCCTTGCTTGGTTGAAATGAAAAGACAACCATCAAATTTCTTGACTGCAATAACATTTGTTATTTTATCATCACGCAAATTAAGAAGATTAATCAACGCTTTTCCTTTTCCGTATCTCTCTGCCTCAGGAATATCATATGCCTTAAGCCACAGAACTTTTCCCGTGTCTGTAAAAAACATTAGATAATCATATGTTGAACATGGAATAAGCTGTTTCGTGAAATCACCTGTTGCAAGATTGCTTCCGATAACACCTTTTCCTCCTCTCTTCTGCTCCTTGTAAGTTTTCAAATCCATTCTCTTGCAATATCCTTTCTCTGTGATTGTAACAATAACTTCTTTTTCCTGAACCAAATCTTTCTCTGAAATTTCACTTATTCTCTTCATAACAGATGTTCTTCTTGCATCTCCGTATTTGTTTTTCAATTCGCTTACTTCCTTAAGAATTATTTTAAGAACTTCCTTTATATCTTTCAATATTGCTTCATATTCAATTATTTTTTTCTTTAGTTCTTCATGTTCCTTCTGAAGTTTTTCTCTTTCCAATGAAGTCAGCTGCTGAAGCTTTGTCTCAAGAACAGCCTGAGATTGCCTCTTTGTAAGATTGAATTTTTTCATCAGTCCTTCAAGAGCTTCAGATGCATTCTTTGATTTCTTTATGAAGGAAATTACTTCATCGATGTTTTTCAGGGCAATCATCAATCCCTCAACAATTTCCTGTCTCTCTTTTGCTCTTTTCAATTCAAATTTTGTCCTGTTAGTGATTATTGTTTTTCGATATCTTACATATTCTTCAAGAATTTGTTTGATGTTCAGAACTTTCGGTTGTCCGCCAACAAGAGCCAGAAAGTTTGCGTTGAAAGAATCCTGAAGCCTTGTGTATTTGTGAAGGGCGTTTATGACAAATTTTGAATTAACTCCTTTTCTTAATTCAAGAACAATTCTTATTTTTCCTTTCGATGATTCATCTCTTAAATCAGAAACATCTTTTATTTTCTTGTCCTGAATAAGCTGTGCAATCTGTTCAACCAAATCTGTTTTGTTTAGCATATAAGGAATTTCTGTTATCACAATGACTTCTTTATTCTTGTTTTCTTCAATTGCTGTCTTTCCCCTTACAATCAGTTTACCTTTTCCTGTTGAATAAAGCTCGTTCATATCTCCCTGAATGCTTCCGCCCGTCGGAAAGTCAGGACCTGTTATAATTTCAGTAATCTGTTCGATTGAAATATCTGAATTCTTCACATAAGCTGTAATTGCATCGCAAACTTCTGTAAGATTATGCGGAGGAATATTTGTCGCCATACCTACCGCTATTCCGCTTGCTCCGTTAAGAAGAAGAGCTGGAAGTTTTCCAGGAAGAAGCTCTGGTTCTTTTAATGAATTATCAAAATTAGGAGAGAATTTCACTGTTTCCTTGTCAATATCCTGCAAAAGCTCAAGTGATATTTCATTAAGTTTTGCTTCTGTATTATGACTAATGAATCCATTGGAAATAAAAGAATGACAATCGCTCTCAACTTTTATTGAATAAACTCTTTGTCTGCCCGCATCTTTAATTGAAATTATTTTATCAAATAAATATTGGTAAGTTAGGAAGTATTCAAATAAAGGCTCAAAATTTATTTTTGTTTTATTCAAAATAATTTGAGACATCTTTTGATAATTTTTTGACATGTTTTCATATAAATCAAAATTATTTTTGGAGATAAATTCAGAATGAGCCATATTTCTAATAAAATCGGAGATAAAAGGAACCCTATCTTTTAATGAAGCATCTTTCTTGTATAAAAGATTTATTAATTCCAATTTTTTGTTTTTTCTTTCAGAGAAGAATCCTATTTCCTTGTAAAATCTCAAGAAATTTTTCTTTCCTCTTATCTGAAGCAAAAATAAATTTTTATTTTTATCGATTCTTTTGAAAGAATCAATTCCAAATCTTAACATCAAAATCTGGAGTTTTTCTATTAATTTTTCACTTGTAGAGCACGCTCTAATTTCCATCATTTTTTTAGCATAACTTACACTTCCATCTCCTTCAAAAAAAGACTTAACAAATTCCTTAACTATTTCTTTTGGAGATTGTAAAATTGTTTCTGGAATTGTTTTATATTTAGACTTTACGTCTTCTAATCCAATATTCCTTAAAAATTCAATTGTATATCTGCAATGACATTCCAATCTCCAGTAATCTTTTTTTCCATATGAAGAAGGTTTTTTTGAAAATTTGTGAAGTTTTGAGTCTGGAAATGTTTTTTTCCAGTTTTCCTCAAATTTATTTATCCAGTTTAAATCAGAATTGCAGAATTCTATTTTATTTTTACTAATGAACCCTTCTGCAATCAGGGAACCAATTATAAATGCAAGTTCTTTGCTTAATAAATTTGGAAGAATCTTTTGTTTTACATGTCCATCTCTAATTAAAGGTTTAAATTTCTCAAGATTTAATTTTTCTTCTGGCCAGAATTTATCTTCTAATCTGTCTAAAATTGCATAATCCCCCTCTTTAATTTGCTCAAGTGTTTTCCAGATAAAAACAGGTTTTCCTGTTTCGTCTGAAGAGATTATCAAAATTGGATGATTTTTGCTTCCAGTCAAGCTGTATCCCTTATCAGTTGTTATTTCTAATGTATCCTGGATTCCTGAATCAAACCATTTAGAAGCATTATTTATTTTTTTATCTTTTGAAAGTATTTTCAAGTTAATATTCTCTTCATTGGAAATTTCATTTATTTTTATCAATCCTTTTTCAGTTAAAATTAAAGAATCTCCTGAAACACAATACCTGTAAGCAGCAGGAGGATCTCCATCAACGCTTCCAAAATTTCCCTGTCCATAAACAAGCGGATATCGCAATGAAAAATTCTGCGCCATTCTTACCATTGCATCATAAACAGCAACATCTCCGTGCGGATGATATTTACCTATTACATCTCCTACAATTCTTGCGCTTTTCTTTGTCTGCGAATTCGGCTTTAATCCCATCAGATTCATTGAATGCAAAATTCTTCTCTGAACAGGTTTCATTCCGTCTTCAATTGCAGGCAATGCTCGCGAAACAATTACAGACATTGCATAATCAAGATATGATTTCTTCATCTCTCCAGATACTTCTACATCAATTATGCCTTTTTCGTTTTTTTCCCTTTCTTCAGTTTCTTCCTTTTCTTTTTCTGTCATCTTAGATTTCTATCTCCCGTAAAACTTTTACAGCATCATCAAGGTTTTCTTTTTTGACTAAAATATGATCTCTTGAATAGGCTGCAATCGGCATTATACTTATTCCCTTTTTTGATAAGGCAGAAGATATCTTTGCCATTATACCTATAACATTAAATCCAAAAACAATGTTTATGGTTATCAATTTCCAATTTTTATCAATTTTAATAAAATATTTATCTTTTATCTTTGATTGATCTATTATTACAGTTATTTCTTTATCATCTTTTATATTCACAAAAGCATCATCATAAAATTTTCTAGATTTCATAATTGCAAAATCTTCTTTCCAAACTTTTATTTCCTTATTTTTCATTTTACGCAACCTCCTCACCCTTCTCATCCAAATATTTCATGAATTCTTCCTCTGAAACATCTTCCATCTTGACATTTGTTCCTGTCCATTTGCATTTCTTGCATTCCCACTCGCCTCTTCCTCTTCCTTCTTCTTCTCCAAGTACAACACTTACATTATCACTTTCGCATTTAGGGCATCTTCTTATTCTAAATGTCTTGCCTTTTGCTTTCTTTTCAGACGGCTTTTTGCCGCCTTTCAAAATCCATTCAGGCGTTTGTATTTTTCCCATTTTTTTATTTAATTGATTTTAATTTATTTTTCGTCTGCTTTATCCTGTTCCCAATTCTTTGGAAATACATTGTGCAAATATCCGCACTGCTTGCATTTGTACATCGGAGTTTTGTCATCTGTTGAAGTTATCTCCATATTTGTTCTTCCGCATTTGGGACATTTTATGTTCAATTTCATTTTATTTAGCCTCCCAATAATTTTTATCAGCATTAAATTCATAGATTATTCCTTTACATTCATATTTTGAACACTTCATTAATACAGATGTAACTTTTTTCTCCGCATAATTCATGCAAAGTTTTACTGTTGCATTATATTCAAAACCATCAAGATAACAGGCATATCTATTTTTCTCAAGGCACCTGCAATTGTCATCTGAATAAAAATCATCCATTGACAATCCTTTTTCTGTTAAATTATCTCCTGATTCATTTGAATTCAATTTAAGGGCAATTACTCCCAATACAGCAAAAACCAGGATAGCAATTGCTGAATATATCATTACTTTCTTCATATTGTTTTTTGCGTTGATTTTATTTTTCTTCTTTTCCATTTTATTTTATTATATATCAAGATTAGCCTCAGTAGCATTTTCAGAGATGAACTGCCTTCTTGCCGGAACATCATCTCCCATAAGCATTGCAAATACTTTGTCTGTCTCAATAGCATCTTCTATAAATATTTTTTTCAATTTTCTTGTTCTTGGATTCATTGTTGTTTCCCAAAGCTGCTGTGGATTCATTTCTCCAAGTCCTTTGAATCTTGTAACATTTGTAACTTCTGTTTTTTCAATTTTTTTAAGTTCTGAATCTGAATAAATATATTCATCTCTCTGTCCTTTTCTTATTCTGTAAAGCGGAGGAAGAGCAACATAAATATTTCCGTTTTCTATCAAACCAGGCATAAATCTAAAAAAGAAAGTAAGCAGAAGAGTTTTAATGTGCTCTCCATCAACATCTGCATCTGTCATAATTATTATTTTTGAATATCTAAGATTCTCTGCGTTGAACTGCTCTCCAACACCTGTGCCAATTGCAGTTATGATATTTGCTACTTCTTCGCTGGAAAGCGCTTTAACAGGACTTGATTTTTCAACATTCAATATTTTTCCTTTTATTGGAAGTATTGCCTGATTTTCCTTATCTCTGGCCATTTTTGCGCTTCCGCCTGCGCTTTCTCCCTCAACAATGTAAATTTCTGTGTTTTCAGTTTTCTTGCTTGAACAATCAGCAAGTTTTCCAGGAAGTCCGCCCAAAGAAAATGCATTTTTTCTTCTTATCAAATCCTTTGCTTTTTTTGCAGCTAATCTTGCTTTTGCAGATTCAAGAGATTTTAGAGTTATCTTCTTGGCAATCTGCGGATTTTCTTCAAAGAACTCAGATAATGATGCTGAAACAGCTGAATCAACAAATCCTTTCACTTCTGAATTTCCAAGTTTTGTTTTTGTCTGTCCTTCAAACTGAGGTTCTGGAATTTTTATGCTTATCAATGCAGTAAGTCCTTCTCTAACATCATCTCCTGTAAGAGTTTCTTCTGTGTTTCCATTTTTCAGCAGTCCTGTTTTCTTTGCATAATCATTTATAACACGCGTTAGAGCTGTCTTAAATCCAGATACATGTGTTCCTCCTTCAATTGTATTTATTGTATTTACAAATCCAAAAATATTTTCCTGATAACCAACATTGTATTGTATTGCAACTTCAATTATTGTAGAATCCATTGTTTTTTTGAAATAAACAGGCTTGTGAAGCACTTCTTTTGATTCATTCATCCATTTTACAAATTCTATCAATCCTCCAGATGAAAAGAATTCTTGTTTTTTGCCTTTTATATCATCTATCAAAACTATCTTCAATCCAGGATTAAGGAAAGTAATTTCTCTAAACCTTGTTTCAAGAACTTTATAATCAAAATTAAGAGTTGAAAAGATTTCATCATCTGGCCAGAAAGTTACTTTTGTTCCTGTACTTTCTCCAGAATATTTTCCAGTAATCTCTAATTTTGTTTTTACATCTCCCCTTGAATATTCCTGTTTATACACTTTACCATCTCTTTTTACTTCAATTATTAATTTTTTGGATAAAGCATTTACAACAGAAATACCAACACCATGCAAACCTCCTGATATTTCATATGATTTCTTGTCAAATTTTCCTCCGGCATGGAGCTTTGTTAGCGCAACCTGAACAGCCGGAACTTTTAATTGCGGATGGATATCAACTGGAATTCCTCTTCCATCATCTTCTATTGTTGCAGAGCCGTCCTTCTTTATTAAAACAGTTATATTTTTGCAGACGCCGGCAAGAGCTTCATCAACAGAGTTATCAACTGCTTCATAAATCAAATGATGCAATCCTTCTTTACCAGTTGAACCAATATACATAGCAGGACGTTTTCTAACTCCTTCTAATCCTTCCAAAACTTTTATTGATTCTGCACTGTATTTGTCAGTCATTTTAAATATACCTTCAGGTAAAGAATAAAGTAGATACTTTCCGCTCCTGCTTCCATTTCCGGAAAAAAACGGGAGCAGAAAGCTCTATTTTTTACCCTATGATGTATAAAAAAAGAAAGTATGGTTTATAAATCTTTTTGCGATTTTATCGACGATAAAACTGATTTTTGGCAGTTTTTTAATAGAAAAAATAATGATTTTCCAACTCGAAAAAATTACACTCTATTCTTTCTTTTCTTTTGCTGTTTCTTCCTGCTCTTTTCCGGATTTTTTAATCCATTTAACATTTCTTCTTTTCATTGCCATGTTTTTTCTGCACTTTGACGAACAAAGAGAAAGAACTCTTCCGTCATTCATCACTATTGTAAGCCCGTACGGCACATCATACAATTGTCCGCAATAAATACATTTAGGCATGTTGCAATTCTCCTATTTTCTTTGAAAAATGCAAATGATAAAGCCCTGGTCTGGTCTTATCTTCATAAAGAGTCATTTTAAATCCCCTTTTATCCCATTTATTTTCCAATCTTTTAATACGTTCACTATGATAAACTCTTCTTGGATTATTCATTAGATTAAGTTCGACAATAAAAAAAGTCATATCTTCCCCATCATCATATAATAAATCATCTAAATCATTTTTCAAATGTTTAACTTTCATTTTAAGTATAAGCCCCCTCATTTGGCAATTTATTGACGAATGACATATTAAGTATAAGCCCCCTTTGTAACCTTTGAACGGATTCTCCTTGCTTCTATTTCTGTTTCTCTTAGCATCAAAACATCGCCCAATCTTACAGGACCTTTAACATTTCTTCTCATGCTTCTTCCATTGTCTCTTCCTGCCTGAACAAGGCATCTTACTTGAGTTATTTCTCCGCGAAAACCAGTTCTTCCCATTATTTCTTCAACAATTGCAGGAACTGTTTCTCCAAGAATTTTCTCGCTTCCTTTTGAACCAGATGTTTTTGGTTCTTGAACTTTGATTTTTTTTGTTCCGCCGCCCATTTTAATCAATATGGCTTTTATTAGCCATCATATTATTTATTTTATCATCAACTACTTGATAGAGAAATGTTCTTCCGGTCATGCGAGAATTGTATTTGCCGTCATCTGGAAGATTAATCCCCATTGAATGTGCATTTCTCAAACTACCCAATTTTTTTACTATTCTACTTTCGTGAAGAACAGGAAGCAATGTGTGGTTCATCCAACTACTTCTAAAATACCATGTTCCTTTATCTTTAAATCCGTGTTCTAATAAATATTCCTTTAATTCTTCAATTAAAACTGTCATTTTATTTCATAAATTAAATTTACTTCAATCCGGCAATCTCCTTTTCAGCATCGCCTCCGTTAATAACTGCAATTGAAGAAGTTGGTACAGGCAATCCTGCTGCAATACCAAGTTTCTGCTTGCTATCAACTTCTCTGCAAGAAATTTTCTTCTCTTTGCACAAAATTGGAAGATGCTGAACTATTTCTTTTGGCGAAACATCAGCGGCATAAACAACAAGCTTTGCTGTTCCTCTCTCTATTGCTTTTGTAACTTCGTTTGTTCCTTTTTCTATTTTTCCTGTTTTTCTTGCCTTCTCTATTATTGAATAAACATCTGTCATTTTAATTTATTCGATTATGAAAGAAAGAATTTGCATCCTCACTTTCGTTCATCGGATATTTTATTGAGAAAAAGTAGGTTTTTAAATCTTTTTCTAAAAAATTAATTATTTCATCTCCACTTAACATCAACTTCATCTGTTCGCTGTCTTGGTTTTATATCTGCTTTTTCCGCGTCAATTTTTATCCCTTTCTTGAACATTATTTCTCCCAAAAAGGCAATCATGGCTGCGTTGTCAACTAAAAGTCCGCGTTCAGGTACAAAAAACTTCGCTCTTCTTTCCTTGCACATTATTCTTGCAATCTCCTGCAACCGCGAATTGCATCCAACTCCTCCACCAAGCAGCAATTCACTCTTGCCTGTATGCGCCAAAGCTCTCTCACTTGTTTCAATAAGCATTGCAAAAGCAATTTCCTGAAGAGAATATGCCAGATCATTAATATCATATTTTTGAGATTCAATTTTCTGTTTCAGATTGGTAAGCATTCCAGAAAAAGCAACATCCATTCCCTTTACTGTGTATGGCAAGTCAACAAGTATTTTTCCTTTTTCAGCCATTTCCTGAATTTTCGGTCCGCCGGGAAATCCTGCTCCAGCATATCTTGCGAAATTATCAATGAAATTTCCGACTCCTATGTCAAGTGTTTCTCCGAATATTCGATATTTGCCTGCAGCATATGCAATTATCTGCGTGTTTGCTCCAGAAGCATATAACATTACAGGATTTTTAGCGCCTGTCACTCTTCCAATTTCAAGATGAGCAACACAATGATTCACAGGAACAATCGGCAATTTTAATTTTTGCGCAATCTCCTTCGCAAATTTCATTCCGACAAGAAGGCAGGGAGGCAATCCAGGCCCTTCTGAAAATGCGAGAGCATCTATATCTTTCTCAGCAATTCCAGCTTCCTTCAGTGCTGTTTCATAAATTTCATTTTTCTTTTGTTCATGATGTTTCGCTGCATCCATTGGTATTATTCCGCCTTTTTCTGTCGTATACGTGTGCTTTGCATTCGCAAGTATTTTTCCGTTTTTCACAACACCGACTCCGAATGTATGCGCAGTGCTTTCAATTCCAAGTATGACTACCATGATAAAGATAATAAAAAGTTTAGGTTTAAAAGTCTAATGATAAATAAAAATAAATTTTTATAATTAAATTACTATTAAAATTATATATTATTAACAAAAATTAACAAAATATCTCATAATCAAACAAAAATTAATCAAAAAATATAAAACTAACTAAATAAAAAACAAGTAAATAAAAAACTAAAAATAAAAGGAGGATTATCTTTTCTTTTTCTTCTTTCCGCCTCTTGCCATCTTTGCTTCACAAACGTTTCCCTGTCCGTCGATGTAATAAAGATGTCCGGGCTTCCTCTTGATAACCTTTTTTACAATAATTTTTCCCATTTCACAGCCTCCTTTTTAATTATTTTAATAAATTGAATTATAAAAACTATTTAAATCTTTCCTTATCGTCGAATTTTTCAATTATTTTTCTGTATTTTCTATTTAATGGTATCTCAATAATTTTTGAAAAATTCTTTTTTTGAGAAATATTGAATGAAAACGGCTTTATTTTCCGAATTTCAACAATTTTATTTTTATCGTCGAGCCAAATCGCCAGAAAAGGGAAAAAAACAAAAAGAGAAGTTATATTCAGTTTTTTTCTGTCGGAAAAATCAAATAACAACGCTTCAGCATCCTCTCCTCCCATAAACATCAAACCAAAACCTTCATCAAATCTGTTGCATTTTCTAACATTCAAATAAATTTTTTTATTTTTATATTTTAAACCAACTCTTTTTTTCATAATTCTCTCCTTTTTTTGCTTTATATGCTTGATAATGCAGATTCACATTTTTTTCGCAAACCCAATCGTGATGCTTGAATCCTCCACCAAATGCCTTCGGAATATGCATGAGTTCATGTATGATTACTTTAATCTGCTCTTCTTTTCCAAGTTTGTCAAATCTCTCTGAAATAAATTCAAGTGCATACATTGCTCTAATTCCGATTGCTTCCTGCATTAATTTTCCAAGCGCGTGGCATCTTGCAATTGTTCCCCGCGATGATGAACCGTAGCTTCGAAAGCATTTTACTCTTGTTAAATCAACATGCGGAAACAATATTTTTGATATTTCTTCTGCTCTCAACTGCAAGTCAGGTGCATATTCGTATTTCATTTTAATTATAAAGCAGAGGCGCTCCTGCCGGGAATCGAACCAGGATGTTCGCTAAGACTTCGCTCTTAAGGCGAATGCACTTCCAATTGCGCCTCTGGAGCTAGCCTCTGCAAAAATAGATATGAAAGAAAAGTTTAAATAGATAATGTTACATTAAATATCAATACCCGCTAAGACAAACACTTCCATTTACGCCCAATTTTTTAATCAATATCTGTTAGGAAAAGTAATTCTAATTTTGATTTATTTTAAATTTTTAAGCATAAGATATTTTTTATAATATTGAAGTGGTTTATTCATACTGGTTTTGGAAGCTCTTTTGTAAAGTTTTATCAAATTTTTTAGATTTACCACTCTGATTTCTAAACCATTAATTTTAAATTTCTTATATCTTTTATTCGGGTTTTTCTGCCAAAAATCAATTGAATCAATTTCAACTTTCAGATTATTTTCAAAGATTTGTAAAACATGCCATTTTTTTGAATATTTATATTTAATTTTCTTGTTTTTTAAAATAGGAATTATCTTTTTTATATCATTCTCATAAGCCAAAAAATCTATATCATTAACATTCATTTTTTCATTTTTAGTATATATAAAAACAGCTAAGCCTCCATAAGCAATTGGAGTTATTTTAAGTTTCTTGCATAATTCAATAATCAATTTGCTGAATTTTACCAGTTTAATGAATTTCTTTTTGTTTTTAGGATAAATATTTATTTGTTTCATCTTTTCTCCGGCGGCTTCCACTTACGTCCAAGTGCAGAATAAATCTGCTTTTCTGTTTTTCCGGCTATCTTTCCTCCTGTGTCTCTATCAAATAAACCGTGCTGATTCAATTTAAATCCTCTTGACCTTGCAACAATTCTTAATCCAATTCCGGCGCCGAATCTGCTCGAATAAGCAAGTAGTGCAGCGCCCCATTCTTCAGGCACAGTGTAATAAATCTCTACTTCAACTCCTTGAATTTTGAAATAAACTTTCTGTTCTCCTCCAATTTTCTTTTTTCCATGTCTTTCAAGAATTTTTTCAATTTTTTCCTTATTCTCTTTCTCTGGTTTTTTTGGAATAAGAACTATATCAATATCTACCGGATTTTTTTCTTTTCTTCTTATGCTTCCAACAATTTCTATTCTTTCGCAATATGGCTTAATCCATAAAACAATTTTCCTTGACAAGGCAACAACAAAGCTTCCTTTTCTTGTGTAAACTATTCTTCCTTTTTTTATCAGTCGCCTAACAGATATCTTTTTTTTCATCTCTTTTTATTATAATTTTTTATTTCGTCACAATCTCCAAAGCATCACGATGTTTCAGCATATAATTTTTCCCAAGAGCTTTCTTTGTTTTTGCATCAATTGCTTTTATAAAATTCTTTCCGAAATCAGTGTGAAGGAAATAAGCAAAATCAAGAGCAGTGCTTCTTGGAGGCAATAAAAAACAATCTGGAAGTATGTTTCCTTTGCTGTCAGCAAGTTTTGTTGCTCCTGCCGGAAATATCGCGATATATTTCAGAAATTCAAAAACAGCCATATTCAAAACTTCCTGGACACCTGTTCCTCCATAAAGATCAAGAACATCTTTTTTTATTTTATCAAGCGCTGCTTTTTGCTTGTCATTGAGTTTGCCGATAATCTTGAAATTTTTTTCTCCTGGAATATATTCAATCAACCCTGCTTTTGATGCTTCTCTTAATGCAAGCTCAGAATCAGCAGAGCAAGGATATATCATATAATCAGGAAATCTGTCCTGCAATTTCTTTATGTTTTCTTTTGAATTTCCCATATCTGCTTTGTTTGCCGCAATTATCATCGGTTTGCAGTATTTTCTCAGTTCAGATGAGAAAAGCATTATCTCGTCGTCATTCCATTGAGATGGTTTTTTTGATTGGCTAAAATCAAGCTTCAGCAAAACATCTTTCACATCATTCTCCTTCACTTTCAAGCCTGAAAATTGCTTGGCGACAGCTGAGGCGAAATTCATTCCTTTGCTTCCTTCTTCCTGCTCTGCTTTTCTTGCGAAAGTCTTCCAGACTTTCTTCATTATGTTGCTGAACCATTTGTTCAATTCTTCTTCCAGAAACAAAACATCATTGCACGGGTCATATCCTGTGGTTTGCTTTCCTCCTTCGTCTGTTGTTCCAGACGCATCAACTATATGAATAAAAACATCTGCCTGTCTCAAATCATCAAGAAATTTATTTCCAAGTCCTTTTCCCTCTGATGCTCCTTTTACCAATCCTGCAACATCCATCAAATCAATCGGAACAAACCTCCATCCATCAATGCAAAATCCATGTTGAGGATTACATTTTACATTGAATTCTTTATCAATGCATCTTACTTTCACATAACCAACACCATGATTTGGTTTTATTGTTGTAAACGGATAAGAAGCTATTTCAACTTCTGCAAGTGTAGATGCCTTGAAAAAAGTGGATTTTCCAACAGATGGTTTTCCAACAAGTCCTATAAGCATGAAAAAAAGAAATCTGGCGTTTTTATAAAGTTATTGAAATATTCTCATTCATTATTCTGTTCTTTAAAACGACATCGCCAAGGCGTTTTCATTCATCTTTAAATTGGCCACGCTTGGACATTTTCATTTATTCTTCCTCACTTTCCTTCTTTCTTCTCTTATATAAGATTATTATCAATATTATTACTGCAATAATTATTATCAAAATTATCAGCCACAAAACTATTGAACCGAATGTTATTGGAACACGTGTAACAACTTCAAAATGTGCGCTTGATGGAGCAACTCCATTTGAATATTTCAATTCCAAACCAACAACATATCTTCCTATCGGCAAACTGCCTGTTCCAAAATTCTTATTAAAGTTAATTCTTTCTTCAATAAGCATTGTTTCTTTCTGTGTTAAATATATTTTGCCTGTATAATCTCTTATTTTATAATCAAGAGTAACATCAAGTCTTTCTTTTTCTCCTAAAGGAATTAAGGTTACACGTGTTTTCAAATCATCTCCCTTTACAACAAGATAATCTTTATTTAATACAACTATATTAGAATCAAACAAAAGAAGCTTTGTCTTTACGTTCATTGTAACAGGTATGTCAACATTACCTATTCTTATGTTTCCTGTGAATATTCCGGTATCATTAAGAGCAATAAATATCACATTAATATCGCGTGATTCTCCGGCATTAAGAGTAAATGACGTTGTATCTAAAAGAATCATATCAACAGGATTTGCATTTTCATCAAACATATTTTTTGATACAGATATTGTTGTTGCAGATGAACCAAGATTTATAACAGTTATTGTCTGCTGAAGGTTTGTATTTATTGCAAGCGTTACATCAAATATCTCAGGAGAAACATCAAGGTTTTGGACAACTGCTGCTCCGCCTCCTCCGCCTCCGCCTGCTCCGCCTCCTCCTTCGGGCGGAGTTACTTCACATGAATTGGTTGCGCATGATGTTGAACATGTTGCAGGACAAACTCCATTTGCAGCTCCATTGTCACACTGTTCTCCTATTCCGATATCAATTATTCCGTCGCCGCAAAAACCTCCTGAATAAAATCCCTCTATGTAAATATCTGGATTAATTATAATTTGTTCGCTTCCTCCTGAATTTACTGAAATAACATCGCTTGAAACAGAAGGCAATGAAAAAATCAGGACTGAAAAAAATAAAAGAATTAATGGAAAATTAAATTTCGCAGGCAGATTTATATAATCCCTGGAAAGTTTATGTATTTTATTACCGGCTTTTTCACAACTTTTTTCCATTATTTATACAACAAATTCAAGATTAAAAGTATTTGCGTTTTGGGAAAAGAAAAGCATGGACATTATGTAACAATGTCTAATTCATTAATAATCCTTCTTCCGGAAAAATCAGCATTTCTTGAAGATTTTAGAATAATCGTCTCCAACTCATTTTCAAGTATATCATTTATTTTTTTGATTGCTTTTTTGCTTATCTTCTTTTTTCTTTTTTTTGCCAGTTCTTTTATTAATTTTTGAATTGCCATTATAATTCAGATATTAAAATATTTTTTTTAGTGTAATCTATCTTCCATTTTTTTAAGAAATCCTCAAAAAAAGAACTGTCTTGAATAGATAAAAGAAACACTCCTTTTCCAAGAGATTTTGCATTTAATTTTTTTAGGATTCCTGAATTCTTCCCCCGACCAATCAAAGAATAAGTAAATTTTGTTTTATTATTATGGTTTAAATTTTTTAGATTATATGTGAAAAGAGAATAACTCAAAAATCCCATTTTTTGTGAAAGGGGCGTTCTTCCAATTAAACTATATCCATCGGTTAAAATAGACTGTCTTGCCAAAAAATCAGTCTTGAATAATTCTGACAAATTAATCGTTTTTATGTCTGGATTGGATATTTTTCCGTTGATTTTTTCCTTAAATTTTTGCGCGATTTCTGTTCTCTCATCCAGATGTTTTTCCTTAAAGATGATTAATATATCAACATCTCTTGCTTCTATCTTTCCTTTTACGCTGGAACCATAAAGAATCATATCAAAAATGTCTTTGTTTTTTATGAAATTCTTAGATTCTAATTCCAAGAATTTCAAATAATCTTTTTGTATCATTTTTAAACATTAGAGAAACTTCTCTTTTAAGTTTTGTTCTGTAACTATCCTGATAAAAAGGAAAATTCTTGTCTATTATCCTATAAATTTCGGGATATTTTGATTCAAGAATTCGAAATCTTTCTGTATGATTAGAAGGCAGTTTCTTTTCATTTATGAAAATATAAACATCGCACAGGGCAGAAATAGCCTTAAAATATAGTGTAACCGAAGTATTGTATTCTTTCTTATTTTCAGCAAGCACGGCATTGGAATAATATTCTTTCGCATTTTCCAAAAATATTTTCTTTATATTTTCCATCTTTATTTTATTATAATTTTATATTTATATATAATATAACAATTAGCATACTTTTAAATCTTTTGGTTATATCTTATATCAATAGTAGATAAGTTATATCATATAATCAAAAAGTAGTTTTTATCCATAATTATTATATAAGATAACTTATTAATTTATGTTTTTAAACTTTATAAAGATATTGTTTTTATTAAAAAACATTTGTTTTTATTTTTAATCTTTCCCTTTTGGGTTTTTCAATTAAAAGTATTTGCGTTTGGGAAAAGAAAAGTCCTTTGATTAGTTGATATTATAAATTTTATTTCAAATTTTACTGTTCAATAATTCTCTAATTACAGCAACAAAATTCTTTGCCCGTTCAAATGAGGTTTTTGCCTTTGCTTCTTTTATCTTTTCTGTTGTTTCATATTGAAATCGGGCTCTTTTGAGTTTTTCAAATTCATAATCCTTCAACAAATTTTCAGATGCTGCAAGGGCTTTTTCCTTTTCTTCTTCGTATTCTTCTAGAAAATGCTTTTCTAAGTCATTTCTGGATAAAACTATAATTGCTTCATTAATAACCTGATGAACAATCTCCTGTCCTGCTTTATATCCTTTTTTATATAAATATGCAGAAGCGACATAAAACATAGAATAATAACTGGTGACAACAATCCATAAAGAAGAGATTTTATTTTTCATTAATTCATTTGCAACATTTAGGCTTTCAGCTGCATTTTTCAAATAAGTCCTATAAACCACTTCCCGAAAAGACTCTTTTTTAATTAATTCTTCTTTGAGATATTTTCTGAGATTATTTTCAGCTATCTTTATTCTTTTTTCGTCCATTTTGATATAAGATTATAGTAATTCTCAATTCCATATAAGATGATGTTGTTTTTAACAATTTCTTTTGCGATGTTATGTTCTTTTATTTTAAGCATAGATTCAAATTCATTAGTTGTAAAATCATGAATTTCCAGTTTTATTGGCAATAATTCCATTTTTGAAATTAATTTTTTAGTTTTTTCTTTATTGTCTGAGATTATACAAATATCAATATCTGATTTTTCAGTCTGGGTTTCTTGGGCATAAGAACCAAAAATCAGGATTATAAAAAAAGGATAACCCGTCTCCTCTGCATCTTGTTTTATTATCCCTAATTTTTTATTTTTTTTAAGAAATTGATTTGTTCTTTTTATCTCAACAGAGAAAATCTTTTGAGCGGGCACTAATTTTATTCTGATTAAATTAGCATTTCCTATTTTTTCTTTGTATATCAAATCATGTATGTTTACAACTGCTTGAAAAATATTCTTGTAATCACTTTTTAAGTCACAGGAAATCTTTCTTATGGTTACTGGTTTTTCTTTATTTTCAATTAAATATTCTAGGATTTTCTCTTTAAGGCTTAGTCCTAAACTCTCCTTATTTAATACCATAATATTATGGTATTTTTTACCATATTTAAATCTTTCTCTGCTCTTTTTGGTTTTTCAATTAAAAGTATTTGCGTTTGGGAAAAGAAAAGAATTAATAAATAATTTTTTATCTACAAGATTGATATAACCAGCCCGTTGTATAATAATAATAACTATTTGTGCCGTCATATACAGGATTATTGACACAACAATCTACAGCAGTGTAACAAATATTTTCTGAAACCCCTTTATATACTCCATTGAAAAAGGGGTTTGGAGGTATCCTGTTGTAATTTCCGCAAGCCACGCTATTATAATTTGTGGACGTTGTGCTGTCGCACCTGTAATTCCATCCCTGATCAAAGCATGATGCACCAGAACCTGTCCATATGTGGATTGTGGTCGTTGCAGTGCAGGTGGTTCTTGTATCAGTAATATACTTTGTTTCAACACTATCA
>Ga0233420_10000303_pt1 | contig 21833 bp, 22 predicted proteins | sample Watercolumn_Mata_4_FD_183009 | JGI IMG/M metagenome (GOLD analysis project Ga0233420, IMG submission 183009) | Freshwater microbial communities from Lake Matano, South Sulawesi, Indonesia - Watercolumn_Matano_2014_102_MG | ecosystem: Environmental > Aquatic > Freshwater > Lake | place...
GAAGGGTACGACCTGGTAAGCTGATGGAAGAAAAAGCGCAGGGACCCGATCGGCAAAACCGTTCCGTCCCGGTTTTTCAACACCATCACACGCCTCTTCACCGGCATCCCCATCCACGACTTCAACTGCGGCCTCAAGGTCTACCGGCGCGAAGTGACCGAGCGGCTGGAACTGCACGGCGAGATGCACCGCTACATTCCCGTGCTGGCAGGATGGAACGGGTTCAGGATCACGGAGCTTCCGGTGAACCACCGCCCGAGAGAACACGGCTCCACGAAGTTCGGCACGGGGCGGTTTCTGGCCGGCCTGTTCGATTTTCTTGCCGTGCTCTTCATCACGCGCTACTTCCGCCGTCCCATGCACTTCTTCGGCATGGCGGGCCTCTTCTGCTTCCTCTCGGGTTTTGCCGTCAGCCTGTACGTCACGCTCGACAAGCTGCTGTACCAAAAACCCGTCAGCAACCGTCCCATTCTCTTCCTCGGCATCCTGCTCATCATTCTCGGCGCGCAGCTCTTCTCCACCGGACTGCTCGGCGAAATGCTCTCGACCTCGTCCGCCGAGGGCGGCGGGCGCTTCACGGTCCGTGAGACCTGCAACATGACGGAGGAGCAGGAGTGGGAAGTCAGGAAACAGGAGACGGGGATCAGGAGACGCGAGACAGGAGACGGGAGTCAGGAGACGGGAGACGGGAGTCAGGAGGCGTGAGACAGGAGACGGGAGACGGGAGACGGGAGAAAGAAAGCGATGCCGGAAGGATAACAAGATGAAACGAATCGGAGCACACGTCAGCATTGCCGGAGGCGTCGAAAACGCGCCGCTGCAGGCGAAAGCCATAGGAGCGAAAGCGTTCGCGCTGTTCACCAGAAACCAGCGGCAGTGGCGGGTTCCGGAACTCGGGGCCGCATCCGTCGAAGCGTTCCGGCAGAACTGCAGTGACGGGGGCTTCATGCCGGAACACATTCTGCCCCACGACAGCTACCTTATCAATCTCGGCAGTCCCGACAGGGACAAGCTCGAACGCTCGCGCAACGCCTTCTTCGACGAGATGCAGCGTGTCGAACGGCTGGGGCTCCGGATGCTGAACTTCCACCCCGGAAGCCACCTCAACCTGATCGAACCCGAAGCGTGCCTGCGGCTCATCGCCGAATCGGTGAACATGGCGCTCGACAGGACCCAAGGCGTGACGGCCGTGATCGAGAACACCGCCGGGCAGGGCTCGAACCTCGGCAGCCGTTTCGGGGAACTCGCCTTTCTGGTCGATCTCGTGGAGGACAAGTCCCGGGTAGGCATCTGCCTCGACACCTGCCACCTCTTTGCAGGAGGATACGACCTGCGTACCGGGGAAGCGCTCGACGAGACGCTCGCGGCGTTCGACCGGACCGTTGGCCTCGGATACCTGAAGGCCTTGCACCTGAACGACGCAAAGCAGCCCCTCGGCAGCCGCGTCGACCGGCATGCATGCATCGGAAAGGGAGCTATCGGCATCGGGGGCTTCGAGGCCATCATGCGGCACCCCATGTTCGAGGAGATGCCGCTGATTCTTGAAACGCCTGATTCAGAAGGATGGGCAGCTGAAATAGCGATGCTCTACAGCCTGCAGGAGAAGGGATAGCTTACCGCCTGGAAACCACCCTGAGGTACTTGCCGACCGAAAGCGTGCTGCCGAACACCCCGAGCGTGAGGCCGAGCAGCACGAGCGCAGGGTAGATCAAGAGTGCCGAGGGATGCAATATCCGGTAGATCGCGGGTTCGTAATTGAACAGGAGCTGTTCGAAGATCAGGTACACCGCGCCGGCGGCCAGCATTCCGGCAAGCATGCCCTGCAGGGCGCCCTCGATCACGTAGGGAGCGCCGATGAACCAGGCCGTTGCGCCCACCAGCCTCATGGTCCTGATCTTTTCCTGTCGCGAATAGAGCGCGAGCCTGATGGTATAGCCGACAAGCACCACCGTGGCTACGGCGATCAGAAGCCCGAGGCCGCCGGTAAGATAGGTGAAAAGCTTGCCGTTCTCTTCGATCTGGCCGAGAAACTGCTGGTTGTAACGCACTTCCAGACCTGTCGAAAGCTTGTTGATGCGGGGAATGACGGTCCTGATGCTGTCGGGACTCGCGTACTCGGGAAGGAACTTCAGGCGGACAGAACGCGGAAGGGGGTTCGAACCGAGAATCTTCACGACATCCTCGCCGAAATCGTGCGAAAAAGCGGAGGCAGCATCCTGCTTTGAAACATAGGTCACTTCCCTGACGCCCTGCAGCTCACTGATTTTCGCGGTGACTTCCGAGGCCTGCTGCTCGCTCAGCGCTTCGTCCAGAAACACCTCGAGCTCGACCCTGCTCCGAAGTTCCTGCATGAGATCGAAGAAGCTCAGCGAAACCGTGCTGAACAGGCCAAGCAGCACAAGGGCAAAAAAACTGATCGTGACGGTGATGGCTGCCGGCATCCTGGCACGCCCGATACCCGAGAAACCTTCCCTGACAATAAAGGATAACGACATAACACGTTATTTAGCAATTGGAGGCATGCTCATGTAAAAGAATGCAGAAAACAAGTTGCAAAAACAATTTTTTTTTCTTTTAATAAGAGCGTCGGAACGGGGCTATAGCTCAGTTGGTAGAGCATTTGCATGGCATGCAAAGGGTCAGGAGTTCGAGTCTCCTTAGCTCCACAAAAACGGAAAAAGCGCAATCATACGGTTGCGCTTTTTTCATTTCAGAAAATACACATAACTGAAACCGGTTGGTATCGTCGTGAGCATGTCGAGTGCAAGGCGGACGGAGCGGAGAAACCGGAATGTACACGAAGTACATGAGGATTTCGAGCACCGCCCAACGCTGCAATCGGAATGCGCAACAGATAACAACCGGTTTCCCTCACTTCCTCCCTACCTTCGCCATAATGAACACCACCCCCACCAGCAGCGATGCCGCAAGCCCGGCGGCAATGTTGAAAAGCGCCGCGACAAGAATAACCTTCGGCGGAAGATTGACCCGGAGGCCGGTAAGCCCGGAACTCCACAGATAGGTCGAGGCGCTGAGGCCGGTAAAGAAGAAGCTGGTTGCGATACTGCCGGCGAAGGAGACAAACAGTTTCTCCCGCCGGCCTTCCACCACGGACTGCTGCCGTTCGACCTGCTTGCGTCCCTTCGGGTCGAGCAGGTTTTTCACCATCATGGCCGCAAGCGCGAATATCACCAGCACAGGGACATGAAAGGCATAAACCCGGAACAGGTCCCCGCCGGAAACGGCGAATGCCCCCTGGACGAGCAGGCCGGAAGCAAGGGACAGCATCCAGCTTGAGGTGAAGAAAAAGACGGTGCCCCAGAGCAGGGTCACCGAAATCCATATCGCTGGTCCCGGAGCTGCCGGGGTCTTGTTGAGCAATGAAGCCATAACCTTCAGGAATGAAACGTTAGTGATGACGTGACGGGGCACCGAAGCCGCGAACCTCGAATATAAACCCCGGGCTTCCGGTTACAATTCCTTGCGGCAACATGACTTTTCGGCTCTCCAGGGAACCAGCGGCCTGCAACGATTATTTTCCAATTTCTGTTTGGATCATTGTTTCCATTTGCCGAATTTGGCTACGGAAAGTTCACCAAAACTTAACATTGCAACGCGTATGTGTGGAGTTTTCGGCATTTTTAACTCAAAAACTCCCGCGGAAGATACCTTTTACGGCTTGTACTCTCTGCAGCACCGGGGACAGGAAGCCGCTGGCATTGTTGTAGCCGAATACAACAAGGCAAAGAAAAAAACACTGTTCAAGCAGCATAAAGGCATGGGCCTGGTTTCCGAGGTGTTCAAGGACGAATCCATTTTCGAAACCCTCAGCGGCTATGCGGCAATCGGCCACAACCGCTACTCCACCACCGGCTCCTCGAAATCCAGCAACAACGTCCAGCCGTTTTCGCTCACCTACCGTTCCGGAAGCCTCGCCATAGCCCATAACGGCAATCTCACGAACTCGAGGGCGCTCCGCAGGGAGCTGACCGAAATGGGCGTGATTTTCCAGGCATCGTCCGATACCGAAATCATTCCCCACCTTGCCGCGCGCAGCCGTGAGAAGGAGCCCCTGCAACAGATCTACGAAGCCCTCCGGCAGGTTCAGGGAGCGTACTCCATGGTGATCCTTGCAAACAACCAGATGATCGCCGCCAGGGATCCGTACGGGTTCCGTCCGCTCGCTCTCGGCAAGAAGGTCGATCCGCTGACCGGCGAGCTTGCCTATATCGTGGCCAGCGAAACCTGCGCTTTCGACATCATCCAGGCGGAGTACATCCGCGACATCGAGCCGGGCGAGATCCTGATGATCGATCATCTCGCGGTGGCGAACGAAAACCCGACCTCGATTTTCCTGCCGCCCTCGAGCCGGAAAGCCCGCTGCATCTTCGAATATGTGTATTTCGCCCGTCCCGACAGCTTCATCTTCAAGCACTCGGTGGACAAGGTCCGCAGGAACCTCGGCAAGAACCTTCCACGGGAATCGTCGCTGGTGCGCCAGGAGGAAGAGAAGGAGATCACGGTGGTGAGCGTTCCCGACTCCTCGAACACGGCGGCGCTCGGGTTCGTCCGCGAAAGCAACAAGCTTGAAAGGCCTGCCCGTTTCGAGCACGGCCTGATCCGGAACCATTACGTGGGAAGAACCTTCATCCAGCCGGGAATACACAGCCGCGACATCAAGGTGCGCTCGAAATACAACATCGTGCGGGGTGTGCTGGTGGACCGGCCGATCATCCTGATCGACGACTCCATCGTCCGCGGCACCACGGCAAAGATGCTGATCAAGCTCATCCGCGAAGCCGACCCCAAGGCCATTCACCTGCACATCAGCTCCCCGCCCATCACCAACCCCTGTTTCTACGGCATGGACTTCCCCACCAAGCGCCAGTTGCTGACCCACATGTTCGACACCAGCGAAAACGAACAGGAGGAGATCGAGAAAATCCGCGAATATATCGGCGTGGACTCCCTGAAGTACCTGTCCATGCAGGGGCTGCTCAACAGCGTGCCGTCATTCGAGGGCGAAACCTGCAGCTACTGCACGGCCTGTTTCAGCGGCGACTATCCCATCCAGGTCAACGACGCAACCACCGACAAGGAAGAGAACGACTGAGCACGCCCGGCAGCACAGAAAGGGAGCATGGAAATTCCGGCAGGGCAGTCGCAAAAAAAGCGCCGTTCCCGGGGGAAGGCGCTTTCTTTACGGAAATCAGGAACCTTTTTTTTCAGAAAAGGCGGCTCATTTCTTGCCCTGCTTGAACTCGATTCGCACGGAGGTATGGGGAACGGCCTCGAGGCGCTTCTTGGGTATGGGTTTGCCGGACTTGATGCAGATGCCGTAAGTCTTGTTGCGGATACGGTCGAGAGCCTGGTCGATATAGCCGATGTATTTTTCATCGCGGGCAATGAACATGAATCGCTGTTCACGGTCCATGGTCTCGGTGCCATGATCGGCCATGTGCATGGAGTAGTTCGAGTTTATGGAATCCTCGACATTTTCATCCGAAAGGGAGGATCGCAGGATCTCGAGATCGCGAAGCACCTCATCCCTTCTTTTCAGCAGGATCTGCCTGAAATGCTCAAGCTCTTCATCGCTCAGGTAGGTCTTCGTCAGGATGGGCTCATCAACCGGCTCATTCTCCTTTCCCGGCAAACTGCTTTTTTTGGCCATGATACCTCTGATTTTCAAGTTCTGACGGCAATCCGTACAAAAAGATTTTTAGTATACAACTAACAACAGAATTTTTCAAGTGATAACCGGCACATTTCACCATTTACCGATTCCCCGTCACCGCTGACCTCCCCGGAATCATACGGCGATATGTCAAGAGAGGATGCGAGGGTTTCATCCCTAATATACGCATCATTTCTTTTGACTGCATCGAGAAGTTTGCCTGTTCCTGAAACCCGCAGGCTTATCCTGTCGGTGATCTCCAGGCCGCTCTCCTTGCGGAGCGACTGGATCCTGCTGACCAGCTCGCGTGCAAGGCCGAGCATCTCGAGCTCTTCGGTCATCTCGGTATCGAGCGCGACCATGATTCCCTGGCTTTCGTCCGAGGCCACGAGCCACCCTTCGATATCCTCGTGCATGATCTCGACATCCTGCCGCTGGAGTTCGAACACGCGACCGTCGAACTCCAGCGACAACCGGCCTTCCTTTTCGATGAGGGCGATCTGCCGGTGGGTCATGAGACGAATGGCATCGGCCAGCACTTTCATATCCTTTCCGAACCTCGGACCGAGTGTCTTGAAGTTCGGCTTCACCTTCTTGCTGATCACGCTGCCTTCGTCCTCGACATACTCGATTTTCTGGACGTTCACCTCATCGACGATGATATCGGCAACAAGCTCGTACTCCCTTCGCGCCGCAGTGTCACCGACAGCAAGCAGAATGCGCTTGAGCGGCTGGCGCACCTTTATCGAGGCTTTCTCGCGCATGGTCCGCACGAGGGAAGAGACCGTCTGGGCTTTTTTCATGCGGTTTTCGAGCGGCAGGTCGGTCACGGACGGATCGGCTGCAGGAAAAGCGGCAAGATGCACCGAGAGCCACGGATCGCGGCGGCTCGTACCGTTGAGGTTCAGGTATATCCGCTATGCGATGAACGGCGTGAACGGACCGAGAAGCCGGGCAAGCGTCTCGAGACAGGCATAGAGCGTCTGGTAGGCGGCAAGCTTGTCCGGACCCATCTCGCTTTTCCAGAACCGTTTTCGTGAGCGCCTGATGTACCAGTTCGAAAGATCATCCACGCTGAAATCGCCGATCAGCCGGACGGCGCCGGTAAGATCGTACTGCTCCATGCATTCCGTCACGCGGCCCACGAGGGTGTTGAGGCAGGAAAGCACCCAGCGGTCGAGCTCCGAACGCTCCGCAACGGCAACTTCCTGTTCGGAACCGGCGAAACCGTCCACATTGGCATACAGCACGAAAAAGTTGTAACTGTTGATGAAGGCCCTGAAGAAGCGCCGCTGCTCCTCCTCGATCTCGGCAGTATTGAAGGATTTCGGCCTCCATGGAGGGCTCGATACCAGCAGATACCAGCGCAGCGCGTCGGCGCCGTAACGCTGCATGGTGTCGAACGGATCGACCACATTTCCTTTCGACTTCGACATCTTGTGCCCATGCCTGTCAAGAATGTGCCCGTTGACGACGAGGTTCCTGTAGGCCGCCTTGTCGAAGATGAGCGTGGCGATGGCGTGCAGCGTGTAGAACCATCCCCTGGTCTGGTCGACGCCTTCGGCAATGAAGTCCGCCGGAAAGGTCTTCTCGAACAGTTCCCTGTTCTCGAAGGGATAATGCAGTTGCGCAAAAGGCATGGAACCGCTGTCGAACCAGACATCGACCAGTTCGGGCGTGCGGTTGAAGCGCCTGCCGTCCCGGATGAAATAGATCCGGTCGACAAACGGCTTGTGCAGGTCGAGTGCGACAAGACCCCGGTCGAGCGCATCGCCGAGCACCTGCTGCTGGCCGTCGATATCGATGAATCCTTCCCGGAGTTCGGCTACCGAACCCACGGCAAAAAGTTTTCCCGACGAGGGGCCGTCGCCGATCGCAAAGTCATCGCGGACCCAGACCGGCAGCGGCGAACCCCAGAAACGCTCCCTGGAAAGCGCCCAGTCCTTGTTTTCCTCGAGCCAGTTGCCGAAACGGCCGGAGCCGATTTCGGGCGGGCACCAGTTGATGCCCTTGTTCAGCTCCACCATGCGGGCTGCGATATCCGTGGTCCTGATGTACCACGACTCGCGTGCATAGTAGATGACCGGCACGTCGTAGCGCCACGAGAACGGATAGGTATGGGTAATGGTCTCTTTCCGGTAGAGGCGCCCTGCATCCCTGAGCTGGCGGATGATGAGCGGATCGGCGTCCTTGAAGAACATGCCGTCGTAATCGGGGATCTCACGGGTGAAACACCCGTTGCGTGCAACGGGCTGGAACATCGGCATGTCGTACTGCCGGGCAAGCTCGTAGTCGTCCGCACCGAACGCAGGTGCGATATGCACGATGCCGGTACCGTCTCCGGTGGAGACAAACGATCCGTTCGTCACGTACCAGCACCGTTTCTGCGGCTGCAGGTAGCTGAAGAGCGGTTCGTATTCGATATTCTCGAGGTCACGGCCTTTCATGCGTGCACACTCCTGCCAGAGCGAACGGCCCTCTTCGTCTTTCTCCTGAAGCACGCCGAGCCGGGATTCGGCGAGAACGAGCACCTCGCCGGTCACACGGTTGCGGACTTTCACGTAATCGATGTCCGCTCCGGTACAGAGCGCGACATTCGAAATCAGCGTCCATGGGGTGGTGGTCCACACCAGCAGGCTCTCTTCGGATCCCCTGATGCGGAACTTCACGTAAATGCTGGGATCCTGCACCTCCTTGTAGCCGAGCGCAAGCTCATGGGAGCTCAGCACGGTTTCGGACTTGGGATCCTGGGGCACGATCTTGTAGTCCTTGTAGATGAGACCCTTGTCGAAAATGGTTTTCAGAGCCCACCAGACCGATTCGATGTACTGGTTGTCGCAGGTGATATAGGGTTCATTCATGTCCACCCAGTAGCCCATCTCTGCGGTCAGCTTTCCCCACCCCTCCCGGTTGTCGTCGATATGGTGGTAAACCAGTGCACGCGCCTCTGCGTTGAATTCGGCTTCGCCGTACGCCTCGACCTGCGACTTGTTCTTCAGGCCGAGCTTCTTCTCGACGGAAATTTCCACCGGAAGGCCGTGGGTGTCCCAGCCTGCCTTGCGGGGCACCCGGTACCCCTGCATGGTCTTGTAGCGGCAGACGACATCCTTGATGGTGCGGCTGAATACATGGTGCACACCGGGCTTGCCGTTGACCGTGGGAGGGCCTTCGTAAAAAGAGAAAACCCTTGCCGAAGCGCGCTCTTCGAGCGTTTTTCTGAAAATCTGATGATCATTCCAGTAGTCGAGCACCTCTTTCTCAAGAACGCTGTAGGGAGTACTCGTGGAATATTCGGGAAATGTGTCGGGCATAATTCTTGCAAAACATGGAATCAAAAACAGGAAGCGACCTAATATACAAGAAACGGGAGCAAAACAGAACAGGCAGACCCTTCAACACCGGAAAAGCCTGCCTGTAATGTCTATGCAATAAAAAGGGAACGATACGAACGAGAAAGCTACTGCATTACTTTTTATCGCCAAGAGAAGAACTGACGCCTTCGAGAATCTGCTTTGCCACAACCGTCAGGGAGTCAAGCGCCTGGGCAACCATCTTGCTCAGCGGGGTAAGGGTATTGTCGAGAATGGTGCCGACACCGACAAGTATGGTGGAAAAATCACCTTTTACCGCATCGCCAAGGTGGCCCTGAGAGGACGATTTCATTTCTTCAGCCATGGTACACTCGGTTTAAATTATCGCATTGTTTCCGGATACTGTCTTCAATGTAATACTTTTCACAAAGCTATCAAAGCAGCGCGAAGGGTTTAGAGGGTTTTCCGGGCCATCAAAGCACCTGCTGAAACGCTCAGGAGGGCGATGCGGAACCGGAAAGGTCCCCGGTTCTGCCGTAACGGTCGTCCATCCGGACAATATCGTCCTCTCCGAGATAGCTGCCGGTCTGCACCTCGATCAGCTCAAGCGGGATCCGTCCGGGGTTTTCCAGGCGGTGAATGGTGCCGAGAGGAATGTAGGTCGACTGGTCCTCACCAAGCGTGATCTGCCGGTCGCCGACCGTGATGAGCGCGGTGCCCTTGACGACGATCCAGTGCTCCGCACGGTGGAAATGCTTCTGCAGCGAAAGCGCCGCGCCTGGTTTCACCACGATCCGCTTCACCTGGAAACGGTTGGCCAGATCGATGGTCTCGTAGGATCCCCAGGGACGGCATACCCGCCGGTGGTTCTCCGCCTCGATGCGTTTCGAGTCCTGAAGCTGCTGGACGATGGCCTTGACATCCTGGACCCTGTCCCGGGAAGCCACGAGCACGGCGTCAGGCGTTTCGACGATGATCTGGCCCTCGACGCCGACTGCGGCGACAAGACGCCCGGTAGCGTGAATGTAGCTGTCATGCACATCGTGCACCAGCACATCTCCTTTCAGCACGTTGGCCGAGGCATCGTGTTCGTTCAGTTCCCAGAGCGCCGACCATGCGCCGACATCGTTCCAGCCTGCGTCAAGAGGCACGACAACCGCCCTGGAGGTTTTTTCCATGACCGCATAATCAATGGAGTCGGAGGGACATGCCGTGAATGCTTCGCGGTCGAGCCGGAGAAAATCGAGATCGGAAACCGCCTGTTCATAGGCCTTCCTGCACCATGAAAGCATCTCGGGATTGTTGCGTTCAAGCTCGTCGAGAAACGTATCGGCACGGAACAGAAACATCCCGCTGTTCCAGAAATAGTCGCCTGACCGGACATAGCGCTCGGCTGTGGCAAGATCAGGCTTTTCGACAAACTCGACAACAGGATAACTGGACTCCGGTCCCGCACCGGCAATCCGGGCCCTTATGTAACCGTATCCGGTCTCGGGACCGGTCGGGACAATGCCGAAGGTCACCAGGGCTCCCGATTCCGCCGCCGCCCGGCCCTCCTCCACAGCCCGGGCGAGCGCACCGGAATCGCTGATGACATGATCGGCGGGAAGCAGGAGCAGCACCGGGTCCCGGAACCCCGAAAGGGCGTGCATCGCCGCGATCGCTGCGGCAGGCGCCGTATTGCGTCCGGCAGGCTCAAGGATGATTCCCCCGATGTTTCCGCTTGCCTCATGCAACTGCTCGGCAACGAGAAAGCGGTGCTGCTCGTTGCAGATACAGCACACGGGCCCGTGATCGGGAAGCGCACCGAGGCGGAGAACCGTCTCCTGAAGCATGGTCTTCCCGGTAACGAGCGGGAGCAGCTGCTTCGGGTAAAGCGCCCTTGAAAGCGGCCAGAGACGGGTTCCTGCCCCGCCGCTGAGAATGACCGGAATGACCATCTGAGACCTCATAGAGATTGATATAAACCGGGCCGGACCATGGTATGGATCAGGACAACGGGCCTGGTACGGCGATGCTTCGGTAAAGCTCCCACGTCGATGCGATCAGCGTATCGGGATCGCTGTATTTCGGCTCCCAGTTCAGGAGCTGCCGCGCTTTTTTCGATGAAGCGACCAGTTCTGCAGGATCTCCCGGCCTTCTCGGGGTGATGACGGCAGGAATGGGCCGCCCGGTCACCCTGCGGGCGCGATCGAGCATTTCGAGCACGCTGATGCCGGTTTCGCTGCCGAGATTCACCGAAAGGCTTTCACCGTGTTTGCGGATGTACTCGAAAGCACTGACATGTGCTGCAGCAAGGTCGCTGACGTGGACATAGTCCCTGATACAGGTGCCGTCCCTTGTCGGGTAATCGTCACCGAATACCGAAAGCTGCGGACGGATGCCCGCTGCCACCTCCATGACGACAGGCAGCAGATTTTCCGGATTGCGCTCGAGGCCCCGCACGCGGCCGGAAACATCATAGCCTGCAGCGTTGAAGTAACGGATGGCTGCATATTTCAGCCCTTTCAGCCGGTCATACCAGACAAGCAGCCGCTCGATCTCGAGCTTGGTGAAACCGTAGAAATTTTCAGGTTCCTTCGGATGCTCCTCATCGATCGGCAGATAGGCGGGATTGCCGAACACCGCCGCGGAAGAGGAGAAAATCAGGGTGCCGACCGACGCGGCTGTTGCCGCGTTGAGAATATTGATGGTCCCCGCGAGATTGGCCTCGGCATACTGCTCGGGATACAGCATCGACTGGCCTGCGGCTTTCAGGGCCGCCAGATGCACGCAGCCGTCGAACCCGCCTGCCATGACCGCGGCAAGACGGACCGGGTTCATGATGTCGCCGTGAGCGAATGCCACATCCCCGGACAGGTTCTCCCGCGAGCCGGTCGAAAGATTGTCAAAAACCGTGACGCGGTAGCCACTGTCGAGAAAAGCCCTCACGACATGGCTGCCGATGTAGCCGGCGCCTCCGATAACAAGGATATGCATATGCATGCGTTGCAATAATGACTGTTCGGGAAAAAATCGGGAAATCCGCAGCGTTCACGCTCCTCCGGAATCATCGAGCAGCTCCCTGAGTTTCCGGCACAGTGCAAGACTCTTTCTTGCTCCCTTGAGCGCCTCGTCCGCCTGCGATTCCGAAAAGAGATCCCACGGCGACTGGTAACCGGATTCAAGCCCGTATTTGGCGAGCATTTTCTCATGGGACTCATGCTGTTCAAGCTCCGGCAGCAACTCCCTGATGAGATCGGCGACCTCTTCCGAAACCGTGCCTTCGGCGAGCAGCCGGGAAAGGTGCTGCTCGGGATGATGGGTGTTTTTCGACACACCGAACAGCATGAGCACCGCGATGCCGCAGTTCTCGATGCACAGGATCGAACCTGAAACACAGGAACGCCACCGTTTCAATTGCACGTCTTCTTCAGCCTCCCGGAGAAACCCCTCGGCGAGAAGAAACCGGTATGCAATATCGTTCCGGATTTTCATGATGATACCTCCATGAAATTGGCTTCAGGAAACCGCATCTGATCGATCGACCGCCCCGCATTCCGGGATTTCCGCACCCCGGCACGTATCGTAACGCTCAGAACAAGTGACAGAGGGTTCCCACGTGAAATTTCGGCTTCAGCAGTGCGAGGCAGCCTAATGTCATGAAAATATAGCAATTGCTGCCGAAATTCTCCACACCTCAGTTGGCTGCATCACGGGAACGGTACATTCTCTCGTAGTAATCCAGGTATGCTCCGGAGGTTACCTGGTCCAGCCACTCCTGATTGTCGAGATACCATTCGACGGTTTTCTCAAGTCCTTCCTCGAACCGGATCGACGGACTCCATCCAAGCTCCCTCTGGAGCCTGGATGAATCGATCGCATAACGGAGGTCATGACCGGCACGGTCGGTGACATAGGTGATCAGTCCGGCGGACTCCCCGGGTTTTCTGCCGAGTTTGCGGTCCATGACATCGCACAGGAGCCGGATAAGATCGATATTGGTCCACTCGTTGTGCCCGCCGATGTTGTACGTCCGGCCGTTCTCGCCCCGGTGGTAGATCACGTCGATGGCCGAGGCATGATCGATCACCCACAGCCAGTCCCGGACATTTTCACCTTTTCCGTACACCGGAAGCGGCTTTTTCAGGCGGATGTTGTTGATGAAAAGCGGTATCAGCTTTTCGGGAAACTGGTACGGACCGTAATTGTTCGAGCAGTTGCTGATAACAACCGGAAGCCCGTAGGTGTCGTGCCACGCACGGACAAAATGGTCCGATGAGGCTTTTGAGGCCGAATAGGGGCTGTGCGGATCATACGGGGTCTCTTCGGTGAAGATGCCCTCGCTGCCGAGCGAACCGTAGACCTCGTCAGTCGAAATGTGATAGAAGCGCTTTCCCCGGAAATCCTCCGACCAGCACTGCCGGGCGGCGTTGAGCAGGTTCACGGTGCCAAGCACGTTGGTCATGACAAATTCGAGCGGGCTGGCAATGGAGCGGTCCACATGCGATTCGGCGGCAAGATGGATAACCCCGTCGAAACGGTTTTCGCTGAACAGCCTGGAAACGAACGCCGAATCGGTGATATCGCCTTTCACGAAGCGGTAGTTCCCGAGATGCTCGACATCCCTGAGATTGCCGAGATTGCCTGCATAGGTGAGGTTGTCGAGGTTGGTGATGGTGTATCCGGGATAGCTCCTCACGAAATGCCTGACCACATGGGAGCCGATAAATCCCGCGCCGCCGGTAATGAGTATGTGCATCGCTGAAGATATTGATGTTTGATGATGGTTAACGTCCCTGTCCAAGCAGTTCGCAGAGCGAGTCGTGCCAGTTCGGTATCCCGATGCCCCAATCCCGTTTTATGGCGCCCTTGTTCAGGACGCTGAATGCGGGCCTCGGTGCAGGCGTGGGATAGCCGCTGCTCTCGATGGGGTATACCCTGCACGGCAACTTCCCGAGCCGCATGATGGCGGAAGCGAAATCGTACCAGGAACAGACCCCTTCGTTCGAGTAGTGATAAAGACCGGCATACTGTTTTTCCGGTTCCGCCTTCGCAAGCAGATCAAGTATCGCGCCCGCAAGATCGGAGGCCCTGGTCGGGGTTCCGGCCTGGTCGAAGACAACATCGATCCGTTCCCGTTCACGGCCGAGCCGCAGCATGGTGTTGAGAAAATTCTGCCCGTATGGCGAATAGAGCCAGGAAGTCCTGATGATGAGATGCGACGGTGCGATCGACTGTATCAGCAGCTCCCCCTCGAGCTTCGAACGACCGTAGACGCCGAGTGGATTCGGGGCATCCGTCTCGATATAGGGCCTGCAGGAGAGGCCGTCAAAAACATAATCGGTGGAGACATGCACGAGCAGGCTGCCCCGGTCCCGCGCACAGCGCGCAAGGACGCCCGCTCCATCGCGATTGACACGGTATGCCGTGTCAGGCTCGCTTTCCGCGCGGTCGACCGCCGTATAGGCTGCGCAGTTGATCACCACCTGACAGCCGCACCGGTCCATGGCCAGGGCAACCCGGGAGGAATCGGCGATATCGAGCTCGGGCAGATCGAAAAAGGAAAAATTCCACTCGGGAACACGCCGGGAAAGCGTCTGCATTTCGGTGCCGAGCTGGCCCCTGCTGCCGGTGACAAGAATGTTCATGAAAAAAACTCAGGGTTGGTCATGTTCCTCGAACGCAAAATGGTACGCATCCTCGAATGCGGGAAGCGCGGCATCTTTGGCCGACACGCAGATATCGTTTTCGGGAACTCCCCATGCGATGCCGAGAGCAGGATCGTTCCAGATGACGCCGGCATCATGATCGGGAGCATAGTAGTTATCACATTTATACGCAAAAACCGCAGATGCTGAAAGCACAAGAAATCCGTGCGCGAATCCTTTCGGAACCCACAGCATCTGCTTTTTCTCTGCATCAAGCTCCACAGCAACATGCCTGCCGAACCACGGCGACCCGCTGCGCATGTCGAGCGCCACATCGAGCACCCGTCCCGCAACCACCCTGACGAGCTTCGACTGGGTAAAAGGCGGTTTCTGGAAATGGAGGCCCCGCAGGACGCCGCAGGAGGACTTCGACTCGTTGTCCTGCACGAAGGTCACCTTTCCGGCATGCTTCTCGAAAATATCCTGCCGGTAGGTTTCAAGGAAATAGCCTCGCTCGTCGCCGAACACTTTCGGCTCGAAAAGCAGGACGTCGGGTATGGCGGTTTCAACTACATTCATAAGGGAAAAATCGGTGCTGACAATGAAACTCAAGCAAAGAAAACCCTTTCGGGTCATGCATCCGTCCCTCAACCGGTTCCGGTGCATGAACGCTCCGGAGAGCCCCCCTGAAGCCGGCAGGACCGAGCCTGAAGAATAAGGCAACCCGAACGTGAATGCAAAATTTTTCTCATTTTTCCGGCACCGTTCAGCAGATGCGGGGAAGCTGTTCACCTGCAGGCAGATCGACGATCCGCCTGCTTCCGAAAGCCGTATGCATCACCACCATTCCCGGATGATCCCCGCAAACCGATCCGATGATGGCTGCATCCCGGCCCTCCCCGAACGAACGCATGACGTCGAGCGCCGCGTCGGCATCAGCAGCGGGCACAGCCGCTATGAGCTTCCCTTCATTGGCCACGTGCAGCGGATCGATGCCGAGCAGTTCGCAGGCGCCCCTGACTTCCGCCCGAACCGGCACGGCTCTCTCCTCGATATCGATGCCGGCAGCCGAGGATGCGGCAAGCTCGTTCAGGACCGCAGCAACGCCTCCCCGTGTGGGATCCCGCATGGCATGGATACCCGGTACGGCATCGAGCAGCGCCGCAATCATGTGGTTGAGGGGTGCGCAGTCGCTCGATATGCCTGACTGAAAGGAAAGCCCTTCCCTTGCCGTCATGATCGACATGCCGTGATCCCCGGCAGTGCCGGAAAGCAGGATCCGGTCTCCCGGCTGCAGGTTCCGGCACGAAAGAGAAACCCCGTCGCGCAGAGAACCGATGCCGGAGGTATTGATGAAAATACCGTCGCATGACCCTTTCTGCACGACCTTGGTATCGCCGCAGACGATCAGCACTTCCGCCTTTCGGGCAGCTTCGGCCATGCTGGAAACGATGCGGTCGAGCGCTGCGAGGGGAAATCCTTCCTCGAGCACGAATCCTGCGCTGAGGTAGAGCGGACGGGCTCCCCCCACGGCAAGATCGTTTACCGTGCCGTTCACGGCAAGCGATCCGATGGTTCCTCCGGGAAAGACATACGGGCTGACCACATAGGTGTCGGTGGTAAACGCGGTCCGCGCCGAGGGAAGGGAGAGCTTGGCCTGATCGTCGAGCAGATCGAGAAAGTCATTGCCGAAATGGGGCATGAACACCTGCCTGGTAAGCTCCTGGGAAAGCCTGCCGCCCGCCCCGTGGGCCATCTGCACGGTTTCATGACGAAGCAGGGGAAGCGGACAACTGAACGGTCCATTCATGTGAGATCGGGATTTCGGTGATAACGGTAGTAAGCCGAACAGGCGCCTTCGGATGAAACCATGGTGGCGCCGAGAGGATGCTGCGGTGTGCACTCCTTTCCGAATACCGGACATGCATCGGGTTTCAGATGCCCCTGCAGCACAAGACCGCTCTGGCAAAGCGGGGACTCCCCGGTACGGATATGCCCGACATCGAACCTGAGGGAGGCATCGAAACGGGAAAATTCAGGACGGAGTTGCAGGCCGCTCCGCGCAATCATGCCGATACCCCGCCATTGGCGGTCGGCCACCTCGAACACCCGGGCGAGCGTCTCCTGCGCAAGCGGGTTCCCCTCTCTCGACACAACCCTGCCATACCGGTTCACCACCTCGGCACGGCCTTCCTCGAGCAGCTCGACGGTTTTCAGGATGCCGGCAAGCAGGTCGACCGGCTCGAATCCGGTCGGAACGACCGGAACCAGGAACTCACGGCAGATCGGTTCATATTCGGCATATCCTGTCACGGCACAGACATGCCCGGCCGCGAGAAACCCCTGCACGCGGTTGTCGGACGACGAGAGAATCGCTCGCATGGCCGGCGGCACCATGACCTGGCTGCACAGCACACTGAAATTGCCGATACCTTCCCTGGCCGCCTGCCGGACTGCCATGGCATTGGCCGGAGCAGTCGTTTCGAATCCGACGGCGAAAAACACCACCTCGCGATCCGGATGCCTCCGGGCCAGTGCAAGCGCCTCAAGCGGGGAATACACCATACGGACATCCCCGCCCCTGCTGCGGACCGTAAAGAGGTCGTCGCTGCTCCCCGGAACCCGCAACATATCGCCGAACGAGGTAAAAATGACTCCCTGCATGGATGCGATGGCCAGTGCGCGATCGATGGTTTCGAGCGGTGTGACACAGACCGGACAACCGGGACCATGCACCAGCTCAATGACATCGGGCAGCAACTGGTCGATGCCGTTGCGCATGATCGAATGGGTCTGGCCTCCGCAGATCTCCATGATGGTCCACCTGCGGCTCGCCGTTCGCGCAATCTCTGCAAGCAGCAGACGCGCAAGTCCGGGATCACGGTATTCGTCGAGATACTTCATACACGTCCACCTAGAAATCCCCTGAAGAGGGGGGCTCCTCTCCAGGATCGAAAGCGCCGCTTTCGATCAGTTCATGCCAGAGTTTCAGGCTTTCTGCCGCTTCCGCCTCATCGATGATCTTCAGGGCGAAACCCGCGTGAACGATGGTATACTGGCCCGGCACGATATCCGGCACATATTCGAGGCAGGCCCTGGTTTTCGTGCCATTCACATCGACAGTGCCCATTTTCAGGCCGTTCTCCTCGGTTACCCCGATCAGTTTTCCCGGTATGGCAAGACACATAACGCAAGCTGGATTTGTTGTTCGGAACCTGCTGGCAAGATAGTGAGAAAAACCACAAAAAAGGGTCGGAGAAAAAGCGGAAACGGGATAATTTGGATAATTTCAATACCGGACGCCGCGATACCTCCCGTTCAGGTACTCCCGGCCGATGACCGCCTGGCCGAGCGAAAGCCCCCCGTCATTGCAGGGAACCGCAACATGGGAAAGCACCCGGAAACCGGCAGCCTGTAGCTCACGCACAAGCGTTTCAAACAGCAGCGCATTCTGGAAAACCCCGCCGCTGAGCGCGACGGTCCTTATGCCTGTCGCCGAAGCGGCCAGCCTGACAGCCTCGTGCAGCATGTCACAGAGCGTACGGTGGAACCTCCGGCTGATTTCGGCGGGCGACACTCCCCGTCGGGCAGCATCGGCGACAGCACAGACAAGCGGTGAAACCATCAGGAGCCTCCGCCCATCCTTCTCGGCGACGCCGTAACGGAAAGCCCGGGCTCCCAGAGAACCCTGGGCTGCCTGCATCAGCATGACCGCGGCCTGTCCCTCGTAGGAGACGGTGTTGCAGAGGCCGCTGATCGAAGCCACGACATCGAACAGGCGTCCGCAGCTCGAGGTTTCCGGACAGCAAAGGTTTCTTTCGAGCAGTTCGAGCACCTCGCCTCCAGGCTTCCCCTCAAGAAACGGCAGGTCGGGAACGGACCGGCAGCTCCGGTAAAGATACCCGAGCGCCGCGCGCCAGGGATGACGCACCGCAGCGTCGCCTCCCGGAAGCGGCATGCACTCCAGAGAAGCGAACCGCTCGGCTCCGGAAGCGTCACCGATCAGCACTTCTCCCCCCCAGATCGTCCCGTCGGGACCATAACCGGTGCCATCGAGAAGCAGCGCTATCGCCGGACCCTGCTCACGATTTTCAGCGAGACAGGAAGCCAGATGCGCGTGATGGTGCTGAACGCCAAGGAAGGGCATGCCCTGTGTCGATGCCCAGCGGGTGGTCAGGTAGTCCGGATGCAGATCGTGGATGAGCAGTTCCGGCTGCGCACGGAACAGTTCCTGCAGATGCAGGGCGGTCTGCCCGAAAAAACGCCACGTCTCGAAATTCTTCATGTCGCCGAGATGCTGGCTCAGTATGGCGTGACGGCCGGTGAGCAGGCAAAGGGTATTCTTGAGTTCCCCGCCGGTTGCAAGCAGGGGAGGCCCTTCCACGGCAAGCATGACGGGAGCCGGCACGTATCCCCTGCTTCGTCTGAGGAAACGCAGCGCTCCGGAAAGATGGATGGCAACCGAATCGTCGCATCGCTGCAGAATCGGCCGGTCATGGACGAGAAAGCTGTCGGCGATTCCGAAAAGCCGGGCAAGCGCTTCCCCGTCGTCATGCAAAACCGGCTCCTCGCTGTGATTCGCGCTGGTCATCACCAGCACCTCCGGCCCTTCATGGAGAAGGATCGCATGAAGCGGTGAATAGGGAAGCATGACGCCAAGCCTGTCGTTTCCCGGTGCAACCGCATCGGGAAGCAGGCTGTCCGGCTTTTTTGCAAGCAGCATGACGGGCGCTTCGGCAGAACACAGTGCAGCATGCTCCTCCCGGTTTATCCGGCAGTGACGGGACACCTGTCCGGCATCGCGCATCATCACGGCAAAGGGCTTTTCCTCCCGTCCCTTCAGCTTCCTCAGCCGCTGAACCGCACCTTCGTTGCGGGCATCGACGGCAAGATGATAACCGCCCACCCCCTTGAGGGCGACGATGCACCCTTCCTCCAGCAGTTTTGCGGCGGCACGAAGCGGATCCACGGCATGAACCGCATTTCCCGACCGGTCGAGAAGCCTGACCTGTGGCCCGCAGACCGGGCAGGCGTCGGGCTGGGCATGAAAACGGCGGTCGAGCGGGTCGCCGTACTCCCTGCGGCATTCGTCACACATCGTGAATGTCTTCATCGTGGTGAACTGACGGTCGTAGGGGATACGCTCGACAATCGTGTAACGCGGGCCGCAGTCGGTGCAGTTGATGAACGGATAGCGGTACCGGCGGTTGCGGGGATCGAAGAGTTCCTCGCGGCAATTGCGGCAGAGCGCGATATCGGGAGGAATGAGCGTCTCGACGGCACTGCCCTGCCGGGAACGGTCGATGTCGAATCCGGAGCATGGCGCACAGGCAATCCCCTCGACCGCAAGGGACGAAATTCTCGAAAGCGGAGGAGCCTGTTCCTTCAGCAGCTCGGGAAACGTTTCCAGAAGGAGAGAATCGCCCTGTATCTCGACAAGAACGCCGGAGGAGGTGTTGCGGATAAAGCCCTTCAGTCCGAGTGAAACGGCAAGCCGGTAGACAAACGGCCGGAAACCCACCCCCTGCACCATGCCCCCAACGGTGATGCGGAGCCTCGCCTCGCTCCGGGTATCAGATGTATTCAGCCCTTTCCGAGCTTCTTTTCCAGCCATTGCAGCCATACATCGAGCCCCTCTCCGGTTTTCACCGACATTTCGAACCACTCAAGGCCATGACTGACCTGCATGGCATTTTCCCGGCATCTGGCCGCATCGAACTCCACGTAGGGGAGCAGATCAATTTTGTTGAGAATGCACACATCGGCTTCATGAAACATGTAGGGGTACTTCAGCGGCTTGTCATCACCTTCGGCAACGCTGATGACAACCACTTTCAGCGCCTCCCCGAGATCGAACATGGCGGGACAGACAAGATTTCCCACATTTTCGATACAGAGCAGCGAGTTTTCCTGAAGACTCAGCTCCCTGACCGCCCTGTTGATCATGAGCGCGTCAAGATGACATCCCGTGCCGGTATTGACCTGGATGACAGGAACCCCGAGTGCGTGAATACGGTCAGCATCGTTGGTTGTCTGCTGGTCGCCTTCGATAACGGCAACAGGAACGCGTTCTTTCAGAATCGGTATTGACTTTTCGAGCAGGGAGGTTTTTCCCGAACCCGGAGAACTCAGGAAGTTGACGGCAAACACCTGCCTTGCCTCGAAATAGCCACGGTTCCTTTCGGCAAGCAGGTTGTTCTCCTGCAGGACATCCTGCGCCATGTCGATCTTCCGCCCTTGCCTGCCGGGTTCAGCATGATGGTGGTGATGGTGCCCTCCTTGCCCGTGCCCGTGCTCATGAATGTGCCCGGTTTCTCCACCCGGCAGGCGCAGGACGGGTTCTTTCCCGTCCCCGCATCCGCATGTATCGCACATACCCTTACTCCTCCTCGATGGTGATTGACTGGATAAGAAATTCATCGCCCGACACCCTCTGGACAGAGAGGGATTGGCACCGGGGACACACGGCAACAAGAAACGTGACGGAAAAGCGGTTGCCGCAATCCTGACAAACGCCTTCAGCTTCCCGCTCCTCGATAACGAGGGAACACCCTTCCGCAAGGCTCCCCCTGGCGGCGGCTGAAAAACAGAACCTCAGGGATTGGGCATCGATTCCGGCCAGACGGCCGATAACGAGCGCAATCTCCGATATTTTCCCGGATCCCTCCTGACGTGCTTTCGCATCGACAGCCTCGACAATGGAAAGCGCAACGGACATTTCATGCATAACCGAGAAAGCAGCGACGATCGTTTCAGGAAAAGCCATTCTCATCATACAGCGCCGGTTATTACCGATCAACTATTTTTTGTAACTTCGATAAAATTTTCCGAACAGCAATCACAAATCACTCGTACACGTTGAAACATCTCACCGGATTGTGCGGCATGCCTGCTCCGGACATTTCCGGACTGCTTGATCTCGCGGCTCTCTTCAAGAAGAAACTGGTGACCCCCGATCCCGAATTCACGGCTACCCTGCGAAACAGGCGCATCGCCCTTGTTTTCTTCGAGAACTCGACCCGCACCCGGTTTTCATTTGATATTGCCGCCCGGCATCTGGGGGCAGGAACCCTGAGTTTCACGGCTTCAGGCAGCAGCGTCAGCAAGGGTGAGTCCCTCAGCGACACCATAAGAAACCTGGAAGCCATGCAGGTCGATGCATTCGTCCTGCGCCATGCATCGTCAGGAGCTGCCGACTTCATCGCGTGAATAACAGGA
>Ga0233420_10000309_pt1 | contig 21562 bp, 19 predicted proteins | sample Watercolumn_Mata_4_FD_183009 | JGI IMG/M metagenome (GOLD analysis project Ga0233420, IMG submission 183009) | Freshwater microbial communities from Lake Matano, South Sulawesi, Indonesia - Watercolumn_Matano_2014_102_MG | ecosystem: Environmental > Aquatic > Freshwater > Lake | place...
AAGCCAAAGTGCCGGACAAAAACGCGAAGCATGTTGAGTTTGAGACTGCATCGTTCAAGTGTCGGCACTTTGGCTTGCTTCTGTTCGCCACTGGCTTGGAGGATGTTCTCGATTACGTCGAGAATCAGGTGTTCGCATCGTTCAAAGATCGTGAATCGATCTTGTTTCGGCACAACTTTCCGGTATTCATGGAAGAGTTTATACAGATCGTACGCTTTCTTGAAGATGGGAATGTCAAAGTCGTTCATAGGTTATGAAGATTTATAAGGAATTATTCAATCGGATCACGTCGCTGGAAAACGTCGTTACGGCGTGGGAGGAATTTCGAAGCGACAAGGGCAAGAAGGCCGATGTTCAGGCGTTCGAATTTTCGCTTGAGCAAAATTTGTTCGTTTTGCACCGGGATTTGCTCGGCCGTCGCTACTCCCACGGACCGTATACGGGCTTCTATATCCGGGATCCGAAAGTTCGCCACATTCACAAAGCGGAGGTGCGCGACCGGGTTTTGCACCATGCTGTTTTCCGGATTTTGAACCCTCTCTTTGAGAAGAACTTTATTGCCACCTCGTTTTCCTGCCGCGTGGGCAAAGGCACACACAAAGGCGTGCTGGCCGCGGAGAGCATGATCCGCAAGGAGAGTCGGAACTATACGAGGCCGTGCTTTGTGCTCAAATGCGACGTGCGGAAATTCTTTGATTCTATTGACCACGAGATTTTGCTGGCAATTCTCAAGAAGCGGATCGTTGATCCCGACGCTATGTGGCTTATGGAGCAGATTGTTCGAAGCTTCTCGGCTGGCCAGACGACGCTCTTTGATCGCCATGGCCTGCCGATCGGCAATCTCACTTCGCAATTGTTTGCCAACGTCTACATGAACGAATTCGACCAGTTCGTTAAGCACGAGATGAAGATCAAACATTACGCGCGCTACACTGACGACTTTGTGGTCGTGTCGGGCGATAAAAAATATCTGGAGGACCTTATTGAACCTTTCCAGAAATTTATCGGAGACAAATTGAAGCTCGCCCTGCATCCCAAGAAAATTTCCATCCGCGATATCGGGCAAGGTATCGATTACCTGGGATATGTGATTCTGCCGCATTACCGGTTGCTTCGAAGCAAAACGAAACGCCGGATATTCCGAAAGCTTAAAGCTCGGGTGCGACAATACCGCCGGGGCGATATCAATGAGCAGACTCTTTCGCAGTCGCTCCAGTCGTATTTGGGTGCGCTGTCTCATGCTCGCGCTTACCAACTGAGCCAAGACCTTAAAAACCAGTACTGGTATTGGATTCACGAATAAAAATAAATCCTCGCAAAAACCATCTTTCTGCCAAACAAGCAGAAAAATCCTTTTGCGAGGATGGCTTGGATGGTTTTGCGACCATGCCCGGTGTCGGGTTTAGGTCTTTATTCAGTTGTTTAGCTATCTTATCAGAAAAATGGCTTTATTTGCAGGATTGCTTAATTTTTGGGGATATTTTCCCATAGTTGGAGGGACTTGTATTATCCGCTGTAATCCGTTATAATCTGCTATATAGAGTATAGCGTTAAAATTTAAGCTATAAAACCCATTTTATGGATGACATTATCAGAAAATTTGATAGCAGGATCACAAACCCCGAACCGCATATAGTCGCTCTTTTGGCGGAGATCGACGAGGTAAAGGGTCAGTTTCGTGCTGGGCTTAGAATGACGCCTCAGGCAGTCACAAATTTGAAAAAGTCGACGCTCATTACTTCTGCCGGTGCTTCCACTCGTATTGAAGGTGCAAAACTTACCGACGAGGAAGTTGAAAAGGTCATGCACGGTTTGGCGGTCTCAAAGTTTGCGGATCGTGATACGCAGGAGGTGCAGGGTTATCTTGAGACGCTTCAGAATGTATTCGATAGTTTCCAGACTCTACCACTTCGAGAGAGTGTGATCCAATCACTCCACAATCAGCTTCTCAAATATTCCACTAAAGATGACACACATCGAGGTGGTTATAAAAAGAAAGAGAACACTGTCGGCGTACTCGGACCGGATGGCAAAGTCGCGAGAATTATGTTCGAGACTACGAAAGCGTTCCTTACTCCCAAGGAAATGCAAGAGTTGGTTGATTGGACTTCCAATGCTTTAGAAAAAAATCGCTTCCATCCTCTTCTCGCTATCGCCAATTTCATTGTAGAGTTTTTGAAAATCCACCCATTTGAAGACGGCAATGGGCGTATTTCGCGCGTCCTCACAAACCTTTTACTGTTGCGTTCTGGCTACAGCTTTGTTCAGTATGTCTCGCACGAGCAGATCGTTGAACGCCGTAAAGACGAATATTATATTGCGCTCCGCAAATCGCAGGAGACTTTCAATACCGATCATGACACCATCGCTCCGTGGCTCAATTTCTTTTTGTCTGTTGTAAAAGAGCAAGCCACGAAGGCTCTCTCATATCTTGAAGAAGAGAAGGTCGAAGACACGCTCTCTCCCAAGCAGTACGAAGTCTGGCAATATCTCTCGAAAGTTGGAGAGGCGGCTCCGGGCGAAATTGTGAAGGCAACGGATATCGCACTCGGAACGGTTCGCCAAGCGTTGGACCGGCTTGTTGAGCTTGGCAAAATCAAAAGGGTCGGCCGTGGTCGCGCAACGCGCTACGTTAAATTATAAAAATAAAACCATCCAAGAATATGCCACAGGAAATCGCTAAACTTAATAATGTTAGTCGGACAAAAGAAAATGAGCGCGCGGAACTGCATCGCGCCATTTGGCAGATCGCCAATGATCTGCGCGGTAGCGTGGATGGCTGGGATTTTAAGCAGTATGTGCTAGGCATCCTCTTTTATCGTTTTATCAGTGAAAACCTAACGAATTATATCAATGCGGATGAACGGCGTTCCGGCAAAAAAGATTTTGACTATGCAATGATTTCAGACAAAGAAGCGGAGTTTGGCCGTGCCGATACAGTCAAGGAAAAAGGTTTTTATATTCTCCCAAGCGAACTTTTTGTAAATATCCGCAAAAAAGCGCGGAACGATGCCAATCTCAACGAAACACTTTCCACTGTTTTTAACAATATTGAAAATTCGGCCAAAGGAACATCAAGCGAAGACGATCTAAAAGGCCTATTCGACGACCTTGATGTAAATTCTAACAAGCTCGGAGGCACGGTAGAAAAAAGAAATCACAAACTCACAAAACTTTTGGAAGCCATTGGTGATCTGCGACTCGGTGATTATGCCGATAACACCATCGATGCGTTCGGTGATGCATACGAATTTTTGATGACCATGTATGCCTCAACTGCTGGAAAATCCGGCGGTGAATTCTTTACTCCTCAGGAAGTCAGCGAATTATTGGCTCGTATAACAACTGTCGGTAAAACGGAAGTGAACAAGGTTTATGATCCGGCGTGCGGTTCTGGTTCTCTACTTCTGAAATTTGCAAAGGTTCTCGGCAAAGAAAACGTGCGGCTTGGCTTTTTTGGTCAAGAAATTAATCTCACGACTTATAACCTATGCCGTATCAACATGTTCCTGCACGACATTAACTACAATCATTTTGATATTGAGCATGGTGATACGCTTACGGACCCGAAACACTGGGACGACGAGCCTTTTGATGCGATAGTTTCCAATCCTCCCTATTCGATTAGATGGGAGGGCGATGCTAATCCCTTGCTTATTAACGATCCTCGTTTTTCACCGGCTGGAGTGCTCGCGCCTAAAAGCAAGGCCGACCTCGCGTTCACCATGCACATGCTATCTTGACTTTCAACAAGTGGAACGGCGGCTATAGTTGAATTTCCGGGAGTCTTGTATCGTGGCGGCGCGGAACAAAAAATTCGCAAGTACCTGATAGACAACAACTACATCGATACAGTCATTCAGCTTCCGCCCGATCTCTTTTTTGGTACGACTATTGCCACCTGCGTCATTGTGCTCAAGAAAAGCAAGAAAGACAACAAGACTCTTTTTATTGATGCACCCGCCGAGTTTGTGCGTGGTGGCAACAAAAATAAACTATCAGAAGTAAACCGTACCAAGATTTTGGATGCATTTATGGCACGTAAGGACACGGATCATTTCGCCAAACTGGTCGACAATAAAACTATAGCCGATAACGACTACAATATCGCCGTTTCGAGCCCTGCCGCTTTTAAAGAAACAAAAATATGAGTACAAATTATTTAATCTACGGCCGCGTTTCCACCTCTCGTCAGGCCGAGCGAGAATTGAGTATCCCGGCGCAGGTCAAAGCGTGCCAAAAGTACGGCATGGATCGTAATTGGAATCTTGCTCCGGATGGCATCTACGAAGAGAAAGGTGAATCCGCACGCACCGTCGAGCGGCCACAGCTCCAGAAGATGCTTCATCGGGCAAAGACCGACAGCAAGGTCGATGTCATCTTGGTACACAAACTGGATCGTATGTGCCGCAACGTTGCCGACTATGCGGCGATCAAGATGATGCTCAAAAAGCATGACGTGAAGGTCGTGTCGGTTGTCGAGCAATTTGATGAATCTTTCTCCGGAGAGCTGGTCGAGAACATTATGGCATCCATCGCCCAATGGACATCCCAGAACATCAGCTGGGAGGTCAGGAAGGGTCTTAAAGAGGCCGTAGAGCGTGGCAGGTTTCCGGGGTATGCGCCAACTGGTTATCTCAACGATAAAAAGACCAAATCACTGATTCTCGATCCTTTGCGAGCGCCATTCGTGAAGATGGCTTTCGAGCTTTATGCCACCGGCAAGTACAGCTACAAGTCACTTGCGGCCGAACTGTCTAAGCGTGGCTTTAAGAGCAAGTACGGCAATCTGGTGAAGCGTACATCGATTGAGCACATTCTCATGAACCCAATCTACTACGGTCTTGTGAAAACTCGCTCTGCAACTTGTCAGGCCAACTTTCCGACACTTGTCAGCAAAAAACTCTTTGATGATGTGCAGGAAATCATCCAACAGCACAATCACTCTGCAGACCGCAGTCGCAAACATTCATATCCAATGGCTGGTTTTATGCGATGCGCCGTTTGCGGCTCAACGCTTTGCGGTCAGGTGCAAAAAGGACACCTCTATTACGCATGCACTCACTGGAATGACCGCAACTGCACCGAACGCAAATATATGCGCTGGGAGGCTGTTGAGGAACAGGTAGCAACTCATCTGTCCCGTGTTCATCTGCCGGATCGCTTTAAGAGGGTTTTGGATGCGTACTTCCAACACTTCGCTAAGGAACGCCTGGATCAGGAGGAAAAGGAACGCAAGAGTCTCAAGCACGAGCTGGTCAGGGTGCAACAGCAGATTCGTAATATCGTGGTCGACCGATCAAAACGCATTATCGATGCCGATGTGTTTATAAAGATTCAGGACGAGCTTCTTAAAGAGAAGGAAATGTATCAGGAACGCTTGGGCGTGCTTGAGGGCAAGTCAGACAAATTCGTGCAGAAGTTTAACGAGATACTCGACTTCACGGATCACGCCGACAAAGTGTTCCAAACCAGCGGCATGCATCAAAAACGCACGGTTATGAAGTTGTGCTTTGAGGGCTTCACCGTACAAAATCAAAAACTGACGCCGATATGGACGCCAGTCTTTGATGTTCTTATGGACTTACAAGTTGCCAACTTCGAACCCCCAAAAGGAGGTAGCAAGGGCTCAAAAACCCTTGCGATTCCTACGGTTCAAAGTTGCCAATCTGGCGGACCCGAAGGGATTCGAACCCTCGATCTTCTCCGTGACAGGGAGACGTGTTAACCGGGCTACACCACGGGTCCAAACTTAACGGATTTATCTTAACAAATAAACGCTGACTTGGCAAGAATGGTTATAAAATAGTATAATGACAACAATCGTTACCCGCTAATTAATCTAAAATATATGAATTCCAAAAAATATTCATTGTTGTTTGCAATAATTGCCGGCCTCCTTTTGATCGGCGGTTTTACTGGTCTTGCTGCAACTAAGATTACCAAAATAACGCCAAAGATTGCCGCGCCTCCGGCTGCGCCGGCTGTCGCTTTTGCCGAACAAAGCCAGACAATCCTTGCGGTCAAGGCGGTGCGCGAAGCGGTGGTAAGCATTGTCGTAAACCAAAAAGTCCAAATTCCGGCAAGCGAAACAGTCTTCGTTAATCCGCAAACCGGCGAAGTTAGACGCGAACAACACCCGGCGCAGGAAGCAGTGAAAGAATATGGGCGGGGCAGCGGTTTTATTGTGCGCCAAGACGGGCTTATTGTCACAAACAAACATGTCGTAAATATTCAAAATCCAATTATTACCGTCTTTACAAACGACGGAAATTATTATTCCGCGGAAATAAAAGGGCTTGACGCCTTAAATGATGTCGCAATCATTAAAATTAATGGCAAAAATCTTCCAACTGTCGTGATTGGGAATTCCGATGATATCGAAATCGGCCAAACTGTCCTTGCCGTTGGAAATTCCTTGGGGCGTTATCAAAATACCGTCACCAAGGGGATTGTCTCAGGCATCGGACGTTCAATTACCGCAAGCACAAACGGCGGGGTAACCGAAACTTTAGCGGACACCCTTCAAACCGACGCGGCAATCAATGCTGGCAATTCCGGAGGGCCGCTTATTACATTAGATGGACACGTAATCGGCATCAATACCGCCATAGATTCCGCGGGGCAAAGCGTCGGTTTCTCTATCCCGATAAATATCGTCACGCCAATCGTAAGCTCCCTAGTGCGCACGGGCCGGATTATCCACGCGCGGCTTGGCGTAAGATTTATTATGATCACGCCCGAACTAAAAGCGGCAAATAATCTTCCAGCGGCTGACGGTGCTTATCTCGCACCGGGCGCAAGCGGCGAACCGTCGGTTGTGCCGGGCTCTCCAGCGGAAAAAGCCGGCCTCAAAGCTGGAGATATCATCACGGCGGTGAACAACATTAAGCTGGATTATAAAAAATCACTGCAAAGCGTAATTGCAAACCTTGCTCCCAGAATGCAAGTAAATTTAAAAATACTGCGAAACAGCCAGACGCTTGGGGTAACCACAACTTTAGATGAAATGCCTCAATGATATACCTATGTCATTCCCCCGATGGCCATCGGGGGAATCTAAAATAATGAAATGGATCCCCGGTCCTTGTCGGGGATGACAATTTAAAAACGGCTCGTCAATCAGCGGGTCGTTTTAATGCTACCAAGAATAAAAAAATTATTTCACCAACTGAAAAAATATTTTTTCTTTATCTTGCAAAATCACCAACGCCTCTTTGCGCGCATCCAAAAGTTTTTGTTTTTTTGCCGTCTCAACTATGGATGCCGCGAATTCGTCAACGCCGCTGATTTTTTTCGTGACAAAAGGAATTATTCCCCATCCAAGATTAAGCTCATACGCGGTTTTTTCATTATGGCAGCCGACCAAGATATCAACTTCCGGCCGAAGGCGCGCGATGTTGCGGGCTGTTTTGCCAGAAATAGCGCCAGTAATAATTGCTTTAATGCCCGTATGCGCTTGGAGAACGGCTGTAAGTTCGGCAAGCATCATTTCACTCTTGTCGCGCAAATCCGCTCGTCCGACAAAAGAAGGAATTAAATCATCGTATTTAGAAGCTTCGGTCTCCTCGATGGTTTTTGCCATAATTTTAACCGCTTCAACCGGATATCTGCCGGTTGCGGATTCGCCCGAGAGCATAACCGCGTCCGCGTGATCAATAACCGCGTTCGCGATATCCGAAACCTCGGCGCGCGTCGGCCGCGGGCTTACAATCATTGAATTCAACATCTGCGTCGCCACAACCACCGGCTTGCCCGCCCTAAGACAGGATTCGATGATCATTTTTTGGCGAATCGGCACTTCTTCCGCCGGAATCTCCACCCCCAAATCCCCGCGCGCGATCATTACGCCGTCAGCGGCTTTAAGAATTTCATCAAAATTTTTTATCGCCTCGGCTTTTTCAATCTTAACAATAATTTTTTGGCCGGCGTCACCAATAATTTCGCGAAGCTCAAAAACATCCCTGCTGCTTCGCGCAAATGAAAGCGCCACCCAATGCACCCCCTCGCGGAGTCCGAATTTTAAATCTTCTTTGTCCTTCTTCGTCAGCGCGGAAATTTTGAACACGCCGTCAGGCAAGTTCATACCCTTGTGCGATAACAGCTTGCCGCCGACGATAATTTTAATTTTTATCTCTTCGGCGTCGGAATGTTCAATTACGCCTTCAATCAGTCCATCATCAAAGAACACGCGCTCGCCGGCCTTGAGCGCGCCCAAAAGTTCGCGATTTGGAATCGGAATAATTTCACCGCGCATTTTTGATTCGCCGATTCTGAATTTACAGATTTCGCCCGCCCGCAGCCGCACTCCGGCTTTCGGCAATTCGCCGACGCGGATTTTCGGCCCCTGCAAATCCTGCAAAATAGTAACGCGCCGGCCTATTTCTTTTTCCATCGCGCGGATAGCCTGAATCAACTTATGATGATTTTCATAAGTCCCGTGGCTCATATTCAGTCGCGCGATATTCATTCCGGCCAAAACCATTTCTTTCAAAATTTTTTTGTCTTCCGATGCCGGACCGAGGGTACAAATTATCTTAGTTCTTTTCATTACTATAATAATTACGAGTTGCGAGTGACGAGTTACAAATTTAAATCACATAACTCGCTAAACTCGTCACCCGTAACCGAATAATTATTGATTTCTATATTCTTCCAACTTCACTTCTACCATCCTCTCTTTTCCCTTGCTCAAAATTTTCAATTTAATAATCTGCCCAGGTGCATATTTCCCAACTAAAGTCGCGAGCGAATGGCTTTCATCAACTCGCGCGCCGTTCACTTCCAAAATAATATCATTTTCCAAAAGTCCCGCTTTGTCCGCCGGCGAACCTGGTATAATGGCTAAATCGCTTTTATTTTGCCCTCGCTGGATTAATGCACCATGGGAGACGCTAAGATTATTGGCTTTGGCTATTTCATCATTAATTAATATGTATCTCACCCCAAGCCATGGACGAACAATGCGGCCGTAAAGTTTCACACTATCCATAATATGCTTAACGCTGTTGATCGGGATGGCAAAACCAATGGATTGCCCGGATTGGTTCACGGCCGTATTGATGCCGACCACTTCACCGCCCAAATTTAAAAGCGGCCCTCCGGAATTGCCAGCATTGATCGCCGCGTCGGTCTGAATCGCCCCCTCAATCACCTCGCTCTCGGCTCCGTCGCCGGCAACCACCCGCCGATTGCGGCCGGAGATGACGCCTCTGGTGACGGTGTTGGGATATTCGGAAAGCGAGTTGCCGATGGCAATCACCGTCTGGCCGAGTTTTAAAATATCGGAATTCCCCAATTTTACGACTGGCAATCCTTTTTCGTCGATTTTTACCAGCGCAACATCCAAGATCGCGTCGGTCGCCAAAACCTTGGCCGGATATTTTTTGTTATTTGACAAAACTACCGCGTATTCGGCCTCCGCATCAGAAACTACGTGACGATTAGTGACAATTAAACCGTCCGACGAAATAATAAACCCTGTCCCGCCGCCGATAATTCTCATTTCGGGCTTTTGATTTTTATTGTTTTTCGGTTCGCTCGGCTGTGATGACCCGCCGAAATTAAACTCAAAAGGAAAGCCGAATTGCTTAAAAAATTCATCATTAAAACCAAAAACATCCGGCCCGGTGGCATTATACATTTTACTTACATCCTTGCTGATAACAATGCTCACGACTGACGGAAGCGTATTTTGCACAGCCGAAACTATCAACGCCTCTTCTTCTCCGCAAAGAGCGCCCGTTGCCTGTCCAGACTTCGCCCTTAAAGCCGCCAAGTTATTGCCAAACCACGGACCAAAATAATTCGCGAAAAAATTTGAAGTAAAAAATCCCAAAACCCCACCGGCAGCGCCGCCGACAACAAAACTGACAATTAAAACCATCAAAAAAAGACGGGTAATAGTATATTTAGAGATTGAAAGATTGTATTTATCAAACATACTTTTAGAAAATAGAAACTTGGAATTTTGGATATTTATTTTATAATTTTATTCAACTGATCTTTTGTCCCCTCCGGTGCGAGTTTTAAGATCTCTTCCAGATTCGCGGGATTCAAATTTTTAAATTGTTCCAGAATTTTTGATTGTTCGCTACCACCAAAAAGTTTTTTATACCCTTCCGAAACTTGTCTGATGATCGGCGGAAGATAAATTGCCGCAAGCGCGAACGGTATAAGAACCAAAATCAATTTGATCCAAAACCAGACATTCGACCAAAATAAAGATGTCCTAATGTGCTTCGTGTTTTCCAAGACTTCTTTGGAAATTTTTAAATTTTGTTCCATCAATTGTTTTAGATCATCGGCCATAAAAAATTAAAATGTAAATATCAAAATGTAAAATGACAATGTAAAATTTTTCAGCCCGAGACTGACCCCTGCCTACCGCAGGCGCCTTGGGCGGGAAAATTATTTTAACATTTTGTATCTGTCATTTTGATTTTTGAATTTTGCATTTTGACTTAATCGCTTCGCTACTATTATATCATCCCCAGTGAAATCAAAAAAGCTCTCTTGCGAGAGCTCTCTTACTCAAGTTAATTCATCTGCCTTCTGATAAAAGCGGGGATATCCAAATCTTCACCGCTTTCATTTTCTTCGACTTTTTCTTCTTTTTGAGTGGCGCCGACTCTTTTTTCTGCCCGGCGAGTCTCTTCTTCCTTTACTTTTTCCGTATTAAGTTGCGCCTGTTCTTTGCGCACAAAACTCGGCGCGTAAACGCCGGACGACATTACCTGCCTTGCAGCCGCAGAGACGCGATTGCTTTCAAAACCCGTCGCGATAACCGTCACCTTGACTTCGTCTTTAAGCGATTCGTCTATTACCGCGCCAAAAATGATCTTTGCGTTTTGATCCGCTGATTCGGTAATCGTTTTAGCGGCCTCATTAACTTCCATCATACCCAAATTGCTTCCGCCGGTGATAAGAAAGAGTATGCCGCGCGCGCCGTCAGCCGAAACCTCCAAAAGCGGACTGGAGATCGCCTGCTTCGCGGCATCTATCGCGCGATTTTCGCCCGAGGCCCGACCGATGCCCATAAGCGCCGAACCCGCATTTTGCATTATCGCTTTAACATCGGCAAAATCAACATTGATAAGCCCGGGGATGGTAATGATTTCCGAAATCCCCTGCACACCTTGCCGCAGAACATCATCACAAGTCGAAAATGCGTCAGCAAGCGACGTTTTTTTATCAATAATCTGCAAGAGGCGATCGTTGGGGATAGTGATAATCGTATCAACTCGCTCACCCAAAGCCGTGTGAGCGCGATCGGCGATTTCGCGCCGTTGCATTCCCTCAAAACTAAATGGTTTGGTGACAACCGCAACAGTAAGCGCGCCCAAATCTCTCGCGATTTCCGCCACAACCGGCGAAGCGCCGCTCCCCGTACCGCCGCCAAGCCCGCAAGTAATAAATACCATATCCGCGCCTTTTAGACATTCGCGGATTTCGTTAATGCTTTCTTCCGCTGCCTTTTGTCCGATTTCTGGATCCATCCCGGCGCCAAGCCCGCGAGAAACTGATTTGCCAATGTGGAATTTTTGCGGAGCAAGACAATGATTTAACGCCTGAACATCGGTATTCATCGCAATAAATTCAATTCCTTTTATTTTTGATTGAATCATCCGGTTAACCGCCGACCCGCCGGAACCGCCAACGCCGACAACTTTAATTTTCGCGAATGTTTCAATATCTGGTTTTATTTCTGCCATATGTTTTTTCATATAGTTCATAGCCAATAGCCAATAGTAAATAGTTCTTCCAACAATTTAATAATTGGTATAGTATAGCAATTGAACAAAAAAAGTGTTCAGTTATAAATAAATTATTTGCTCGCTGTAAACAGCTTAACAAAGTGGCTTGAAGTATGTCAAATCAATTAATTGAATCAAAAAAGACCCCTGAAAAATTTGAGGTCTTTTTTAAAATCTGTGACAATCCGCTATGAATCTGTGAAAACCTAAAATGATTTAAAAATCACTTCCCCGACTTGCGTCACGTACTCCCTTTTATGCCGGGAGAGATTATTTTTTCCCCTCCAAAATCATTTGCTCTATATTCTTTGGCACCTCGGCATAATGCGAGAATTCCATGTTATAACTCCCGCGACCCTGCGTCATTGAACGGAGCGAAGTAGCATAACCGAATAGTTCGGCCAACGGGACAACCGCGTCAATTACTTTCACGTTGACGCGATCGCGCATCTCGTTGATCTGCCCGCGCTTTGACGAAAGATCACCGATAACGTCACCCATATTCGCTTCGGGCGTAATCACTTCAACCTTCATCATTGGTTCAAGCAAAACCAGCCCGGCGCGCTTAGCCGCCTCCTGCACGGCAAATGAACCGGCGATTTTGAAGGCCATTTCTGAAGAATCAACGTCATGATATGAGCCATCATAGACCGTTACCTTCATATCAATCACCGGAAATCCTCCCAAAATACCCTTTTCAAGCGCTTCCTTAACGCCCTTATTGATCGGCTGAATAAACTCGCGCGGAATAACTCCACCCTTGATTTCATCAACAAACTCGTAACCCGCGCCACGCTCCCGCGGTTCCACGCGAAGCCAGCAATGGCCGTATTGGCCGCGGCCGCCAGATTGGCGGATATATTTTCCTTCCGCCTCGGCCTTGCCCTTAATCGCTTCTTTATACGCAACCTGCGGAGTGCCGACATTCGCCTCAACTTTAAACTCGCGCTTCATCCGATCAACGATAATATCCAAATGGAGTTCGCCCATGCCGGAAATAATCGTCTGCATCGTTTCCTCATCGGTTCTGATGCGGAAAGTCGGATCTTCTTCGGCAAGTTTTTGCAGCGCAATGCCCATTTTTTCTTGATCGGCTTTTGTCTTTGGCTCAATCGCGAGAGAAATAACCGGTTCCGGAAAAGTGATAGATTCCAAGACAATCGGATGGGCTTCGTCGCAAAGAGTATTGCCCGTCGTCGTGCTTTTGAGGCCGACCGCGGCGGCAATTTCACCGGCATATACTTCGCTCACATCTTCGCGATGGTTAGCGTGCAAACGGACAATACGGCTCACGCGTTCGCGTTCGCCTGTCGTGGTATTTAAAACATATGATCCGGAAGTAAGTTTTCCGGAATAAACACGGAAAAAGCAAAGCTTGCCGACAAACGGATCGGATGCCACCTTAAAGGCCAAAGCCGCAAAAGGCTCGTCATCGCTCGCATGCCGCTCTAAAACATTTTCTTTATTGTCCGGGTCGTAACCCTTAATCGCTGAAATATCCAAAGGCGACGGCAAAAAATCCACTACCGCGTCTAACATAAATTGCACGCCCTTATTTTTAAGAGCCGAGCCGCAAAGCACTGGAACGATCTTGAAGGACACGGTTGCCTCACGAAGACCTTTCTTTAGCTCTTCAAGCGTTAGCTCGGTTCCGCCCAAATATTTTTCCATCAATTTTTCGTCATTCTCCGCAATCGCTTCAACAAGCTTTGCGCGATATTCATCGGCCCTGTCTTTGAGATCTGCCGGGATATCAACTTCCTCTATTTCTTTACCCATATCATCCTTATATATGTACGCGCGGCGCGTCAAAAGATCGACAATGCCGACAAAATTTTCTTCCACGCCGATTGGAAGCTGAAGGGCATACGCGTTTTTAGTGAGACGATCGTGTATGGATTTGAGGTCGGCGTAAAAATCCGCGCCCATACGATCAAGTTTATTAATAAAACAGATGCGCGGCACCTTGTAATCATCGGCATAGTGCCAGTTGGTTTCGGATTGCGGCTCGACGCCGGCAACGCCGTCAAAAACGACGACCGCGCCGTCAAGCACGCGAAGCGAACGCTTTACTTCAACCGTAAAATCAATGTGGCCGGGGGTATCAATGATGTTAAGCCGATGATTTTTCCAAAAACAAGTTGTCGCGGCGGCGGTGATAGTAATGCCGCGTTCGCGCTCCTGCTCCATCCAGTCCATTGTCGCTTCGCCTTCATGCACTTCGCCGATTTTATGTTTCTTACCGGTATAAAACAAAATGCGCTCGGAAACCGTTGTCTTCCCGGCGTCAATGTGAGCAATAACGCCGATATTGCGTGTTTTTTCTAAACTATATTCACGTGGCATAAATAATTTTAGATTTCAGATTTTAGATTTATGATCTTGACGCGCAAAAAATTCACGCAATTCGTGAAAATTCGTAAAATTAGTATTTCGCGAAGTGAGCGAACGCTCGATTAGCCTCAGCCATCCTTTGGACATCCATCTTCTTTTTTATCGCGTCGCCCTCGTTTTTGGATGCAAGTAAAATTTCCACGGATAATTTTTCCGCCATCGGCTTGCCTTTTTTGGCGCGCGCGGCCCCAAGCAGCCAGCGAAGCGCGAGCGCGAGCTTGCGTTCACCGCGTACCGGCATCGGAATTTGATAGTTGGCGCCTCCAACTCTCTTGCTTTTGACTTCCAAAAGCGGGGAAAGATTTTTAATCGCCAAATCAAAAACTTGGAGCGGATCCTGTTCGCTTCTTTTTTGAATTAAATCAAACGCGCCGTAGACAATTTGCTCGGCCGTTGATTTTTTTCCTCGAGTCATAATATAATTAACCAGTTTTCCGACAGTTATATTCCGATATTTGGAGTCCGGCTGCAATTTTCTTTTTGGCGCTGGTTTGTGTCTCATAAATTAGCTATCGGCCATCAGCCATCGGCTATCAGCAATTTTGTAACCGAAGTCTGAAGTCCGAAAGCTGAAGTCAAAAAATTATTTCTTCGGTCGCTTGGCTCCGTAAAGCGAGCGGCCGCGACGGCGATCGGCGACGCCCTGAGTATCGTAAATTCCACGGATGATATGATAACGCACGCCCGGAAGATCTTTTACGCGCCCGCCGCGAAGCATCACGATAGAGTGTTCCTGAAGATTGTGGCCGACGCCCGGAATATAAGCGATAACTTCCATTCCATTAGAGAGACGGACCTTGGCTACTTTACGAAGCGCCGAATTCGGTTTTTTGGGAGTGGTGGTATAGACCTTAAGGCAGACGCCGCGCTTAAACGGACTCCCGCACGGAAGCTCCTTTTTGGTACGCATAAGCGTATTCTGCACTAACTGTAATGCCGGCGCCTTGCTCTTGGTCGCCTTTGATTTTCTTCCTCCCTTAACTAATTGATTAATAGTTGGCATAATTTAAGGCTATAAGCTATAAGCTATAAGCCGTAAGATTAAGATGTAAAATGATGAGTCAGCTGGCTCTACGCCGATATCATTGCCTCAAAGATACCGACACAAACCGCCTTAAATCATGAATTTAATTGTAGCAACAACCTAACAAATTATCAAGGATTAGTCAAGAAGGAAACGCCGTGCCCAATTACATCCAAAATTATTTTTGACATAAACGCTTTTTTAAGATATTTTAATAGTATTAGTAATCGCTCCGCGAGCCGCACAAACAGCCGGCGGAGAACATAATTAATATGACCCAAAAAGAACCAAAATCAACATTCTTAATCCCAACGGTGATTGAAAAATCCACCTATGGGGAGCGGGCGTATGATATTTACTCCCGCCTGCTTAAAGACAGAATAATCTTTTTAGGCAGTCCGATTGACGACGCGGTGGCCAATACCGTGATTGCCCAGCTTTTATTTTTGGAAAGCCAGGACAAGACCAAGGATATCAAGCTCTACATTAACAGTCCTGGCGGTTCGGTAACGGCCGGGCTCGCGATTTACGATACGATGCAATACATCAAGCCGAATGTTTCCACCATCTGCATCGGGCTTGCGGCTTCAATGGGTGCGTTTTTGCTTGCGGCCGGCGCCAAAGGCAAACGTTTCGCCCTCCCCAATGCCGAAGTAATGATCCACCAACTGATGGGCGGCGTTGAAGGCCAGGCAACGGACATTAAAATCCGCACCGCGCGACTGGTAAAAATAAAAGACAACTTGAACCGCATTATGGCGAAACACACCGGACAAAGCATTGAGAAGATTGACAAAGACACGGACCGCGATTTTTTTATGACCGCTGAGGAAGCAAAAAAATACGGCCTCATCGATAAGGTGATTGGGGAATAATTTTACATCGAGCTGATATACTGAGCTGATATACGCGGACTTGCCAAAAATCCTCTTTTCTGATACGATAAAAATATCGTGAAAAACTTCACGGCTTAACTATTTAATACCGTCCTTAAGTAAATTTTGGCTGAAAAACAAGATTTCAATCGACCAAAAAATGACTTTTAAATCAAAAAACTTAGACGCGCTAAGAAACGGGGAACGCTCGTTATTTTTGAAAGTCGCTGGGTCGCCGGACGGAAAGCGCATTTATGCAAACTTTAATTATCATTGCTCTCGCGGCTTTTATAATCGGCGCGCTTGCCGGTTATCTAATCCGTAAACTCCTAGCCAAAAGAACGGCCAGCTCTGCCGAGGCGCGCGCGGAAAAATTGCTCGCCGACGCCAAGGTAAAACAGCAGGAACTCCTGCTTCAGGGAAAAGATCGCGCGCTCAAAATTATTGAGGATGGCAAGCGCGAAGAAGAAAGTCACCGAAAAGAACTCCTCTACCAGCAAAAACGAATTGAAAAACGCGAGGCCCTATTTGACCAAAAGCTTTTGGAATTTCAGGAAAAACAGCAAAAGCTTTACGACAAAGTTGAGCAGGTGGAAAAAATCAAAGACGATATCCACAAAATCCGCGAACAGGAGATGGAAAAACTGCAGAATATCGCCGGGCTCCGTACCGAAGAGGCTAAAAAAGAACTTTTTAATTTGGTGGAAAAAACCGCGGGCGAAGAGCTGATGTCGCGCGTCCGCAAATTGGAGCAGACAACTTCGGAAGAATTGGAAGAAAAAGCGCGCGCCCTTCTCACGCCGGTCATCCAGCGCATTGCCTCATCCCACTCCACCGAAACCACTACTACTTCGATAAGTCTTCCTTCTGACGAAATGAAGGGGCGCATCATCGGCAAAGAGGGCCGCAACATCAAAGTAATCGAACAGCTTACCGGCACCGAAATCATTGTTGATGAAACACCGCAGACCATTACCGTTTCCGGCTTTTCGCCGATCCGCCGGCAGGTGGCCAAGCGCGCGCTGGAAAAATTAATTCAGGATGGCCGTATTCATCCGGGCAAGATTGAAGAGGCGGTTGAAGATTCCAAAAAGGAACTGGCGCTTGACATCAAAAAAGCTGGCGAAGACGCGATCTATCAGGTGGGCGTTGCCGGCATTGACCCCAAACTCGTGCAAATTCTGGGACGCCTAAAATACCGCACCAGCTACGGACAAAACATCCTTCAGCACTCTATTGAAGTGGCAAATCTCTCCGCCCTTTTGGCGGAAGAGCTCGGCGCGAATGTCGGCATTGCCAAACAGGGCGGGCTTTTTCATGACATCGGCAAGGCGGTTGACCATGATGTGCAGGGAAATCATACGGATATCGGCTACAATATAATGAAAAAATTCGGGATGGCCGAAGAAATCGCCTATGCCTGCATTGGCCACCACGAAGACAAGCCAAAAACGCTTGAAGCCGTAATCAACAAAGTCGCCGACGCCATATCCGGCGCACGCCCGGGAGCGCGTAAAGACACTTATGAACAGTATGTAAAACGCTTGGAAGAGCTGGAAAAAGTTGCCGCGTCTTTCCCCGGTGTAGAAAAAGTTTACGCCATTCAAGCCGGCCGCGAAATCCGTGTTTTTGTACGCCCGCAGGAAATAGACGATTATTCGGCTTACCAGCTCGCCAAAGAAATCGCCAGAAAGATTGAAAGCGAACTCAACTATCCGGGTGAGATTAAAGTAACATTGATCCGAGAAACCAGAGTAATTGAGTATGCGAGATAGAATTCAGAAAATAGAAAATAGAAAGTAGTTATGAGGATATTATTTTTTGGTGACATCATTGGCAAAATCGGCCGCAGAGCGATTACCAAAGTTATTCCCGAACTTCAAAAAGAATTGGAGCCGGATTTGATTATCGCAAATGGCGAAAACGCGGCGCACGGCTGCAGCATCACGGAAAAAACCGCCAACGAAATTCTTGACGCGGGCGTTGATGCCATTACCACCGGCAATCATATCTGGGATAAGCCCGAGGCCAGCGACTTGCTTCAAAATCCAAAATATAGTAAAATTATACTAAGGCCAGCGAATTTCCCGCAGGGCATGCCCGGGGTAGGCGCCGCGACGATTGACATCGGAACCAAGCATATTTTGATAATCAATCTGATGGGACAGGTTTTTATGAAAAATGAAACCTTGACCAGCCCCTTCGCCAAATTTGACGAAATACTGGAATCTTACGAAGGAGAAAAATTTGACGCGATTATCATTGATTTCCACGCCGAGGCGACCAGTGAAAAAAACGCGCTTGGCCGCTATGCCGACGGTCGCGTGACGGCAATGATCGGCACCCATAGCCACATCCAAACAGCGGATGAGAGAATCTTCCCCGGGGGCACTGCTTACATTACCGATGTCGGAATGGTCGGCGCCACCGAATCCATCATTGGAGAAAGAATCGAGAGCATTGTCAATGGATTTTTGTCAGACGGAGCGCACAAAATGGAAATTGTGGAAGAAGGGCTGTGCGGAGTCTCGGGAGTACTGATTGAAACAGGATTAAAAAATCTAAAGACAAAAAAAATAAAAAGAATCTATAAGGAAATAAATATTTAGCTTCATTATCTTTAAGACTTTTAGTCCTCGGACTATAAGCTTCCGCCCAAGGCGGATCCGCCTTGGGCGGAAAAAGATAAAAGCTAAAAGCTCAAATATGAATAAAGCCGCACTCGCGAGCGAACTTGCCGCGAAACTCAATGTTTCTAAAAAACTGGGCGAAGATTTTGTAGAGGCCTTCACCACCATCGTCACCGACGAACTAAAAAAAGGCAACGAGGTTGTGCTGGCTGGCTTCGGCGCATTCATTGCCAAACAACGCGCCGGGCGCGTGGGCGTAAATCCGCGAAATCCTTCGGAAAAAATCCAAATTCCCTCGGTTAAAGTAGCTAAATTCAAAACCGGAAAAGCGTTAAAGGATGCACTTAAGGGGAAATAAACCCGCGCAAAAACAAAATCCCGTTCCTTGGCGGGATTTTTTGTTTATCGGCTTAAAACAGACGAGACGCGTCTATTCGCCCAATTCTTTCGCCGCCATAAGCGCCCATTCGCCAATCTCGGTTCGCGAATCTCCGATTCTTTCGCGCCAATTATTGGGAATCCTCTCTTCCGCACACCATCGCGAAAGAATATTTAAATTAGAAATCAGCGCCTCATGCGCCAATCGCCTTTACTGATCTGCCGCGCCGATATTTTCATAACTGGACTTCGTGTTTAAAAATCTCTGCATGATCTCGGCGTATCTCAAAATTGACTTTTTGACTTTTTCAAATTGTTTCTCCAGCTTTTGGCTTCCCTCGACCAAATCCGCAATTCTATTGATGCTGGGATTCGCCCTTCCTATTTCTTCTCCATGCTCTCCTGTGGCGACGTCTATCCACTTTTCTCTAAGAAAATCCATCATATATTTAACAGTTCGTTATTTAGTTTTAAATTTTAACGCCTCTTTGACAACATTCGTTATTTTAACCATCTTTACCGCTACGCCGGCACGCTCTTTCCATTCAACAGCGTTTTTCTCCAGGGTTCGCGAAGAGACGACGAGGCGAAGCGGCAGACCGAGCAAATCGGCGTCGGCGAATTTTTCGCCGGGCGAGATATCGCGGTCGTCATAAAGAACTTCGATGCCGGCCTCAATGAGATCGTCATAGATTTTTACCGCGGCTCCGAAGACCCCCCCACGCCTCCCCTTCTTAAGGAGAGGATAGCTTCTATCCTTACCGGATAAAACAATGAGGTGCACCAAATACGGCGCGACGGATTTCGGCCAGATGATCCCGCGCTCATCGTGCGACGCCTCCACAATCGCACCCACTAAACGCGAAACACCGATTCCATAACAACCCATCACGACTTTTTTCATTTTGCCATCTTTGTCGGCATATTGAATATTAAAAGCGTCGGTAAACTTATATTTTAATTTAAAAATGTTGCCAATCTCAATGCCGCGGACTTCTTTTTTTAATTCCGCCCCGCACATCGGACAGGCGGTTTTGTCGCCGATCAATTCTTGATTAAAATATTTTTTGTCCCTTTCGCAAAAAAACAATTTATCTTCGCCAGATTCGGCAATAAGCTGGAACTCATCGGAAGTCGGCGAAAAACTGCCGCCGAGCGCACTCGTAATTTCGGCCTTAATGCCCAGCCGCTTAAACAACTTGAGATATGCTTTAACAACCTGCGGATAATATTTTTCTAAATCCGCTTCGTCGGCGTGAAAGCTATACAAATCTTTCATCTCAAATTCGCGACCGCGGAGCGTGCCGGACTTGGCGCGCGGCTCGTCGCGGAATTTAATTTGAATTTGATACAGAGCAACCGGCAGATCTTTGTATGATTTTACGAATTTTCCAACTAGCGGCGTCACAATCTCCTCGTGCGTGGGTCCGAGCGCGATTTCACGGCCATCGCGCGATTTGATTTTATACAAAACATCCATCTTATCCCAGCGGCCAGCGCGCTCCCAATTTTCTTTGGGCTCAAGCGCGGGCATCAGAATTTCCTCCGCGCCGAGCGCGTCCATTTCCTCGCGGACAATATTTTCCACTTTGCGCAAAACGCGAAGCCCAAGCGGCAGCCAAGTATACACGCCGGCCATCACCCGATCAATAAAGCCACCCTGTGTTAAATACCGGGCGTTGACTGAATCCGCGTCATGGGGAGCGGTTTTAGAAGTTTTCCCGAAAAGTTTGCTGTATAACATAAGTAAGCGTAAAATTAAAGATTATCGTTCTCTCTTAATAATCAGTCGGAAATCTCCCTAATTCTAGACTTGATATCTATAAAAACTAGAAAATAGAGGATTTAATTTAGCCCTTTTGACTTCATCACTATATCAAAAACCGAAAAATTTGACAAACAAAAAACCCGCCGGATTGGCGGGCGATAATTTTTTACTTTACAAGAGCGAACTCCAGAACTTCACCGATATTTTTTACCGAGTGAAGTTCCAAATCTTGCTTGACCTCATCGGGGATGTCGGCCAAGTCTTTTTCGTTTTTTTCCGGATAAAGAACAACCCTGCAGCCGGCGCGATGCGCGCCGAGCATCTTTTCTTTAAGGCCGCCGATTGGAAGCGCGCGGCCGATAAGATCAATTTCGCCGGTCATTGCCACGTCCTTGCGGATAGGCAGGCCGGTAAACCGTGAAACAAGCGCCGTGCAAATGGCGAGGCCGGCTGACGGCCCGTCTTTGCGGCTTACAAGCGAGGGAAAATTAACATGCACATCAAGCTTGCCAAATTCGCGCCTAATGCCCAATGCCTCAACATGGCTTTTTGCGTAGGAATAGGCAATCTTTACCGATTCTTGCATTGATGATTCGTCAATGAGATTGCCGGTAACAATAAGATTGCCCTTACCATACATCAACGCAGTCTCAATCGTCAAAATTCCGCCGCCGCTGGGCGAATAAAACAGGCCGGTTGAAACACCAATAGCGTCGTCTTCCTCGGCCAGCTCCGGC
>Ga0233420_10000310_pt1 | contig 21498 bp, 33 predicted proteins | sample Watercolumn_Mata_4_FD_183009 | JGI IMG/M metagenome (GOLD analysis project Ga0233420, IMG submission 183009) | Freshwater microbial communities from Lake Matano, South Sulawesi, Indonesia - Watercolumn_Matano_2014_102_MG | ecosystem: Environmental > Aquatic > Freshwater > Lake | place...
ATAGCGGTCTTCCCATGGGTAAATATCTGTTGGGTTTCCATCAAGTGTAATTGATGTAATTTCTTCACCTTCATGAGCAAGAATATAATGGCGCGCAATTATCTCGCCGTCTTCTCCGCCCCTAGCTAAAGTTGTCATTCTAGTTTTATTTGGATTGAGGTCAATTATTCTTTCCATATTAAACATTCCACCAAGCTCCAAATCACTAAGCTGAACAGGCATTACAACATCCTCCTAATTAATTCGTTAATATCTTCTTTATTATCTCCTAAAATTCCTTTTGGATAGTGCAATTTTGAGTCTATTCCGCCTCTTGGAGGATGCAATCTGAAGAAGGGCTTAACACCTGCAGAAGCAAGGCCTTTCTTTTCCAAAGCTTCCAGGGCTTTTGAAACATCAACTTTTTTGTTTGGGGACAATGGCTTGCCTCTTTTCTCTATGAGCAATTTCAATGTTTCTGGAGAGATTTTTCCGTAAGCAATAAGGTTCCTAAGCTCTTGGAGATTTGCTTTGAGCTCTTTTGTTTCTGGAAGGACAATGCAAGTATATTTTTTTCTCAATCTAAGGCGGAAGAGCATTTCTTCGTATCTTTCATTCAATTTTACATGTCCTGAAATTCTTATTATTGCTATCATTTTTTCATTAAGTTTGTTTTATTTAAAGCGTCAATAATTGCTTTTGCGACATTAAATGTTGTTCTGGTCTGGCCTTTTGAAACAGCGTAAACATCTTCAATTCCTGCTAATCTGAGAATTTTCTTGCCTTCATCTCCAATTACCAGGCCTGTGCCTCTTGGAGCGGGCAAAAGCTTTATGCGAACACTCCCGCACTTGCCTTCAACTGCGAATGGAACTGTGTGGGGCTCATTTCCAGGAGCTTCTTTTGTTTCAAATCCCCTAGCGACTTTTATTATAGAAAGTTTTGCATTTCTAATTGCTTTTTCTCTTGCAGGAAGAGTTTCTTTTGATTTTCCAAAGCCAATGCCAACGTGGCCTTTTCCATCTCCAACAACAGCCATTGAAGAGAATGTGACAACATTTCCCTCCATTGTTTTCTTTTGAGTCTGCCTCCAAGCCCTTCTCTTTCCTCCTCCGAATTTTCCCTTTGCCTGCCCTATCGCCAATAAGTCATATTTCAATTTGAGAAGCTTGTCGGCAATTTGGGGCTCAATATATTTCTTTCCTGATGCAAGAATTTTGTCAAAATCAAGCTCATGAGAGCCCGCTTTTATTTTCCTGCCTAATTCTGTCTTAGGAATCCATGAATCAAGCGCCTGCTCTCTTGCTTTTTGGTCCATTTCTTCCCTGCTAAGCCTTTGCCTTGGAGCTTGAGCTTCCTCAGTAGGAAGAACTATTTTCCGCAGTTCTTCTGGAACTGCTTCAACTAAATCTTTTGGTTTGTTTTTTGTTTCTTTTTCAGCCATGCTTTAACTCCTTTGATAATTTTTCAAGTATTGGTGCAAGCCCCTCATTCCTTTTCAAATCTTCATTTGAAGGCAAGGCCTCCTGGGATGCTGGGACTTTCAATCCTGCATCAATTGCTCCCTTTACAACAGCATAAATTCTGGATTTTTTAACATTACGATACATGCCACTGTCCAGAATTGCTTCTTTTACCGGGCTTTTAAGTTTTTTCACGAGAAGCATTCCGGTCAAATATGCCGCGGGAAGGCTCTTCAAACTTCCAGATTTTTCTTTTGGCCACCCTTTTGCCAAAAGTTCTTTTGAATTCGCTGTTGCAAGAACTTTGTCCTGAGCAAGTTCTGAAGTAACTATTTGAGCTATAATAAATCGATTTGACTTTCTTGCTATAAGCCTTGCTCTTCCTGATTTCAGCAACTCGAGCCTTGCCTTGTAATCTGTCTTGTTCTCTAAACGCCTGCGCCTTATTGTCTTTGCCATTGTGCTCCTTGGTCTTTTTCCATTTTAGCTAATTGCCCGCTATAATAAGAATAAATTATATCTCCGGGTGTAGCTGTGCGTTGAGAAAGAAGATGAACTTCGAGAGCATTCATTTGCCTATCATCTATTTCTATATCCTGCCGAGGCATGGTTAAATTATATTCTAAAATAGATCTCCCTTTGCCTCTTGCTATGACTCTCATTGATATCGCATGAGGGCTGTTTCCAAGCCCGATTAAATAACCATGAACATCTTTGTCTCCAACAAGCGCTCCATCTAAAACTACTGGAAGCTCTCCATGAAGGCCCAAACTTGATAAATTTGATTCTCTTGTTATTCTTAATTGCGGTTGGGTTTGTGCTTGCGTCATTTTAATCTAAACTCCCAAGCCTCTCCTTGAATTGCGCCTTGCTTTTGAACATTCTTGCCCTAATCTCCTTCCTAACCCTGTCAAATTGCTCTTGATTTAGCTTCTTTGCCTGCTTGAGGCCATAAAGATGAGCTCTTAGCTTGCGCGTGATTATTACATATTCTCTCTTGCCTGGCTTGATTTTCTTCTTTATGCTGCCTGATTTTCTTCTTATTTTCCTTCTTATAATCTTCTGTCTTCCTTTTATTTCTCTAATTGAAATTGCGCCATTTGCATAAAGGTCCCTGATGTCCTGTTTTGTAATTGCTTCTTTTATCTCGTCAATCCTTGAATTGTTAAGGATTATTCTTTCTTTTCCTACATTAAGAGCTCTTGCAGCGAGCTCTTTCTTTTTTAAGAGATTCATTTTCTACCTCCGACATTTTGAATTTTAATATTCATTTCACTTGCTTTTTTAATTAATTCTAATTTTTTCTTTGCCCCAATCCTGCCAAGGATAATTATGTTGTGCTTTGCTGCTTTTGAAAGCTCTTTTGCGTTTGAAATATGGATTGGCTCTAATCCTTGAATTTTATTTCTCTCTTTTCTTGCTGTTTGGTAGCCGACAGTCGGCATTACAGGGTAGCCAAATCTTTTTCTTCGGATCTTGCTATGCTTTCCCCTTGCCCTTCTCCATTTTTGCTTGTTTCTTCTTTTCTTTCCAAGCCTTGAGAATCTCATCCAGTCGGTTCTTAGAAATCTCATTTTGCTTCCTCCAGAACTGCTTTTTCAACAATGTAGATTCCATCTTGGAAAATTCTTCTGTCCCTGTATTTGACTTTTGTTGCTTTCTCAATGTTTGCTGCTGTCTGCCCTGCTGCTTCCTTGTCATGAGAAGAAACAAGTACGTTTGTGCCTTTTACCTCTACATTGACATTTGGAAGAATCTCTGCTTTTCTTGGGTTTTTTTCTCCAAGAAAATTGTTTATAAGCAATCTGTCTTTTTCAACTTTCAAAGTCATTGGAAAATGAACATTGCAAGCCTGCAGTTTGTAAATGTATTTTGAGTGCAAGCCGTTAAAAATATTTTTGAAATGGGCTCTTAAAGATTTTATTCTCTTTAGCTGGTTTTTGTTTCCTGTTTTGCATTCAATAACAATTTCATTTCCTTTTATTGAAACCTCAATCAACGGGATGCTTATGCTTCTTGAAAGCTCTGCAGAGCCTTTTTTGCAAATTATGCTTGAATTTGCGATTGAGCAGGAAATGCCTTCGGGAATTTGAACAATTTCCTTAATGTGGGTTTTCATCAGTAGAAATATGCTATCAAGCACCCCCCAATGTTTTTATCCTGGGCAGTTTGATGAGCCATCAATCCCTGGTTTGTTGAGACAATAAGCATTCCAATATCTTTTGCAGGAAGATATCTCTTTGCGTATTTGTCCAAATCTTCCACTGAAACGGCGTATCTTGGCTTTATTGCCTTGCATTCGTTCAGTTTGTCAAATATAATTGCCAGATTTCTGCCCTGAGCTTCATAGCTTTTTATGTATCCTTTAAGCTTTGCCAATGCTAAAACAGACAATAAAAGCTTTGAATGCGCTTTCAGTGTAACAGAGCCCTTTCTGGCGCGAAGGGCGTTCATTATTCTGTTCAATCCGTCTGCGACAATATCCTGCGACATTTTAGCTGTATTTGTTAAAGCCTATTTCCTCTGCTATCTCACGAAAGCATTGGCGGCATAAATTTAGATTATATTGCGATAAATGGGCGCCAAAACGACCGCAGCGCTCGCACTTTTTCTTTGAAACGCCCGAAGTTCTCTCTTTCGGCTTGTTGTGCTTTTTGTATTTCTGCCAGATTATCGGCTTGCTTCTTAATTGCCTTGCAACTTTGTTCCAATCGCTTGCTGTCATCTTATTCAAACTTCGTCTTGAAGTTATCCTCCATGTATTGAATTATTTCTTCTTTTGAGATGAATTGCTTTCTTGGAATGTGGCCTGCTTTTATTTTCTTTCTTTTTGTGCGCAAGCCCGCTCTTGCAAAATCTACTGTTATGTTTAATCCGCGAATGCCTATGTCCCTCTGATATTCTACTCCCGGAATTTCAATATATTCTTTTATTCCAAATGAAAAATGATTTTCTGAAATCTGCTTTTCCTTCAGCTTGTTGTCTTCTGCTGCGAGAAATCTTCTCAGCAATTGAATTGCTTTTTCACCCCTAATTGTTACTCTTGTTCCTACTTCCAAGCCTGGGCGGACATTAAAGTCGGGGATTCTTTTTTGAGAGGCAATAATCTGGGCTTTCATTCCGCTCAAGAATTCAATAAGCTTCTCTGCCTTTTCAAGCTCCTGCCCTGTTGCCCCGCAGCTTAAAACTACTTTTTCTATAAAAATATCTCTCATAGAATTTTCATCCTTGTTTTTTTGCAGTTGGACTTGCTTTGTCATTAGTTCATTACAATAAACTGGCTTTTGCTTATGTCAGCTGTTTTGTCCTCCTTGTCAAATTTGATTGCTGCTGTTAAATCCTTTAATGCCGATACCACTCCCCTCTTTCCCAGAAATTTTCCCTTGAAAACAAGAACTTTTGAAGATTTTTCTATCGGAAGATGCTTTTTTATCTTGCCATTGAAATCCAAAAGCAATGAATCGCCAATATTTATTTTGTCAGAAGAAATGAAATTTGAGCCGTCGTGAAGATGAAATTGAATTTTTTTTCCTGGAAGAATGGTTTTGCCCGTGACCTTTGCCAGGCGGGAATCAGATTTTGATTCGATGAGAACAAAGCGCCCTGTTGGAAGCAAGTCAAGGTGATATGTTTTGTCTGCTTTGAGAATGTGGAAGAGCTGGATTGGGGCATTTGGAGAATGGATGATTTTTCCGTTGATTGAAAGAAGCTGGTTGTGAATCATTTTCTCCACTTCTTTTGCTGTTCTCGCCAGATGAAGCATATCTCTTACAGCTATAAGGACAGGCACCGCAGAATGAACATTGCTCGCAGCTCTTGCTAGATATTTTGTGCCTTTTCTTGGCATAGGTATTTGCCTTGATAATTCCTGCCTTGTAAGATGCATTATTTTTTCTCCTGCGATGGTTTTTGCGAGCTTCTTTCCAAAGCTATGATTCTGTATTTGTCATCTAATGAAAGAGAGATAATCTGAAGAATGCTCGGCTGAAGATAAACATTTACTTTTGTGCCATCTCTTTTTGAGCGCTGAATTCCCTCTAGAGAAACTCTTGCGTCATTAAGCCTTACAGAAGCTACTTTGGCTTTCTTTCCTTGGAAAGAGCCGCGCATGACAAGCACCTCATCCCCTTTCCTGAGGGGAAGATTTCTCTTGCCATACTTTTTCCTTAAATCTTTGGATAAATGGGCGCTTAAAAACTTATGCTTTGCATGAAGAGGAGCATTATATCTGAATTTGCGCTGCTTTCTGGGCTGTATGCTTGAATTCCATGATGTAGAGAATTGGGATTTCATCTTTGCGCTCCTTGCTCGACCCTAAAATTTTCTTCATATTCTGGAATAATATTACCTAAAACAAATTCATAAAACTCCCGCTTGTAGTTGTTATCTGCTGATTGCAGAAGATTTTCAATACTTGTCCTAAAATTATTCAAATCCCCATCAGCTTCGGCAAATAATCCATCTTTTATATCGCTATTTAGGCGCGCGAGCGCGTCACGCACATATACAAGCCTTGGGCTTAATTTGACTTTTGTCATAGTACGAATTGGGCGATTTTAGAAACCTCCTTCCATCTTTCAAGTATTTCTCTTGCTACAGGACCTTTAATCTGAGTTCCCTTTGGATTTCCTTTTTCATCTTTCAATAAAGCAACAGCATTGTCATCAAAGCAGACGCGCTCGCCTGTTAATCTTCTGTATGGCTTTTTTTGCCGAATAACAATTGCGTCAAAAACAATTCCTTTCATGTCAGGCTTTCCCTCGCGAACAGAAACCTTTACATAATCGCCGACTTTTGCATATTGCTGCCTTCCTTTCTTTGTTTTTCCGCCCTTAACAGAAACAATGCGCACTATTCTTGCTCCAGAATTATCCGCAGCTAGGACATTTGAGCCGATGTTTAATCCCCTTGTTACTTTTGCAGATACGGCTTTCATTTTTTATCCCCCTTGTCAGCAGAAGCTGATCTTATTTTTTTAATTACAATGAAATGAATTATTTTTGACAGTGGGCGGCATTCTCTTATTTGAATATAATCTCCGATGTGAATTTCTTTTTCCATTGAATCATGAAGCCTTGCATGGAGCCTTGTTTTTTTCTTGTAAAACCTCTCGTATTTCTTGACAAAAACGGTGCGCTCAAATTCTACTACAACCCTCTTGTGGAATTTCTTTACTACATATCCTTCGAATGTCCTGCCTCTTGAACCTAAAGCTGAAGCTACATTTTCATGTTTCGTTTCTTTATCCTGTTGTTTTGTTTGTGCTTTCATGTTAATTCATTGAAATGGAATCCTCTGAAAATCCAAGCTTTATCAGTAGCTGCCTGACTTTTTCCTTGTGGTTTCCCTGCAGCTCAATTATGCTGTCCTTGACAGTGCCTCCGCAAGCGAGCTCTTCTTTAAGGCGCTTTGCAGTGCCTTTGATATCAAAGCTCTTGTCAAAACCCGAAACAAGAGTGATAAGCTTGCCATATCGCCTTGCAACAGTTGAAATAACAATCTTCTGGTCGCTTTTTGCGATTGCATCAAACACTCCTGCCTGGTTTGGCAGACCTAGTCTTGGGTCAATTTCCATTACTTCTTTAACACCTCCCTGCTGATTGTTAATAGCCGTGAAAGCGCCCTTTTAAGCTCTTTTGTTTTTGCTTTTGCCTTGTTTGCTGTTACGCCTGCTTTTACAAGCTCAAATCTTATTTCCCTGAGCTTTTCCTTTCTGTCTTCCTTGTTCATCTTATGAATGTCTTTTGCCCTTAACAATGCCATTATTTTTCCTCCTTGCGCTTTGCCTTTGATTTTCTTTTCTTTTTTGGCTTTTCTTCAACTTCCTGAACTTGAGCCTGCTTCATCTGCTGGATTAGAGAATCGTCAACAACAATCTTGTCGTGAATGTATGCATTTGGAGGCAATATTCTTACCTTAATCCCTATAATCCCCGGAAGTGTTTTTGCCTGGGCCTGGGCGCTGTCAACAACTTTTGAAGGGTCTCCTGTTTTCTTCAAGTAGCCTTCGGCAAATCTCCAGCTTCTTGCCCTCTCGCTTGGAAGCTTTCCTCCAAGAACAATTTCTGCCCCTAAAGCGCCAGAGCGCATTATTGCCTGCAAGGTCTTGTATGCGATAACCTTGAATTTCAGAGAACCCTGGCGTTCAAGCATCATTGCAATTTCATCCGCAACCAGCTGGGCATCAAGATTTGGCTCTGTTATTTCCCTTATTTCAATATGGGGGTTGTCTAATTTGAATTTCTTTTTTAAGACCCTTGTAAGCTCATCAATTTTTTCTCCCTTTCTTCCAATAATGAGGCCGGGACGGCTTGTTGCAACAATTATCTTTTCCCCTATTGGGGTGTATTCAATAGAGGCATAGCTGATTTTTCCTTTTCCCAATGAAAGCTTGATGTATTCTTTAACGCCGAGCTCTTCTTTCTTGAAAGTTACAAATTTTTTCTCTTCCATTTTATTTCTTTGCCTCCTTTATGTTTGTGGCTTCTCTTGCTTTTAGAATGACATTTGTTCTTTTTGCCCTTACTCCGCCCGCTCTCTGCGGCCTTGAAGCCCATGAAGCTGACGCAAATGCAATTCTTGTTTTATCTAGGTCCATGCCATTGACTATTACATTTCCCTTTAATCCTTTCAATATGTTTATGAATATTTTTGACACATTTATTGGGTATCTTCCCGACATCATTCCCTTGCCATGCCTGTGGGGAATCTCTCCTTTAAATGGAATTGCTCTCTTCATCTTTATAACTTCTTGCAATTGGCTTACTGCCAAATCTATTGGCTTGTTTTTGATGAAATCGCAGATATACATTGAGGCTTTCTTTGATGCGCGTATTGAGCTTCCGTGCGCAATTGCCTCATCTTTCTTTGCTATTTTGGGAGCTTTGGCTTCTTTCTTTTCTACATTATCTTTTAATTCAACTTTGTCTTGAGCCTTGTGCTTGACGTTCTGGGTATCTGATTTCTTTTCTTTATCTTGGGATTCTGCCTTGTGCTCGTTAATATGCTCATGAGCCTGCTCTGGCTTGGAATCTTTGCTTTCTTTGACAGGAAGCAGGTGCTTTCTATCTTCCGGCCTTACATCTGCCAGAGTTTCCTTTGACTTAACAATCGGGTTCTGAACTGGGGCATTCATTTGCTTTTTCTCGCTTGCTGTTGGTGCATATTGCTTTTCCATTTTACTTCTTAAGGGCCTTGGAGCTCTTTGTAGCGCCAATGCCTGCTTCTCCGTGATTAACTCTTCCTCTTGATAATGAAAATTCTCCTAATCTATGGCCGATCATTTCAACGGTGATTGGGGTTTCATTGAACTGCTTTCCGTTGTGAATTCCAATGGTCATTCCAACCATTTTAGGAACAACGACCATGTCCCTTAAATGAGTCTTGACTTTCTTTTTTTGAGAAATAAGAGCCTCGCATCTTTTCACGAATTTCTCGACCTTGTCAAAGTTTCTTAGGACTGTTCTGCGGCTTCTTGAAGGAAGATATTTTGCAGATTCCCTCACATCCAAATTCTTCAAATCATTTAGATTTACTCCTCGATAAAACTGGTCTTTTGATTTCAATATTTCTTCTCCTTTGATTGTTTTTTCCTTTGCCATTTTATTTTATTCTTCCTTGCCCCCTATTATCTCTAATACTTTTTCTGCAAGGGGCTTCTGTGTTATAGGATAAGCGTAAAGTCTTATTCCTCTTGATTGTGGCAAAAACCCTTTATCTAATCTTAATTCATTAGCTTTTGCTTCCTCTTCTAAAAGTTCAATTGCGCGCCTATAAGATAAGTTAAGATTAAGTATATCTTTTAGTTCTAAATTTTTCTTTAATGGGTACTTTGTACAATCTGCATCACTTGATATTACCCTGATCTCTCCCCAACCGTAGTTAGTATGCTCTTTTGGGAGATAATGTTCTATTCTGGTTCCACTTTCATCTATTGCCGTTGCCAATGGTCTTGGAGGAGCTCCCTCTTGCTTTGTTAATGTTTTCGGTTTTCTTTCTATTGCTATTTTTGCCATTTTATTTCCTCTTGCCTGTTTGCCTTGGCCTTATGTGCCCGACTCTTGTTCCTGGAGGGGCATTGCGCTTGGCAATCTTTGGTTTAATTCTCTTTCCTCTGCCTGAGCCGAATGGGTGATCAACTGCATTCATTTTTACTGCTGATGTTCTTGGCCATAGCTTGTTTCTTGCCTTCATTTTATAGAATTTAGCGCTTGCTCCGATGAATGGCTTCAAGAAGCGGCCCTCTCCAGCAATTGTTCCAACAGTTACCCTGCAATCTCCTCCAATAATTACTTCTTTCTTGCTAGGCATCAGGACTGAAATTTTGTTATGCTCGTAAATTTTATAGACTATTGCACTTGAGCCCGCTGTACGAATCATTTTTCCCCCGTCACCAGGGTTTAGCTCTATGTTATAAACTTTTGTTCCTGCAGGAACAAATTTAATAGCAAGAATGTTTCCATCTTTTGCCTCTTGCCCGCCTATTTGTATTTTCTGTCCGACAAAAGCTCCTGAAAATGCTGGGTTGAAAATAATTTCATTTCCAACTTTAATCTTCATCAAGGGGGCTGAATGACCTGCTGAATGTATTAAAGATAATATTTCTCCTTCCCCGGTGTTCATTCCATATTTTATCTTATGCGTGAATGCTTTTCTTCTTACCCTGTAAGATAAGCTTCCATGCCCTCTTGCCTGTGATATGATGCGCTTGCCCATTTTAGATCATCCCCAGCCTTGTTGCAATGTCAATTGCCGGATTTTCCTTTGCAAGCCTGACATAGGCATATTTTTTATTTTTAGTTATGAATGTTCTTATTCCTGCGACCTTTACATTGAACATTTTTTCAATTTCTTTCTTTATTTGGGCTCTTGTTACGCTTCTGCCGGCTTCAAACTGCAGGGTATTTTCCATGTCAATTAATTTGACCGCCTTTTCTGAGGTTATTGGGCGAAGAATCATTTTTTTGCCTCCATTTCTTTTAAGGCAGAGGCGGTATAAAGGGTGATTCTGCCAAGAGGGTACAAATCGCTTATTGAAAGCTCATTTACAGAACGCATATCAATTCCTTTGAATGACTGCTTTTCATTTTCTGCCTTGACAACAAGCAATCCTGCGTTTTGCTTAAAACGCCTGCCCCTATTCTTGACTTTTCCTGCCCTTACGGCCTTTGTCTTTACCAGTGAATATGCATTATCTCCAAAAATTGATTTTATCATGCTAAGAAAATCTTTCATTTTTGAAGGCAAGCTTTCAACAGCAACAGGGGCATTAATTGAAGAAATATTTTCATATCTCTTTGCAAGATATGCCTTATTTGCTGTCGCAGCAATGGCAGAATTCAGTGCAATCAATGATTCTTTCTTGTTTATTTTTATTGGCGAGCGAATTCCAGAAGGAGCATGGACTGAACGGCCGCCCCTTGTGCTTGAAACTTCTGTTGCTATCCAATAGAACTGGGTGCCTCTGCGCCACATTGCCTTTCTTGGAACTCTTGAAATTCCTTTTCCGTAATGCCCTTTCCATTCGTGCCTTCTATGAGATATTGTGCCTGAAGCTGAATGGCGCCTGCCTGCTTCTGGATGAGGAGAATACCAGAAACGGTTTTGCATCTTGCAGGCTTCAAAGTATTTTTGAGCAATATCTTCTCTTATATGCGCACTAAACACGGCAGGCATTTCTATTGTTCCTGCCTGCTTGCCTGTTTTGTCATATAGTTCTGCTTTCATCTTATCAGCTCCTGAAATTCAAATTTCTTTTTAGCCTGCACCTTGGTTGGGCGGAATGAAGTTGTGAGAAGAATTTGGCGCTTTGAAGGACCTTGAATGCTGCCTATGAGAATTATATAGTTTGTTTTTAGGTTGCCGTAATTTTTGAATCCCTGGCTTGGATTTATGTTCTTTTCTGTAATGCTCCCTATTGAGAGAACCTTGTTGTTATATTGTATTCTGTTGAACATTCCCATCTGGCCTGCGTGAGGGGTATGGAATGTAACTCTTGCAGGATGCCATGGGCCAAGGCTTCCAGGACGGCGAACACCCTTTTCTGCCTTGTGAGATTTCTTGGATAAGCCGAATCTTTTTAATGGGCCGACAAGGCCTTTTCCTGTTGTTAATCCTCTTGAATCAACTAAAGAAGTCTGAACAAGCTCTTTTGGGCTTAATTCTTTTCCAATCAATGATTTTGCAAATTCGAGCTTGTTTTCAGCATTTATTGCAATTTCTGCGATATCTGGAGTCTTTTTTATTGATGTTTTTTTAACTAGAGAATAAACTAAAAGACGAATGTCGTCGTAATGCTCTGGGACATGAGTTTCAATAGCCTTAATTTCCTTTGGCGCCCTGACTATTTTCTTTAGCTCTTTTTCATTTGAAACAATGACATCTTTGACTGCAATTCCATTCTTGTAAAATCTTATTGCAAAAACCTTCATTGACGGAGCTTCAAGTATTGTTACTGGAAGAAAGGCTTTCTTGTTTTGAGTCATTGACTTGTCTGTTAAATCTTTTACCAAGGCTGTTGCCATTGCCGCTTTGTATGCAATGAATCCAAGCAATCCATGGGTTTTGGGGTCTGCCTTGATGGTGCTCCAGTTCACACTAGGGATGAATTTTTCAATTCTTTTTCTTGGGTAAAACTGCAAGCTTCCCCATCTTGGTCTTTTTGGCGCTCCCATTTGTTGTTTTTGTCCTTAAATTTGATTGATTTTGTGTGTTTTTAAGCTTAACTTTTACATTAAACGTTAATGATACATTCGCAACTCAGAAATGATTTTTAAGCTATTGAATAAACGCTTTTGGGTCGTGGTCCTCAAGCATTTTAGCCTTTGTCTTACCAATTAGATTCTATTTTTATTGGGTTTGGAGGGTATTTAAATCTATTGAGCAGGAATTTATTCCTGTTCAATCCTCGGAGCAAGGACAAAAGAGAGCATTACATTTCCTGTTGAGAAGTCAATCCTCATGGGATGGTTGTCGCTAAAGTTAATTGAAACGTTGCTTGAAATCTTTGCTCCTTTGACAAATTTGTTTAAATACTCTAAAGAAAATCTTGCTGTACTGAAATCAGAATGTATCTGCACATCTTCTGATGAGAACTCTGCTCTTGCTGAGTTCAAGCCAGATGCTTCTACAATGAATTTATTCGGCTCGGCTCGGAAAGTGCAGGCATCTGAAACAATAAGGCAGTCTTCAACAACTTCAACAAATGCTCCTGAATCCATTTTTATCACTGACTTGAATTCCCAGCTAGGCATTTCTTTGTCATCTCCTTCTATATCTATCAAGGCAAGCATGAAATCTCTTTTTATTTTGTCCTGGATTGTAAGCTGAAATTGGTTGTCAATGCGCTGCATTGTCAGCGAAGAGCCCAAACCGCATCTTCGCAGCACTGCACGAAGATTCTCAAGGCTTATTCCTAAAATCTCGTCTTTTTCTATGTCGAATGTTGAAAATAAATCCGCGGGAAGCTTGAAATGAACCATTGCTACATTTGCAGGATCAACTGCAGTTACAGACATGCCTTCCTTTGTCACTTTTATGCGGACATCATTTACAAGCTCGGATATTATCGCTACTATATCTGAGAATATCTTTGGGCTCTCTAATTTTAACAGCATTTTTTTAAAGGGCATGCTGAGCTTTTAAGCATTGTTATACCCAAGAGTATAACAATTAATATAGGAGGATTAGCTGAAGATTATATGGAAATGAGCGAGAAGGAGAAGAGAATAAGGGCGATAACAAGGCTTTATTATTCAAGGCCCGATGTACAAAAGGCAATGCTTGAGTTTTCATTGAACAGGGAAATTGTGCCAAGGTATTTTGAAGGTTTTGGAAAAAGGCCAGATGGGTTGCAATATGCGAGCGACATAATGGGTCTTGTGCAGAAAGGAGCAACTTCATTTCATGCAAGCGAAGAGATTTGGAATGATCCATTACAAATTAATTCTGATATGGGTGCTCAGGAATTAAATAAAATGAGAAAATCCTGGGACTTGCTTATTGACATTGATTCTCCTTTTTTAGACTGCTCAAAAATTGCATGCAAATTGATAATAAATGCTTTGGAGCATCATGGAATTAAAAATTATGGAATTAAGTTCAGCGGAAGCAAGGGCTTCCATATTATAGTTTCTGGAAGCGCATTTCCGAAAGAATATGCAGGTAAATTAATGGAGGAAAGCTTTCCTGAATGGCCGAGAACTATTTCAGAATATCTGATGGATTACATAAGAGCAGATTATAATCGGCTTGCCGCAGATGTGCTGAGCAATTTTGAAGCAATTGAAAGGAGAACGAATGTTACAAAAGAAGAATTGACTGAAACCTTATGCAAAAACTGCGGCGCTGTTGCGCTTAAGGGCTTAAAAGTAAAATTCAAATGCCCTGTATGCAATATGGAAATAGAAAGAAAGAATTTCAAAGAAACAAAAAGAAGATTAAAATGCATTGATGCCAAATGCCCCGGGGTTCTTGAAATTGCCGACAGAATTGAATATCATTATTGCGGGAATTGCAAGGATCCGGAATATGAGAATATGCCCTTGGCTTCGGATAAGCATCCGGAGAGGTTTGAAAAAATTCAGGGAGTTAGCGCGCAAAAAGTTGCTTCCCTGGATTTAGTTTTGGTTGCGTCAAGGCATTTATTCAGGATGCCTTATTCATTGCATGAAAAAACCGCCTTGGTCAGCGCAGTGCTGAATAAAGAGGAAATTGAGAATTTTGACATGAAAGACGCAAACCCGCTAAGCGTAAAAATAAAAAATTACCTGCCTAAAAACGAGCCTGAAGAAGCCTATCGCCTGCTTTCGTCTGCGCTTGAATGGAAAAAGAACATTTCTGCAAAAAAAGAAAAGCTTGAACAAGGAAGATACAAAAGCGCTGATTTTCAGCCTGTTGATTTTGCAGGTGTTAGAGATGAAATGTTTCCAAAGCCTATAAAGAAATTGTTACAAGGATTGAAAGATGGGAAAAAGAGAGGGTTGTTTATACTGCTGACTTTTTTGAAAACAATTGAGTTCAAGCCAGAAGAGATTATAAAGAGGATTCAGGAATGGAACAAGCTGAACGAGCCTCCGCTGAAAGAGGGATATGTAAAAAGCCAGATTGACTGGCATTTGAAGCAGAAGAAGAAAATTATGCCTCCGAATTATGATAATGATGCTTTCTACAAGGATCTTGGCTTGCTGGATAAAAAACCAGAAGTAAAGAACCCAATTGTTGAAGTTATGAAAGAATTGCGAAGAGGGGTGTGAGAACATTTTTAAATCTCTTGTGCATAGCTTATTTATGAATAAAAGAGCGCTTGTGCTTGCATTAATGGTTGTTTTGTCAATGAACTTTGTTTTTGCAGCAAATTCCACCAATACAAGCGTAAGTTCAAGCCAGGCGGCGACAACTATCGATTTGGACAAGATTGACAAGGCTTATAACTGCCTTGACGGGCTTGTTAAAAATAACTCAAGGCTTTCTTTTCAAGAAGCGATTTTTTCAACTCTGGCCCTGGGCTCAAAATACAATTTAGTGAGCAAGATTGATGAAGAAAAAGGGGCAAATTGCTGGCCTAAATCTGGATGCAAATTAAAAGAAACTGCATTGGCTGCGCTTGCATACAGCAGGGCTGGAAAGAGCAATGATGACATAATAAAATGGCTGGGCTCAAAGAACGGAAGCGCGTCTGAATTGCAATGGTATCTTGAGATTGACATTACAAGCAGAGCTGCTTCTGACTGCAAAATAAGATATGATGGAAGCGAAAAAACATTGAAAATCAAGGACGATATGACTCTTCAGGGCTCTTTGGGAAGCTGCCTCTCAATTTCAAACTCAGGATATTGGATGAGGATTTCAAGCAGCTGCCTTGAAAAAGAATTTGAGATAAGCTGCGACCAGGATTTTGTCAGCAGCTTGATTTATCAAAAATCAGCTGGAGGAACTGTTTATGTTTCATCGCAGGCAAATGGGGCTTCTTCATCTGGAACAACAAAAGAAAAAGTCCAGGCGCAGTGCTTCAAGACAGGAACAGCATGCGATTATGAAGGAAGCCTTTGGGCTGCATTTGCATTGAAGAAAGCAAATAAAGATGTGGCTCCATACTTGCCTTATCTTGTTGCGTTTGCTGACGATTATAAGCAGACATTTCCAAGCGCTTTTCTTTACATACTGAATGGGGGGGAAGACTTTTACAGCTCAATAGTGCAAAGCCAAAAGCAAGGCAAGTTCTGGGAAGTCACTGGAAGCGCAAATAGCAAGTACTTTGATTCTTCTTTAGCTATGCTTGCCTTGCAGGGCAGTTCTGCTGTTGAATTGGAAAATGCAAAAAATTATTTTGCTTCTGTGCAAGGAACAAGCGGGTGCTGGAATAATAACAATGTCAGAGATAGTGCATTCCTGCTTTATTCTGGATGGCCAAGAAGTGTTGGGGGCGGAGGTGGAACAACAGCATCATTATGCACAAGCGTTTCAGGATATTCCTGCGGAACAAGGTCTGATTGCAGGGATTTCGGGGGAAGCATATTAACAAGCTTTGACTGCCCTAATGCGCATGAATATTGCTGCAATGTGAAGATTGAGAAGAAAAGCTGCAGTGAATTGCTTGGAAAGGTGTGCGCTAATGGGCAAAATTGTATTGGAAGCATTTCGCCTTCATTGGATGGAAGCTGCTGTGTTGGAACTTGCGAAATTCCGCTGCCAACAACTAATGAATGCGAAGATGAGGCGCAGGGAGAATGCAAAAGCTCTTGCGACAGCACAACAGAAGAAGAAATAATAAAGGATTGCGAGGCAAGCGGGCAGGTTTGCTGCGTTGCCAAAGCCCCAAAATCAAGCAATTTGTGGATATGGATAATTATTCTCTCAATATTAATAATTCTTGTGATAATTGGGATAATATTCAGAGATAGATTGAGAGTGTGGTGGTTCCATTTCAGGGGGCGGGCGAAGAGCGCTCCAATTACCCGCCCGTCAGGACCAGGATATGGAATGGCTAGAAGGCCAATGCCTATGATGAGGCCAATGCCTGGAAGGCCTATGCAAAGGCCGATGGGAAGACCAATGCCCCAAAGAGAAGCGTCTGGAACTGATAAAGAAATGGAAGAGACTTTCAAGAAGCTAAAAGAGCTTAGCAAATAATTAGTTTTATATATTAATATAAGTTTGATATTGAATGAATAAAAGAGCGCTTTGCTTTGCCTTGGTTTTATTTGGCTTAAGCTTTGCAAGCGCGATAAGCACAGACCTTCGGGAGGGCTATTCTCCTTCTGAAACTATTCTTGTGAGAATCTGGGGCAATATTCTTGAACCCTTGACTGCGAACAACTTTGTGATAAAAAAGCTCAATGTTGAAATTCCTGTTGAGCATGATTTGAAAAGATTTGGAGAAGATTATTATTTGTGGTTTATAGCGCCTGCAGAAGGCGAAAACTATACAATGCATATTAACAATATTGCAACAACTATTTCTGGTGTGCAGAAAGAAATAAACTTCGCGCAAAATTTCAGCGTGGAGAAAAATGCTACATCATACAATGTCAATCCGGGATTCTTTATCACTTCTGGAAACATAGAGTTTGAGGTTTTTTCATTTGCTGACGAAAAGACAAGAATTAACACAAATTTGGCAGGAGCCGAGCTTGAATTAAGCCCCGGAACAAATAAATTTAAATTTAATCTTGAGGCAGAAAGAGAAGACAGGATTTCTTATATAAGCATCGGAGATTATTCCCTTCCTGCATATATTTATGGAGACAAGAATGCGCTGCCTTCTGCTGGAGAGAATAAAACCATAATTATTTATGATGAGCCAAGAATAATCCCTTCAAAAATAAGCTCAATCTGGTATAGAAAAGAAAGGCCTATGTTCTCGTTTGAAGTTGCAAATCCGACAAATAGAAGAATTGAAAATGCGTATTTTGAATATGATGACAGACATTTGTCCATCACGCCAGAAGAAAAGACGAGCTTTGGAAGAAATGAGTCAAGATTTTTCAATGTAAGCTTTATTAGCATAAATGAGAGCTTGTATACAACAGTTAATTTATTATATGAAGGAAAAAGAATTCCGCTGGACATTGAACTGAATTTGACTGAAGATGCTGCAATGGCTGGGACAAAATACAGCGAAAATTCCTCAAACTCCGGCGCAGCAAGGCTTCCTAAATGCTGGGAATTGCTTGGAAAGGTGTGCGAGAGAGGATATGAATGCTCCTCTCCAACTGTGCCTTCAACAGATGGCGCATGCTGCACTCAATTATGCAAGCAGAAACAATCTACAACAAGCTATGCCTGGATTGGATATTTGATAGCTGCTGCTGTAATTGGAATTGGCATTTATCTTTGGTACAGATACAAGAAAACGGGCCCTGAAAAGGGAATTTTTGAGAGAAAAATCAAGGAAGCTGAGCCAAAGAGGGAAATTGCTTAATTTTAAGAATTTAATTAATTTACAGAGGCAGATAATTAAATTTATTATTTTTTTCTTTTGGTTTTTTCTTTTCTCTGCTTTTTTGGTTTTTTCTTTTGGGTTTTTTGGGCTTGCTTTGATTGTTCTTGCGGCTGCTCGTGCTTGAACAAATGAGGGGCAACTTCCTGAAGCTTTTTCAGAATAATATCCCTTTCCCCTATGACATTTTTTGCCAAGGAGTCATATTCATGAAGCCTTTGAACAAGCTTTGATGTGACTGCTGAAAGAAGCTGGTTTGACAATACAAGCTCTTCAGGAGAGATTATCTCAAAATTTGCTGGAAGATAGGCAAAAAGAATTACAAAATACTTTTCAAGAGAATCAATTTCAAGAACAACCTCCGCAAAAGTTGTGTAGAGGTCTTTTGAATCTTTCACTAATATCGGGTCCATGACTTTTCTCTCAAGAATTTTAACTTCAGACTCCTTGGCGAGCCTGTCAAGAAGCATATTCAATGAACTGACAATGTGCTCTGGCGGCCTGCCAAGAATCTCAATAATCATCCTTGCCTGTATCTTCTTCATCACTTGAGTTTGGATTTGTTGTTTTTAAATCTAGCTATATCCATAAGCGTGATGAAGCAAAAGCCTTGAACTGCTGTCAAATAAGTAAATTGTGTCCCTGTCGTTGTTTAGAACGCTTGTTTTTGAATTAAAGAAGATGTCTGTTTCATTATCCTCTCCAATGCCTGTATGAATTGTCAATGAGGCGAGTGATATGTTTTTTAGATGAAATATTTTTCTGCCTTCATCCTTTAATTTCAGCCCTGAAAGGGAAAGGACCCCGCATTTGCTTCTTAGATAAATAATCTCAGAATTTGCGTCTATTGACGAAGAAAGGCAGACGTATAGCGGAGATTTTTTCCATATTCCAAGCTCGTTGTTTATGGCTTTTTCTTCGGCTTCTGAAAATTCTTTTAATTCCTTTTCATCAACAAGGAATTTTGAAGCAAGGCCTTTTTCTATTAATAATAAATTTAAATATTCGCCATTTTCCGAGTAAATCCTTGCCAAAGAGCGGTTGTATTTGTCCTTTTCAACGAATTCAAATCTCAAGGTTTTGTTTAAATATTGCGAAAGAAATATCTTGGATAGATTTGAATTTGGCTCATTTTTTTCAGGGGCATTTACATTCAGAAAGCGGATTGTTTCATTGCTGTCAATTACAATGGTGTCCCCGTCAATTACTCTTGTTATTTGGTGCTGTTCAATTCTTGGGGAGGATAAAACTGACTCAATGTAAAAAGTATTTGTAATTATTATTAAAATTATCAAAAATGCAAGAATAAAAGCGTATTTTTTATCCAAGATGAACAATCCTCTTTTTTCCTCTTAGAGAATTATAAAATTTTTCAAGGCCTTCTTTTGTTATTTCCAATGTTGAGGTGTTTTCATTTGGATGAAATCCCGTAATTTCTGCGTCCCAGACAGCCTTATCAATGACAAGCTCTACATCTTTGGCATAAATCATATTGAACAAGGAAACGCTTCCTGGAGTTATGTTTAGATGAGCTTTCAGCATTTCAGGAGAGCCAAAATGCAAATCTCTTGAATTCAATATCTGCTTTAGCAGTTTTATATTCAAGCGCTTGTCAGCAGGCAGGCAAACAAGATAAAAATTCTCATTATCATCATAAAGAAAAAGATTCTTTGTATGCAGGCCAGGAATACCCTTGTCAATTTTCTTTGATTCTTCAACTGTGAAAACAGCAGGATGCTTGTGCTCTTTGTATTTGATATTAAATTTGCCAAGATATTGCTTTAGACTTGGGTCCATAATTAAAGCTCAAATTAGAAGTTTAATAAGCTTTTTATTTCAGAATATTTATATAATGCTGAATTATAAGGATTTATGGCAAAAGAAAATGAATATGATTTCATTGCAGTCGGCGCGGGCGTTTCGGGGCTTGCTGCGGGGATGTATGCCGGAAGGCTTGGCTTGAAAACTCTTGTTTTGGGGGGAGTTTTTGGAAGCGAGATTCCGATTGGAGGAGTTATAACAACAACAAATCTTGTTGAAAATTATCCTGGATTTATTTCAATCTCTGGAAGCGAGCTAGCAGAAAGAATAAGAAAGCATGCGGAATCTTATCCTCTTGTCACAATAAAGCCTGAGATAGCCCTTGATATTGAAAAAAAGAAAAATGGCTTTGAAGTTGCAACAAAAAAGGCAAAATATTATGGGAAAACCCTTCTTTTTTCAACAGGAACGCGATGGAAAAGGCTTGAAGTTCCCGGAGGAAAAGAATTTGAAAATAGAGGGGTAAATTACTGCGCCCTGTGCGATGCTCCATTATACAAGAACAAAATTGTTGCTATAATTGGGGGAAGCGATAGCGCTGCAAAGGAGGCGCTGATTCTTGCTGAGCAGGCAAAAAAAGTTTTTATAATCTACAGGAAAGAAAAAATAAGGGCAGAACCTGTAAATGTAAAAAGAATTTCAGAAAAGAAAAATATAGAGATAATAAACAATGCAAATGTCATTGAAGTGAAGGGGGATAAATCTGTAAAAGCAGTAATTCTTGACAAGGAATACCACGGAAGCAATGAATTGAAGCTTGATGGGGTTTTTGTTGCTATTGGGCATGTTGTTTTGTCAGAGCTGGCGGAAAAGCTTGGAGTAAATGTTAATGAGAAAAAAGAAATTATGATAGACCACAAGACTGCTGAAACGAATGTTCCTGGAATTTATGCTGCTGGAGATGTGACGGACAGGCCTTTCAAGCAGGCGATTACAGGGGTTTCTGACGGATGTGTTGCTGCTTATTCTGCATTTGAGTATATAGATAAAAATGCATGAAGATTAAGTTTTTAAACAAAGGCGTTCTTAGACAGTCATGGAAAAGAAAGGATTATCCCCTATTATCGCCACACTTATCCTTGTGTCTGTTGCTGTAGTTCTTGCTGTCATCATTTTTATCTGGGCAAGAGGATTCATGACAGACCAAACACTAAAATTTGACAGGCCGATACAAAATGTATGCGAAGACATACAATTCAGCGCAGAGGCAAGACTGGACAATGGTGAGCTGCTTGTTTCTGTTGTGAATGAGGCGAGCGTTCCCTTGTATGGAGTTGAAGTTAGAAAAAAGAGCTTTGCCTCTATTGAGCCATTGAATGACGGGGCGAAGCAGTTTAGCGGAAGCTTGAATGAAGGAAGTGATGAAGAAGTTTCAATAGATGCTGGAAGCGAAGTTGAAAGCAGAGATGAGCTTCTTGTTGTGCCTATAATTGTTGGAGAATCAGGAAACATCAAAAAATCTTTTACTTGCGATACAGGAGAAGAAATCTCTGTAATTTAAAATGAATAAAAGAGGAATTTCGCCGATTGTTGCCAGTGTAATGCTAATTTTAATTACAATAGCTGCCGGATTAATAATTACCCAGTTTGTCATCCCTTTTGTAAAAAATAATCTTAACAGGAGCACTGAATGCCTTCCCTTCAGAGGATATTTAAAATTTGATGAAAGCCTCGAGGGAAATTGTTATACTGAAGGTAAAATTTTTATTGTGATAAAAAGAGGCAATTTTGAAAAATTAAGTTTAGAGCAGCGAGATAAGGCTATTAAGGATGCTGATATTGCTGGCGCCCAGATAGC
>Ga0233420_10000311_pt1 | contig 21408 bp, 22 predicted proteins | sample Watercolumn_Mata_4_FD_183009 | JGI IMG/M metagenome (GOLD analysis project Ga0233420, IMG submission 183009) | Freshwater microbial communities from Lake Matano, South Sulawesi, Indonesia - Watercolumn_Matano_2014_102_MG | ecosystem: Environmental > Aquatic > Freshwater > Lake | place...
GAAGCAAGCTTCGAGGTATCAGGCAAGATTGAATAGATCCAACTGTTGTCTATGGATTAACTGATAACTTTGGTTTGTCCCTTGCTTTTTTATATATTGGGAAATTGCCTTCTCTGAATGTTTCTGGGAGACGGTGTTGATAAAGTAGCCTTTTGTCCAGAACTCTCCTCTCCAGAAGAGAGCTCTGATGTCAGGGTGAAGTCGAAAGACTTCACGCGCAGTAATGCTTTTTATTGTTTGGGCGATTTTGGTTGGTGAGTACATAGGGATTGATTGAATGAGGAAGTGAACATTGTTTTGATCACATCCTATTTCAATGAACATGATTTCATATCGTTTGGCAATTTCCAAACAGATGGTCTTTATATCTTGGTCAATGTCTTTCGTAAAGACTATCTTTCGGTATTTGGCGGGATAAACCAAATGATAGACCAAGACCGAAACGTTATGGGATTTTCTGATATACCGACTCATAATGACAAGTACAGTATATCTGAATTGACAGGAAAACCTAATTCGGTTTTCCTTCCCTTTTCCTTTAGTTGTTACCTACGAAGCTATAAGGCTTCGAGGAATATTGCTATTTAATTATTTATTTCTCCAAAAGCCATTTCCATAAAGGTATGAATTGTACCCTTTTTTTCTTATAAAATTCTTCTCCTTCTTGTTCGGAAGTAACTACAAGTAGATTATTACATTTTAATCTATCTCTGCCCATAATCAAAGCCTCTAATTCTCTTTTTTTTGTCTTTTCATTAAGTTGATAACAGACTTGAATTAGCCATTTAATATCTGCTCCCTTTCTTATTAAAAAATCCACTTCTATAGATAGATCGTTTTTCCAATAAAATATATTTTCTTGACCATAATCTTTGAGCAATTTTATGGCAACAATGTTCTCATAAAGCCAGCCTAGATCTTGACTAAAATTGTATGATATGGTGTTTCTAAGGCCTGTATCTTGTGCATAAATCTTAAAAGGGTTGCTTAACTGTTCTTTTAGAGAATAGGTGAAATAAGGTATTCTAAAAACTAGATAGGCATTTTCAAGATATGAAAGATAGTTTTTAACCGTATTAACGCTTCTTGCATTAATAACCTTATTAAGCGAATATAAACTGTGGTAACGGCTTATGTTGGTTAATAAAATCAAAGCAATTTCTTTTAATGATTGTTTAAATTTTATATTCTCTCTAAGAATAATATCTCGGGCAAGAATATCTTTATAATACTCCATCAATAAATCTTTCTTGCTTTCAAACACAATTTCAGGTAAACCGCCATTTGTGGTATATTCTTGGAGAAGTCTTTTCAACTTGACTTGATTTTCGATTATATTAAGGGATTCCTTTAACAACTTTCCCTTCTTGAATGATACAAACTGATAAAAAGAAAGTGGGAAGATTGTAATTAGCTTGTGCCTACCAGTAAGGCTTTTGGAGAACTCGCTCGAAAGTAAAGAGGCATTGGAGCCAGAGACAAAAAACTTAATATCTTTTTCATACATACGAGCCAACCACTTCTCCCATTTTTTAATGTTTTGAATCTCATCAAAAAAAAAGAGGGGCTTTCCGGTGGGATTTTTATACTCTAGAAAAGTTTTATAAATAAGATCAAGTTGTTCTACCCCATCAGAAAATCGTTCATCTTCAAAGTTGATATAGCAAATATTTTGAGGTTGTTGTTTTATTAATTCTTGAATTAATTCAAAGAATAAATAAGTTTTACCCGATCTTCTTATTCCAGAAAGAGCAACTATATGTTTATAAGGTAAGTATTTGCGTAAAAGACCAACCTCATCACGCGGAATGATTTGTTTTTTGCTTATTTCTGATAGCCATGTATCAATTATTTCTTGAATAATAAACTTGTTTATCATAAGCTTCCATTATGCTGAAAGATATTTTTTTAAAAGCTTTCAGTTAAGTGAAAGCTTTTTTATATTTTAAACTGTTTCCTAAAATAAGTCAAGTATAAAAAAACAGTTTTCCCTCAAATCCCAAGGCTCAAGCATGCTGCCGATTTTACAGCCAAACGATGTCGTTTATTACAAAAAAATTACATTTAGTCAAGCAAACACGAATGATATTGTCATAGAAGAACTATTTTTTAGGTAAGGATTTATCGGCTTCTTTAAAGAACACTCTCCCGTTTGCTATTAACCATACCCACAAAGGCATAAATTCTATGGTCTTTCCTTCTATCTCCTTTTTAGTGAAATAGTTTTTAGTTAGTACCACTCCCCTGTCTAATTTAAATGTTCTTAAGCCTTCTAAAAGCCCTTCCACTTCCCTATCGTGCGGTTGATCTGTAAAGGAAACATTATAAAGAGAAAGGTCGGGATTAAATACGACAAAATCAACTTCTTTTTTACCCTTCCAGTAGTGTATCGCCACATTATTCTTCTTAAGCTCCATGTAAACCGTGTTTTCGGCGCACTGTCCAAGATCTGGTCTTAGATTTATGGTGTTGAAATTTCGCAGTCCGTTATCAACTACATAGAGTTTTTTAGGCTTTCTTATATCTTGTGTTTCTTTTGTTTTATAAGAGAAAAAACTGCTTTCAAAGAAAAGATACGCTCTGTGAAAATATTCTAGATAGGTTTTAACGGTATCAACTGATAAATCTTGAGGCTTGCCTAAACTCCTATAAGTGTGAGTTTTGGTAAAATCTGATAATACCTGAAGTCCAAGTATTTCTATTTCCCTTGACGCTCTTATATTATTCGGCACGCTTACATCTCTTGCTAGGATATCGCGGTAGTAGCTGTTGGCTATATCTCCTTTACTCTTATTGTCTTTAGCAAGCACTATTTCCGGGTATCCGCCTTCATAAAGAAAATTACCCAAGTGATGAAGAATGGCGGTTTGTTGGATAAAATTGCTATCCCATATTCTGGTTGGACTGTTGTCTCCTTTCACCTCAACTCCGTGCACTAAAAGGTACTCATAGAAATTAAAAGGGTATATATCAAACTGGACATTTCTACCAGTTAAGAGTGTGGCGGTCTCACCTTCTATCAGAGACCGGCGCGATCCGGAGGCTATGAATTTTGTCTGTTTATCAAACTCATAGTGGGTATGCAACCACCGGTTGAAATCTTTTACTCCTTGAAGTTCATCTAAAAACACATAAACCCTGCCTTGCGGATTGTATTTCTCAAGGTAAAAAGAATAAAACTTCTCTATAAGATCTGCTCCAAGTGGAATGTATCTTTGTACCATCAAATCTTCAAAATAAAGGTAAAGAAAATTTTGAGGGTTGGTCCCCTTTTCTATCAGCTTACCTATAAGCTGGCGCATTATGGTTGATTTCCCGCTTCTTCTAACGCCGGTAAGTATCACCACATGGCGAATATCAATAGCACTTTCTATTCGCTCAAGATACTTTTCGCGGGATACAGTACCCTCCCACTCACCCATCTTTACATCCTCAAAGTGAGGATTCCATTTTTTTATCAAAGTTTCTATAGTAGTACTGTCCATATAGTTTGTATTTTACAATATTAAATAGATTATGTCAAATATAAATGACAGATAACTGATATCTATGTTTACTGCGCCTCACAATAGCTTTATTATCAAAATCACCCTGATGCATCAAACTCAAACATAACTTTATCAAAATATAAGGCATGAGGAAGGGTGGTCTTAACACATGTTGTTGAGTCAAAACCTGGGGAGGAATTTTATAATCTCACTTCTATGCCCATTCACTATAATAAAGCACGCTCCGGCTCATTTGTTTAGTATGATGCTTATAATCAGCAGTAAGAAGAGGGACCTTTTCTATTTCCGCAATTGTAATAAAAAGGGTGTCATAAATAGTTAGATCAGAATAATACATACTATCTAAGCTTTTATTAATTAATTCTTGTGAAAAGTGGATAATTCTTGGGTTAATCTCTAATAATGATTCTATTATTTCATTCATAAGCTTCCTGTTAACTTTTTTTGATAATTTGAGCGCATTTACAAGCTCAAAAACAGCAGCTTCGGGAATAATAAGACTAAGCGTCTGAGAAACGAGACGAGAAAGAAGCTTTTCGCTCACTGCATCTTTTTCGTCTTCAGAAAAGAGTTTTATCAATACAGAAGTGTCGAGAATTATTTTGTCCATCTTTTATATTCTCTATCACGTTCTCTAATAACAATTTTGGTTAAATCAATTCCTTTTAGTTTTTTCCGTATCTTCATTATTCTTGCCACAATCTGCTTTCTTCTTTTTGTCTCCTCGTCGTTATTTGGAGAAGTAACGGGAATAATTTTTGCCACTGGACGGTCGAATCGTTTGATGATAAACTCACGACCGGCATAAGCAACCTGGTTTAAAATCTCGGCAAACTGATCACGGGCATCTTTTGAGGAGATAATGGTATTCATATAGAACATATAATACCAACTATTGTAAAATTTGTCAATAAGATACATTTTGTATATAACTTTATTTTTTATGATATTAAATACTGCAATAAACAGGTTGCGAAGAACTTGATCAAACACCTAAAAAATGAAAAAACCTTTCATCTTAAATCATAGGGCTCAAGCATGCTGCCGGTTCTTCATTTTTTAAACCCGCAATCTTTTTTCTTTATTTCTAATGACGAAGATCCTGAAACTATAAACTTTATCTTGGATTTATAATGATCATGAATATATTATTTGTTTCTCCAAAAGCCGTTTTCATGGCGGAATTACTTTGATAGTTAAATCAATACTTCAGTATTTGTTTTACTGTTTCTTCTTTGAGCTTTTTATAAAACTCTCGATAGTTTTTTGGTAAAAATTGATTAAGATCTTTTTTTAGCTCGTTGCACTCAATAGACGAAATAACTTTTTCTAGTTGTTTAAAACTGAATTGGTTATTGGGATAAATGGCAAATTTTTTTTGGAGCATTGACTGATCAACAGGAATTTTTTTTGTCAATAAAAACCATAGATCGAATAAATCTCTTGGTTTTCCTCTTATACAAAGCGCTCTTATTTTCTCAGCTAGCAACTCTGTGTTTCTTAGGTGCATCACTATTGGGTAGGGAGAGATAGGATAATCAAAAGGAGTTAAAACTGTTTGTTCTCTTGTCTGGGGTTTTTCCCGTAGGGAGACGTCGACGCGGATAGAAACTTTTTGAGATAAATCCTTTGGCCGGAATAAAAATCGATATTTTAAGGACTCTTCCTCAAACTTTCTATACACTCTTTCTTTTTTGAATTCCAAATCATAAGGAGTATTTTTCTTGAAAAAATTAAAAGTAGCAACAAGTAATGCTTCTACTTTTTCTTTTGCTGTCGTAGCGGTAAAATCGAGGTCTTCCGAAAATCTGAACGATCCTAAAAGGAACCGTATGGCTGTTCCACCTTTAAAAAAGATCTCTGCCGACCCGTCGGTATTATATAGACGCTGAAGAAAAAGCAACTGCCAGTATTCTCGTTCAATAGTAACCGAGTCTATTTGGGATTCTTCTGATTTTTGAGCAATAAAGTCATAATTTAACATACTTTTTTAGATATTTCATAAATGAATAGTCAGCGTTTTTAGAAAAATAGTTTTTTATCATCGGATCTTTTACAAATATCGACAGTTCATCAACCATGTTTTTTGGTCGTAGCCCTTTATAAATGAAATAATAATAATCAAAAAGAGCTTTTTCTTTGGTAGCCATCAGAAAATCATCTGTCTTTACATAATCTTTAAAATATTCTTTCTTGATTTTAGAATATGTAAACTCCTTCTCGCCGATCATAATACTTCGGGATTTAGTTAACACAATCGAGGTTGTTCTATAAGGAAATTGTGAGATGGCTCCATAAAATGACAAGGCCGATTCCAAAGAGATATATGAGGGAATAACTAAGTTATTGGCAGTACAGAAATCTGAAGGAAGTTTATTTGTATGAAGAAACAAATATTTGTTTTTCATTAATCGCCTCACGATGTTTTCCTTGGCTAATCGAATGACTAAATGTTTAATGGTATTTTCATTTTTCAAATCAAATAGTTTCTGCATATCATTTAGGGAAAAAAAGACTATCCTCTTCTCCTTTAAGGTAGTTATAAATTTTATTTTTGTCACATGAATAGACGATTCCATATAGTGTATATATTAATACACTTTATAGAATCGTGTCAAGAGGAAAAATTACCCAATTACTGGAGCACTCACCGCTTAAATACCCTCTCCGGAAAGCTTTATAACCTTTTAAGTTCACTCATTAGGTTTCTTTTAAGATCTTCCGCAATCGGCCAGAAGTTTTTGGGAAGAAACTGTTTAAGGTCCTTAAAATCTTGTTTTGTTGTTGCGATTGTTTTTAGAATTTCGTTTTTTTTCTCTGCAACTGATTTCGTGCCTAAGCGGGCTCTTAAAATATAGTACAGATCAAAGAAGTCTCTGATTTTATGACGGGTTAAAAAAGCTTCTATCTTCTCTGAAACCAATGTCTGTTGATCTAATATTTGTACCGTATAGGAGGGGAACATATCAGAGACAACCGAAGATTTTTCCCCTTGTATGGTTTTCTTTTTTCTCTGGGACGCCTCTATCTTTATGGTTATTGGCTCATTATAAACCGCTACGTTGATAATGGCCAGATGGCCGCCCGTTGTCTGCTTAGACTCTTCTAAATCAATTCTCAATCCTTCCTGTTCAATCCTCGTCAGCGTATCCTGGAAAAGATCCTCAAATAAGCCTGAATTAGAGGAGGCAGTAAAATCTATGTCTTCAGAGAAGCGCGGAGAACGAAAAACTAATCTTAATGCGGTACCTCCTTTAAAAAAGAAATGTTCGCTTTTTTTTAATTGATAAAAATTGGATAAATAAAGGTGTTGTACGTATTCTCTTGAAACGTTTTTGAGGGTGGTTTGGTTTTTGGTCGCCTGTTGAGCAAGAAAAGCTTTATCTATCATAGATTGGGAAAATATTGTTTGGTAAATGGTAAAAGTTGATCTTTCTTGAAAAGTTTAAGATAGTGTCTTAATCTAAATATGTTGATTTTTTCCTTATCAAATCGGTCATTCCAGTTTCTTTTCCTAAGAAATATAAAATAACAATAATCGGCAGTCGCCTTTTCTGGAGTGGCAATATATACCTTGTTGTCTTCAATTGTGTCTAACGTATATCCGGTAAAGGCTTCTTTTTTTATCGTATGATAGCTGTAGGCAACTCCATTGGCCTCAAATTCTCTGGTTGGCTTGGGGGTTGCCGACGTCATAGAATAGACTATCTCGGGAATCAGGCTATAAAAAGAGAGGGCAGTCTCAAAAGAGATATATGAAGGTTGATAAATTTTATTGGCAACAAGATACAAGCTTACGTAGGCTTTTTTTAATGCATATAGACCTTTTCGTAAGCGGATTATTTTGTTTTTAGTCGTATTATACGATAAAAATCCTTCAACTGCTCTTTTTGAGGCGCCAAAAAATAAAACAAGATCTTGCGGCGTGAAAACCTTTTTCTGAAGCTCACTCAGTTTTTCTTCCAAAGAGAACAAATTCAGTTTTTGCATAATTTTATGATATAACTGAAATAGCTTTTTGTCAAGTCGTACGCATCTGGTAGAATTGATTCATGTTTTCCATTGTTCATCATCTTAGAAACCGCCATAGTTTTTCTCTCAAATCCCAGGGCTCAAGCATGCTGCCAATTCTCCGACCAGATGATGTAATGTATTATCAAAAAACTTCATTTAGGCAATGTAAAACGAACGATATTATTATGGTAAAAAAAAATGGAAACATATTCACCCACCGTATAATCTATATATGTAAGAGATGGTTTAAAACCGTTCCCTACCTGATAACCAAAGGTGACAATAATCTTGAATCAGACGGGAGAATTTATTCAAAACAAATCATTGCAAAAGTCGTAGAGGTTAAAAGAAACAGCAAACGATTTGACCCTGAAAACCTTTATCTTCTCCAGTCTACTCTGTATTTCCAGGCAATCGTAAAGATTAAAAAAAGATTCGAACGTGCGAAAATTGATTTTGTATTTTTGAAAGGTCTTCCTCTGCATCTGTATTATGAGAAATCTCACCCTCGGAGAATCTATCTTGACTGCGACGTACTCGTTAAACCGGAAGATTTTTCAAAAGCCCAAAAGATCCTTTTTGACTGCGGATATGAAAAAGCACAAACCGAATTGAGCGCTTCTCACGCAAAAATAAAAGACAAGGAAAGTGAAAACGCCTACTATAAAATCATTAACGGTTTCTCGGTGGTTTTTGACCTCCATCTTGAGGCGGTCTTTATGATGACACAGCTTGGAAAACTCGAAGCTCTCTATCCCCAAGCCTTCATCGATCAATTAACTCAAAACTTTCTGGAAACAAAAAGAAAGGTGAAAATTAATAATGAATTATTCTGGATACTGGATACTGAATACTTAATTCTCTACCTCGTTCTCCATTTTTTCCATCACAACTTCCGCGGCGCGTTCCGGCTGGAATTCTTGGATAAGATTATTGTTCGAGCCTGTCGAGAACGCAATGATATTCTTCTCGACGTTTCTCGAAGAATAAAACAATATCAGCTCCAAAACTTCGTTTATCCTGTCTTTCTTTTGCTTAAAAAGTATTATCAAACTCCTATTCCTTCCCGATTCTTACGTTCTATCAAACTCTCTTCTTCTACACTGAACTATCTAGGATCTATATTTGACGACGAACCTCGCATCTCCGCAGGTATCACCCGCTTTAAGAATCTTTTTTTTCTCTCGCCGAATCCTCTATGGAGAAAGCTTTTTGTTCTTATTAATCCGCAGGTACTCTACTCTATTTTCTGGATTTTTCAACGGAGAGTATTTTCTTTTTTTTCAAATCGGCAATAAGATCTGTATAGTCTTTTTTTACTTGTTTCTCTTTTACCTTATATTTTTTTACCACCGCTTCGATAATCTGTTTGTCTTTTAATCCCTGTTTCAATTTTTGAAAAACAAGAGATGCTGTTTCATTGAAGGTATAAAGAACCGACTCTTCTCCGTCGAAGATGACGGTTTTATTGTCTAACTTTTGGGTGATAAAACCTTTATTGATTTTGTATTGCATATAAAAACGCCTCTCTGTCATTCCCGCGAAAGCGGGAATCCAGAGTATTAGAGAACTGGATTCCGGATCAAGTCCGGAATGACATGGCTATAGATTTTAATATTAAAAAAACGGTTTTTGCCGCAATCTCAAAATCATACCACAGACTCTTTTTCTTAACATATTCCAAATCCAACTCCATCCACTCCCGAAAAGTCAATTTATGAGAACCTTGTACCACCCATGGAGAAGTAATACCGGGCAGAATAGAAAATCTCCGTTCGTATTTTTTTGGTACCTTACTCGCCTCTTCTTTGGGAAGCGGACGCGGCCCAACAAATGACATCTCTCCTTTTATGATATTAACAAGCTGCGGAAGTTCGTCAAGACCTGTATGAGAAACAAACTTCCCGACTTTGGTGTATCGCGGATCATTTCTGATTTTGAAAGCCGGCCCGTCAGCCTCATTTAGGCCTTTGACTTTTGACTTTAGACTTTCGGCATTTTCAACCATTGTACGGATTTTGTACATAATAAATGGTTTTTTATCTCTACCCAAGCGTCTCTGTCTATAAATAAACGGGCCTTTTGTGGTCGCCTTAACTAGAATATAAAAAACCAATAAGAGAGGACTTACGAGAATAAGCAAAAACAAGGCTACGATTCGGTACAGAATATCTTTCATTTGATAATGTATAATCATACATGATGATTTCAAAAAAACTTTTTAAACTCTTCGCCGATAATTATTTTATTTCCGTCATCCTTGCCTGTGTTTTATTCGTTGGGTTGGTTTCGGTCTATAAACTTTTCTTTGTTAAAGACACCTATGTGTATGCGAAAGTAAAGATGGGACAGGGCTTGTGGTGGGCATCAACTGCAAAACCTGCGATTTGGTTTGTTGAGGCTTTGAAAAAAGGAGATGTTGAACGAAGCCTGACCGGCAAAGCAACAGCAGAGATTCTCAACGTTCACTATTATCCCTGGTGGGGGTCCGGACAGTATGACGTATACCTTTACCTAAAACTCAAAGTGAGCGGCAATCCAAAAACAGGAAAGTATAACTTTAAGCGCTCAACAATTGGTGTAGGCTCGCCCATTGACTTTGAGTTTCCAAGCGCCCAATTTAGCGGAACAGTTGTTGATATGAACTCAGAGCCGATCAAAGAGCAGCTTTTTGATAAGGCGATTACTCTCACAAAAAAGAACGCGTTCCCCTGGGAATACGATGCAATCAAAATTGGAGATGCCTATTTTAACGGCGAACATACCGTATTTGAGATTTTAGAAAAAAAGGCAATCGATACATACACGCAGTCTTCTGATGTATACGGAAACAGCACTGATGCGATTATTGATTCGAAAAAATATATTCAGGTAAAGGCGAAAATCAAAGTTTTGAAAAAAAACAACCAGCTCATCTTTGGAGAAGAACAGATTGTCACTCCGGGGAAAAACCTCAACATCTCAACTTCAAGCTTCACTTTTCAAGAATATGTAGTGGGAGGGGTTGAATAAAAATCTTTATCTCTATTATTGGAAATCCAATAGGTACGCTGCAAACTGACACTTGACAAATTAATACCAATTTGTAAACTTATAATATGTATCAACGGACAGCAGAAAGATGGATCAGGCAATACTTGCAAAAAAATAAAAAAATATTGTTTCTGTGGGGTCCAAGAAGATCAGGGAAAACAACGCTTCTTCAATATGTCAGTAAAAAACTCAATGTTCCCATTTTTAATTTTGATTTTCAAAGCGATCGGGAAAAATTTACCGCACAAAGACAGTCGCTTGACTTCCTGACAAAAGGACTTAAAGTTCTTCTCATTGACGAGGTTCAGGCATATCCAGAATCAACAACTATTCTTAAAATTCTTGTTGATCAATATAATGTACAAATTGTAGCAACGGGAAGCAGTGAACTACGCAAAAAGTCTCAAGATTTTAATAGCTTGGCCGGAAGATACATAGAACGATATTGTCTCCCTTTTTCTTTGGAAGAAATTCACAATAACAATCCTGTTCCCGGTCATGAAGAAACAGCATTTTATGCTTCTCTTCAAAATCGAATACAAATCTATGGAGCATATCCAGAAATATGGCTGCTCTCCGACGAAAACCAAAAGATTGAGCTTTTGCAAACAATTTTTGATGCATATGTTTTGAAAGATATCGTAACGATCTACAACCTTAGAAATGTAAAACTGGCCAAAGACATTCTGACAAAGATAGCTCTGCAAATTGGACAAGAGGTTTCTTTAAGAGAAATAGCTTCAAGTTTACAAACCAACGTCATGACCGTTTCCAATTATGTTGAAATATTTATTAAAAATTACATACTCATTCCTCTTCCTGCCTTTAGAACAAATATGAGACGGGCTGTTTCGGAGCATAAAAGATATTACTTTTTTGATCTTGGGATTCGCAACATTCTCATTAAGGATTTTAGAAATTTGGACCTTCGTCAAGACAGAGGCAGCTTATTTGAAAATTTCATCATCTCTGAAATTGAAAAACGGAGACGAAACTATGCTTCTCTTATTTCTCTCTATTTTTATCGCGAGTATGGGGGCAAGGAGGTTGATCTTGTTGTTGAAGATTATAAAAAAATATATCGCTGTTATGAAATAAAATACTCTCCGCATCGGACAAGCAGGCGGGTTTTCCCCATTCCTCATTCTTTTCATCCGATCAATGCTTTAAATTATTATACTCGGGTACAGAAAATATAAATACTGCACCTATGATTGCTTCACCTTTCAGGATTATGTGGTGGGAGGGGTTGAATAAATTATAGGCCTAAATGTTGTACTTAAACAACAACTTTCTAGCTTGATTCATCATTCCCCTTGACATTATAAATAACTAAGTTACAATACTATTATAGGACTATGCCAGATCCAAAACCAACTTACCTCACAAGGAGAGAATTTTTAAAATGGGGCACAAATACTAGTTTAGCATTATTCTTAGCTGCATGCGGTCTTCTTCCTGGTGATACCCCTCTTCGAAAGGATAATGTCTCTCCTACTGGACCTTCTGCTCCGCCACCTCCATCAACACCACCTCCACCACGTCAACCAACACCTACTATAGAAGCGGGCTCAACTATACCAGGTCAAAAATTAGATATAGGCGGAGGATTGCTGGAATTAAAAACTTATAGCGGAGTGGAGCTGGCCAATAGGATAGGAGCAAAAGATAAGGGATTGAAGGTTGTAACCGATGATAAGGGAAGCATAACTTTTTTCACAGGTTATGCTGGATTAAATGGGAGACAGACTCAAGAAGCTGTCTTGGCTCAGGCTCCTCCCGGTTTTAAATGGGATGAGAAAAATTCTCTTTGGAGAAAAGAAAACGAAATCTTTATTCCCGATATTCTTCTTCCGGGAGATTGGCACCCGGAAAAGAATATGGCTGGACCTTCACATGAGGCCGATGTTGTATTTCTCCTTAAAGATAAAGACAATTATCGTATTGGTATTATCTATGGAAAAGATAAAATGTCAGGAATTCCTGACAAAAGCAAGCTTATCATTCTCCCCGATGGTTCTGGACTCTATCTTGGGGGCCAAAAAAATATTACTCCAGGAAAAGGAGAACAGATTATAAGAGCAGATGATGATTCATTGCTTTGGATAAACGCAAGTGGTGATTACCATCGTAAAGCCACCTCTTGGCAACATATAACTTCTGAGGGCTTACTCCCTCAGGCAATCAACTTTGCCGGACCTCTGGCTTTAAATCGAGATATTCCTTATCCTTCAGAAAAATTAATGGATACGAAAGCTACCGGGGCTGCTATAGTAAACTATGCTAAAGTACATAATAATAAGAATCCAGAGGAAGTTAAAAGAGAGTTAAAGCCGATATTGAGAGTAGGTAAAAACAATGTGCAATTCGCCACCTATGAAACAACTGATGGTACTCCCCTTTTCATCGCAACGCAAGACCCAAAAACTAAAGAGTGGGGGTGGAGGGAGGCGACTTTAAAAAATTTAGGCCAGTACGGTAGTCTACCTCAAGGAACAACTGTTGATTTTGGTGATAGAACACGTACCAATCCCAAGTATAATACTGCCTTACTTAATAACTTCGGCTTTATGACTATAAATGGTGCGACTATGGAACAATGGTGGAGTTTAGGAGGAACTGAATATTGGACAAATTTAGCAATAAGAGAACATATGCCAATAAGGATGAATTATCTTTTTTTCCCGCTTGACAAATATCCAGATGGATTTGGTTCTACTAAAGAAGAAGTAAAGAAATATATGGAGTTTCGAAACGAAAAATTTTTGAGTTTTGCTAAGAAACTTAAAGAAGCAAATATTCAATTTGAAATCTCGCTCGCTAATGAACCTACTTTTTATTATAATGGGAAACTTTACTGGCAAGGTGAAGCAAGCAGGAAATTTCCGCCATTCGAAGCTTTTGGAAAAAGTTGGGCTACTGAAGCCTATGTTTCCTTTTATCAAGCTGCAATAAGAAACGGATTAATCCCGGGAAAGGATTTTAGAATAATCGGCATGAATGAGAGAGGAATTGAGCTGCCAGGAGAAAGAACCAATGCAGTAATGAACGAATTTATAAGAATAAAAAAAGAAATTGGTCAAAGATTAAATATGCCTTGGGAACAAGTACCTTTTGATTTAGGAATTGAATTTCATACAGGTAATACGTTGAAAGATAGAGATGTAACGGTTCCCTTTGACCAAATTAACGTTGATAAAATAGTCGAAAATCTTAGACAAATTAAAGAAAAGACGGGTTCGGATATTTCTATTACCGAGCTTGATGGATTAGGAGATGAGCGGAGCATGGGAGAAGCATATTATAAAATTATACTAGCCGCAAGAAGATCTGGAGTTGTTAAAGATATTAATTTTTTTAGAACTCTTGCCCAGCCAGGAGGTGAATCTGATCATTGGAGGAGCCAGCTTTTTTCTATCCCTGCATTCGAAAAAAACTTACCTTACTATTCTTCTCTTAGAGCGCTTTCAGAGAATGTAGCGACTGCGAGTAAATAATAATGTTTTCATAAATCTGTTACAGATTGCTCTTAATAACCAAAAAAGTATTTGAAAACCTAATCCATAACCTGATCCAACTAAAGAATAAAAGAAAAGGGTCCAAAAACTTACCATTGTTATCAAAATAATATTCTTATTAATATTAATCAAAGAACTATATCGTGATAGAAATTTAAGATCATAAATTAAAAAATATCCTATTAAAAGGATGAAGGACAAAAAGCCTAGCAGTCCTGATTCAGCAAAAGAAGCAAATAATATATTATGCGGGTGGATTGAAGTAATTCTCATTAAATCATTCTTCCATTCAAAAACAGAATTAATTATTGTCTCCTTATCGGACAAATAGTCATAGTAATTACCCAGTCCTATTCCTGTTAAAGGAAAAGCTGATCCCATTTCTATCGCTTTACTCCAATAATAAAATCTTGAATTAATAGTAATAAAATCATGGTCTGTTGGCGAGATCAATCTCTCAACAGAGGTTGATTGTAATTTAGAGATTGAGAATGATTTCCCAAAAAAAATGAGGGCAACTAATAATGTTATTATTACTATAATTCCTTTTCTTTTAAAGAAAAAAATACAACCAAACAGAATACTAAAAAAAGACATTAAAAGAATAGTTCTATAGTTGCTAATAACCGCAGCATAGAAAGATAACGCAGCAAGTAATATTAAAAGAATTTTCTCAATTATTTTTCTGAATTCTAGGGTTTTAATAAAGTAAAAGATATATAAAAGAAGCGCACCATCAATTATTTCAATAAAATATTTTCCATGAGCTGCTCGAATCTCGATTGATCTCAAATATTTTTCGTATAGTATGGTTTCTAGTAGCCTCTGTGGAAGAAGATTCAAATAAAAGCCGAATTGATAAATTAAATTCAGACCTATTGAAGCAATTAATAAAGTAATTAGAATACGAAGATGTTTTGACTTCAAAAATACTAAGGAAGTTAAAAAAAACATTATTCCTAAGGCTATATTTTTGTAAACGTTTAAAAAATCAAACAAATTTATTGATCCGACTATAGAAAAAGATTGGGTAACAAAATAGAATAAGACAAAAACTAATAATGCCCAATCGCAGTTTAGTTTTTCTTCTTTTTTGATTATTAATGAAATTGAAAATAAAAATAACAGTATTAATATATAAGTTGCTAAATTATGAGAAGTTAATATAGGATTATTAGGAAGGATATAAAATGATGGTAATCTAAATAGTAATAAATCAAATAGATATAAAAAGATAGTTAACTTTTTGAGCGAGAAAATGAATTCATTAAACAAAAACATAATTTTTTCAGTCATAATTCTAGCATACAATGAGGAGAAAACGATCGGTTCACTTCTAAACAGAGTGCTCAATCTAACTAAGAAATATCCATCAGAAATTATAATTATTGACTCTGAATCGACTGATCAAACGCCAGTTATTGTTAATCTATTAAAGAAAGAGCATTCAAATATAAAGTATTATAAGAAAGAGCGTAGGAGGTTTAATTTCGGAAAAATAAGAAATTGGGGTGTAAGGTTAGCTAAAGGACGTTATATCTGCTTTCTATCTGCTGATACTATTATTGAACGCGGGGATTTTTTTTATTATCTATTACGGGACTTTAATTTATTCAAAAATGTTGTAGCTGTATTTGGCCAACAAATACCGCATGGAAACCTTAATATCGTCTATAAACTCGACTTGTTGTGTCAATTTGCGCAATTAAACCAATACGTTAACGAAAATAAAATTCTAATCCAATCACTTAAAGAGCCTTTTATTGAGTATAATAAAAAGACTCATCTCGTCTGGTACTTTATTTCAAATGTTTTTGCTTGTTATAAAACAAGTTTTCTTCGGATTTATCCATTCAAAGAAACCCTTCTCGCCGAAGATATTATTTTAGGGAAAGAAATAATTGAAAAAGGTTTTACAAAAATTTATGATTCTCGTTGCCAAATAATTCACTATCACAAAAAAGGCTTATTAGATTACTATATCAGCCAAAGAAAAAGCTATTTCGTTAAGCTTTTAGAAATCAAAGTTCGCCCCCAAATAAATATTTTATGTAAATTACAAATCCTCTTTTGTATGGATATCAATATCTTTAGAAAAATGTTTTACTTTATGCAAGTAGTCTTTTTTTATTTCTTAAAGTTATTATTATTTACTGAAATAAGACTAAGGCAAATAAAATCAAGGAAGGCTTTAGATCTATTATTTTTTTATACTTTTATAAAAGTACTTTAACCTCATTAAATGTCTTCTCTCTGTATATTTTTTATTATATTCTTTATAAGCCCGGTGGCATAAATATTTTACTTTTGCCTTATCAAGATTCCAGATTGATATTATAATTTTTTTTAATTCTTCGAAATTCCCTTTTTTGAAAAAAAAACCCGTTTCGCCTTCGATTACCTGATTTTTAAATACTCCAAAATTTGGTGCAATAACAGGAGTCCCTACAGAATAAGATTCCATAAGAACTAAAGGGCCTGTTTCGTACCACTGTGATGGGATGATTGTAGCAATAGCAGATCTCATTAGCTTCATCGTCTCATTCCTGTGTAAGAAACCTTTTATCGTTATATTTTCATATTTTGCAAAGCCTTCTACTTCTTTTCTTAATGGACCATCACCAACAACAACCAACTTAATGTTTTTGAGATTTTTAAATATATTGAGAAGTTCTATTATTCCTTTTTCCTCCGAGAGCCTTCCAACATAGATAAAATAATTTCTTCTTAATTTTTTATTTGTTCGAGTAGCTTTGAAGGTTGGGACAAAATGAGGTAAAATTTCTGTTTTATTCATCGGAATAAGTCCTTTCGAAACAAAATAATCACGAATAAATTTAGCTTGAAAAATATAAATATTTATGAATGCATAGGTTTTTATAATACGGTGATAAAGATCGGCTAAACTAAAAACAAGCGATGTTATCAATGAATTATGGTAACAACTAAAAAGAATAGAAGGGTATTTAAAATTTTTTTTAATGCATAGTTCGCAAATTTTATTATTTCTATATAGAGTTCCTTTTGGACAAATTATTCGAAAGCTTGGAACACGCTGAATAATTGGAATCTTAAATTTATTACAGACTCTATAGGCGGTTGATCCAATAAGGGGATAGATATTGTTAAAGTGAGCAACATCAGGTTTTTCTTTTTGTATGATTTCTGTCAATTCCCTATCAACTTGAGGATTCCAAAACAGTCCGATCGCCACTTTAATCTTATCCCAGATCGATTTTATTTGTTTATTATGTTTTGTATAAAAAATGACTTTATGACCTTTGCTTTCCAATAATTCTTTAAGAGAGGTCGCATAGCTGTCTTCCCCACCCCAAAATTGATAGAAATTATGAATGAGAAGTATTTTCATCAAAGTCAATTATAATTGTTCGTATGGCCAAAGTGGGAATTATTGGGATTAGAGGATACGGAGTAATTTACTCCGGCTTTGAGACGTTTGTAAAACGACTCGTTGAAAAATCAAATAAGAGGAAATTCTTCTATTATCTTTTCTGCCGAAGTTTATATCAGTTCGGCTGGTATCATGATAAAAATTATTCCCTTGTTTCTGTTCCATCTGTTGGAAATAAGTATTTAGAGACTCCTCTCTATTCTTTATTTTCCAATATCATTGGCATTTTTAGGAAACTTGATGTTGTTCTCTATTTAGGCTTAGTCCACGCTCCTTTTATTTTTATCCAAAAATTGCTCGGACGGAAAATTATCGTAAATATTGACGGGTTGGATTGGCAAAGGAAGAGATGGAACCTGATTGGGAAAATGTATTTACAGCTATGCGAACGATTAGCGGTTCTTTTTTCAGATACGATTGTCTGCGATTCTAAAACGATCCTTCGCTATTTTAATAATAAATATCACCCAAAAAACATTGTCTATATCCCATACGGCGCTGAAGTAAAAGGAAGGGCTCCTGGAAAAACCCTCAAAGAATTCGGACTAGCACCAAAAAAGTATATCCATTGTGTTGGAAGACTGACGCCGGAAAATCGTATAGAAGATTTAATTAAAGCTTTTAGAAAAATAGGAACTAATTACAAATGTGTAATTGTTGGCAATAGTGTCTATGAGGATAGATATAAAAACTATTTAATACATCTCGCTGGTAATGACAAAAGAATTATCTTCACGGGTTTTTTATCCGGTCAAGACTACGAAGAAATCTGTTCAAGCTCCGCCCTCTATATTGAAACAAAAGAAGTCGGCGGAACCCATCCTTCACTTCTTGAGGCGGCTGCGTTTGGCAATCCTGTGATTGCAAAAAACATTAATTTTCACAGAGAAGTTCTTGGAGAAAACGCGTGGTATTATGCGGACGTTAATGATTTGGCAAAAAAAATAAACTCATTTCTTCATAATAAAACACCTCTTACGAAAAGGGGCTTTCTGCTGAAGGAGGCTGTAAAAAAGAACTATTTATGGAAAAAGGTTATCAGACAATACGAAGAACTGTTTAGTAACGAATGAATTTAGAGCGGGTCAGGTTTTTTCTCGGAGGAGAAGATGCTGGGAAAATACAAAAAACTAATAATAAATTTGCTTAGAGATAATGAAGTTTAATATTGTAAAAGATTTATCTCAATTTTACTGAAAAAAGCAGTTCAGATTGTAATGAGGGATAAATTAATTCTTTTCTAATAGAGAGACTGTCGATAACAACAGGAATTTCCGGTTGAAATCCATCGACAAGCCCCAATAATCGTCGTGGATCATTTAAAGATTTAGCATAACGGAATAGAGTTGTATGAATTATTTGAGCTTCATTCTCTGTTTCCGGAGGAATAGGTAATGATTTTTTTATTGCTTGTCTTAGTGCGGTCATTTCGCCATCATCGTATGCAAGAGCTATAATTGCGGCGTTAGTAGCAACAATATCTGTAAAATTTACAGCAAAACTTGGAAAACTCTGAGATACTTGTTCAAGTTCAGATTGACATCCTTTTTCAATTTCTTCCCATAATGCATCTTTCGGTTTTGAATACGTATGCCTGGTGGCAAGTATCCACGCAACTGTTGTGTGGAGTGAATGTCCTGGACAATAATATAAACTGTCAGGTTCTACTTTCAGTATTTCCTGCTGAATGTTATTTAATTGGGTGCAGACTTGAGACGGTAATACAAACTGGATATTATATCCAAGGCATTGCGAACCCCAATCTTTATCTATTTGTATTTGATTTCCAGCTACTTCAGAAAAAAAACGTCGTATTGACATATTAAACATGCTTAATATTTAATCCCGGTTTTAGCAATAGGACTAATAAACGCTTTTCCACCACAGCTGATGATTGCTTCAGCAATTTTTCCTGATTGTTCATGTGAACATAGAGCAAACATACATCCACCTTCGCTTCGAGCACCAGTCGATTTGGCACCATACGCACCCGCTTCTCTAGCAGCATGAATATAATCTTCAAGAATAGGGTTAGATATTTGTTTATAATCACGGATATATTCATGACAGCTATTAACTATTTCTCCAATATCATTAGGATTCCAATCGTCTGTGGCGAGTCGTTGTCTAGCTTGTTGTATTGCTTCTTCTGTTTTCGTTACATACTGCATAAGAAACGGATCTTTTTTTTCCAAACGGCGTTTTAGCTCTAATCCAATTCCGCTAAACCTCATTAATTTGCCGGTATCGCCTACAATTAAAACAACGTCATCTTTTGATTGTAGTTGTTGAATCTCAGGAGGCCTACTCGAACAATTGAGATAAAGTAACCCTCCTAAAGAAACAGCATATTGATCCATTTGACCGCAGCCAATTCCCATTTCCTCCTTTTCAGCAATATAAGCTACTTCAGCGACTCGACGTTCGTCCATATTAAATCCATAATGAGCATTGGCGGCAGCAACAAGAGCTACGCAAAATGAACCTGAAGAAGCTAAACCACCGCTAGCAGGAAGAGATGAGTTGATATCTATGCTCAATCCGTCTAATTTATAGCCAATATTCGATAAAGTAGCTAAAACCGCTTTAACATAATCCGTACTTGCTCTACCATAGTTATATTTTTGATCTAAATCAAATTGGTCTGATCCGTTAAACGGATGACCGTAATGAATTAAAACTTGCTTCCCCAGAATAGACCCAACTTCAACTGATGTTCTAAGGGAGTCGAGTGCAGCTGTTAATACAGGTCCAGAAATCCAATCAATATTTTCTCCAGCAAGACATACTCTTCCAGGAACGCTAACATGTGTTTTTGTTTCTAATTTGCCCATATTATAATCTGGAAACTAAGATTTTCTCAATATCCTTGTCAGAAAATTTTCTAAGATTGCAATTCATGTCGGGGTTTCTGGAGTTATTAATTAGATTTTTAATATCTTTTCTTTTTATTCCAAACTTTGAAAGTCGAAGATCAACGTTTAGTTTTTTCCTTAAAGTTCTCATATATTCTATACATCTGCTAGCACCTTCTCTAAGATAGGAATTCTTAACATTTTCGCTAAGAATTTTAGCTATATCAAAATATTTTTCTTTCACACTTGTTAAGTTGATTCTCATTACTTCTGGATAAATCATGATAAGAGCCAGTCCATGTGGTATAGCGTAGTATCCGCCAATTCCCATGGCTATCGCATGGCCGGCACCAACTCCTGCTTGTGAAATAGCGATACCTGCCAAAGTTGAACCCAAAGCCATATCTGTTCTGGCCTTTATATCCTTGCCGTTTTTCACAACTTTAATTAGATTTCCTCCAATAAGATTAATTGCCTTAAGAGCGATTGCGTCAGATATAAGATTAGTTTTGTTTGAAGTATAGGCTTCCATTGCTTGAATTAACGCATCCATTCCTGAATTAATAGTTACTTCTCTTGGCATACTAACCATTAGTTGAGGATCGATGATTGATGCTTTAGGAAAGAGAAAAGGACTGGCGATTACTTTTTTTATTTTTTCTTTTTTGTCCTTAATAACTCCACTATTGGTGACTTCACTGCCCGTACCAGCAGTTGTAGGTATAGCAATTATAGGTAGAGCTTTTTTAGTAACTGGTTTTATTCCTCCATACTCGGGAAGTACATAATCTATAAATCTGCCTCGTGCAGGAACTAAAGCAGCGATTCCTTTAGCTGCATCAATGGAACTTCCACCACCAACACCTAGTATTAAATCGACTCTCAACTTTTTTCCTAGAGAAGCACCTTCCTCAACCATCTCTATAGTAGTTTCAGGTATAAGGTCATCGTAAATAAAAGTATAGATATCACAAGTTTCGCACTTTAGGTAATAGCTAGTTCATATTTTAGTTGTTGAGCGATTGCCTGTTTGATGATGCTCCAGCGTTGTTGGTAAAAAGACAAAT
>Ga0233420_10000312_pt1 | contig 21392 bp, 23 predicted proteins | sample Watercolumn_Mata_4_FD_183009 | JGI IMG/M metagenome (GOLD analysis project Ga0233420, IMG submission 183009) | Freshwater microbial communities from Lake Matano, South Sulawesi, Indonesia - Watercolumn_Matano_2014_102_MG | ecosystem: Environmental > Aquatic > Freshwater > Lake | place...
CCCCTTGTGGTGCTCAGTGCCTGCAGCGGCATCACGAACAAACTTGTTCGTCTTGCCGAGGCTTCAGGCCGGAGCTGTCTTGACGAAGCGCTTGGCCTCATAGGAGAAGTCAGTAAGCACCATCTCGATCTCATAGAGGAACTGATCAAGGCAGCAGCCCTTCGGGCGGAGCTTGCCCTGAAGGTTGAAGAGTACGTGTCCCGGCTTGAGATGCTTGCCCGGGGCGTCGATATTGTCGGTGAACTCACCGAGCGTTCGAAGGACATGTTCTGTTCTTTCGGAGAACTGTTTTCAACGACGGTGTTTGCTGCCGCCATGCAGGAGCAGGGATTCGATGCGAGGTGGATCGATGTCCGCACGATCATGATCACCGACGAGAATTACGGCTTTGCCCGTCCGCTTGGGGATGTCTGCCGAAGTAACGTCTCGGCCATCATCAGGCCGCTGCTCGAAGCGGGAACCATCGTCATTACGCAGGGCTATATCGGAGCGACGCAAGAAGGCCGTACCACAACTCTTGGCAGGGGGGGGTCTGACTTTTCAGCTGCACTGCTTGGTGCATGGCTCGAGGATAACGCAATCCAGATATGGACCGATGTCGATGGTGTCATGACCTGCGATCCAAGGCTCGTGCCGGAAGCGCGCAGCATCCGGATCATGACTTTCAATGAGGCGGCTGAGCTTGCCTATCTCGGGGCCAAGGTACTGCATCCCGATACCATCGCACCCGCCGTGGAGAAAAATATTCCGGTTTACGTGCTGAACACCTGGCATCCCGATGCGAAAGGCACGCTCATTACCGATGATCCCGAACGGCTCGCGGGCATGAGCTATGGCGGTCTGGTCAAATCCATCGCCGTCAAGAAGGGGCAATGCATCATCAACATCCGCTCCAACCGGATGCTGGGCCGCTACGGTTTCATGACCGAGCTGTTCGGCACCTTTTCGAGACATGGGGTTTCCATTGAGATGATCTCCTCCAGCGAGGTTTCCGTTTCCGTTACTGTCGATGACAAGAGTTTCGGCGAAGAGCTTCTCCATGAACTGAGGGTTCTCGGCCAGGTCGAAATCGAGCATTGCGTGGCCACGGTGAGCGTTGTCGGCGACAACCTCCGCATGTCGAAAGGTGTTGCAGGAAGGATTTTCAGTTCCCTGAGAAATGTCAACCTCAGGATGATTTCACAAGGGTCCTCGGAAATCAATGTGGGTTTCGTTGTTGAAGAGAAGGATGTTAACGAGGCGGTCAATGCCCTGCACCACGAGTTTTTCGCGGGCGCCGGGACTGCCGGAATCTTTGAAAAACCGGCAGGCAACCCTTAAGGCGTTGCTGCGGTTCAATGCATGAGAATGCAGAACGCATAAACAGATTGCTGTAATGGATTACAAGAAAGCCGGAGTCGATATCAGTGCGGGCGAAGAGTTCGTCCGCATGATCAAGCCACAGGTTCGCCAGACCTTCACACCTGGAGTCATAACCGATATCGGCGCTTTCGGGGGCTTTTTCCTGCCGGATTTTTCAGGATACCGGAAACCGGTGCTGGTCAGCAGCATCGACGGTGTGGGCACCAAGCTGAAAATCGCAATCGAACTCGGTGTCTATGACACCGTCGGAGCATGCCTGGTCAATCACTGTGTGAACGATATCGCGGTCTGCGGGGCAAAACCGCTCTTTTTTCTCGACTACTATGCCTGCGGCAGGCTTGCTCCTGCGATTGCGGCGGGAGTGGTCAGTGGCATGGTGACCGCCTGCAGGGAGAACGGCTGTGCGCTTATCGGCGGTGAAACCGCTGAGATGCCAGGTGTATACGATGAATCCGACTTCGATCTTGCGGGATCGATTGTTGGTGTAGTCGATCATGAAAAAATCGTGAACGGCTCCTCAATCGAGGATGGCGATGTACTGATCGGGCTTCCCTCAACAGGCCTGCATACCAATGGATATTCGCTGGCAAGGAAGGTGTTCGAGGGCCGCATGCAGGAGCGTTTCGACGGACTCGGCGGCACTGTCGGTGAGGAGCTGCTCAACGTGCACCGAAGCTACTTCCCGGTCATAGGGACGCTTTCAGGCTCTTCTGATGTACGGGGGCTGTCGCACATAACCGGTGGAGGGCTTACCGGCAACACCATGCGCATCATTCCCAAGGGTCTTGCGCTTTCGGTTGACTGGAAATCATGGCCCGAACCGGTGATTTTCGATATCATTCGCCGCGAGGGACAGGTTCCCGAAGAGGACATGCGTCGCACCTTCAATCTCGGTATCGGTCTGGTTATGGTGATCCGGAAGGATCGCGCCGATTCCATGATGGAGCACTTGAAATCCATAGGCGAAATTGCGTACATTATAGGTTACGTTACCACTGCCTGATTTTTTCCAGGGTTTCTCGCAATAACGCAACCATCTACACTATGCTGACGTTACTTGCCATTTTATCAGTGAGCTACATTATCGGGTCAATTCCCACCAGCATCGTGGCCGGCAAAATGCTCAAAGGGATCGATATCCGAAAGTTCGGCAGCGGGAATGCCGGAGGTACGAACGCATTCAGGGTTCTTGGCTGGAAAACCGGTCTTGCCGTTACGCTGATCGATATCATCAAGGGGGTGGTTGCGGCTGTCTCAGTGGTTGCGTTTTTCCGTTATCATCCGATCGACTCTTTTCCTGACATGAACGAGGTGGCGCTTCGGCTGCTTGCTGGAATGAGTGCCGTTCTCGGCCATGTTTTCACCGTTTTCGCGGGGTTCAAGGGCGGCAAGGGCGTCAGTACTGCTGCAGGCATGCTTATCGGGATCGCTCCTGTCAGCATGCTCATGGTTATAGGCGTTTTTCTCCTGACGGTCTATCTTTCCCGCTATGTTTCGGTGGCATCCATGCTTGCCGCCTTGGTTTTTCCTCTCATCATCGCTATCCGGAAATACATTTTCGAACTGGGCGGCGGTCTGGATTATTACATCAAGCTGTTCGGTGCACCGGTTTCGTTTCATGACAGTCTCGATTACCACCTGCTCATTTTCGGTCTGGTCGTTGCCCTGGGCATTCTCTATACCCACCGTGCCAACATCAGAAGGCTTCTTTCCGGCACCGAGAACCGGATAACTTTCGGAAAACATTCGTGAGCAAAGCGTCTGCGCCGCTCTGCATAGCTGTTCTGGGTGCCGGAAGCTGGGGTACGACACTTGCAGTTCTTCTTGCAAAAAAAGGGTACCGGGTAAATCTGTGGGCCCACCGGCCAGCGTTTGCCCAGCAGCTCGAACGGGAGCGTGAAAACACCCGCTACCTCAGGGGGGTTGTCTTTCCTGACAATCTCAGGGTATTCCAGTCGCTTCACGATGCTGCCGAACCTTCCGCAGTTATTGTGACAGCTGTGCCGTCGCAGGCCTTGCGGGAAACCGCAGAGCAGTTGCGCGGTCTTTCGATGCAGGGAAGAATCATCGTGAATGTTGCAAAGGGTATCGAGCTGGAAACCGGCAAACGCATGTCGGAAGTGCTGCTTGAAACGCTTCCCGGTCTCAATCCTTCGCAGGTTGCCGCCCTGTACGGGCCCAGCCATGCAGAGGAGGTTTCAAGGTCGCAGCCGACCACGGTCGTTGCTTCTTCCATTTCGGCTGAAACCGCCGAAAAGGTTCAGGATGTTTTCCATACCAGCATGTTCCGGGTCTACGTCAATACCGATATCGTCGGTGTTGAAATCGCTGGCTCCGTAAAAAACATCATCGCCATCGCAGCGGGCATTTCGGACGGTATCGGTTTCGGCGACAATGCCAAGGCTGCCATTATCACCAGGGGACTCGCTGAAATGTCTCGTCTGTGCGTCCGTCTCGGCGGCGATCCCGTTACTGTTGCCGGGCTTTCAGGTATCGGCGACCTGGTGGTTACCTGCCTGAGCAGGCACAGCCGGAACCGTTATGTGGGTGAAGAGATCGGCAAGGGACGTTCACTCGACGATGTTGTCAGCCATATGAACATGATTGCCGAAGGGGTGCTTACCTCGAGAGCCGTCTACGAACTGAGCAAAACCTTTGGCGTGGAAATGCCGATAACCCAGGCGGTCTACGAAATGCTGTTCGAGAAGAAGCCTGTCCAGCAGGCCATTCTCGATCTCATGACCCGCGAACCCAAGAAGGAAGTGTACTGACGCCGGCACCGTGGCAGGCAAGCGCCGGTTTGCCTGCCACCTCACGCCTGTTTTTTCGGATAGTCGTACCAGATCCGTTTCCCGGAGCCCTTGCCGGCATCTTCCCACGGTTTTTCGCCCATGTCGATACACATGACACCACAGGTGACGATGTTGTCGAGATGCTCACCCGTCAGGAAATTCGAAAACTCCGTCATGGCAGGGTTGTGTCCGAAAAGCATTGCCGAGTTGCAGTTTTCCGGGAGTGAACGCATGATCTGAAGGAGCGTTTCGGTGTTTCCTGTATAGATAGCCATGTTCTGAACGATTTTTTCCTCGGGGTATTCCAGGATGGCTGCAAAGATTTCTGCAGTTGTCTGGGCACGGTTTGCCGGGCTCGTCACGATCAAGGCCGGCCTGACGTTTTTTTCTTTCATCCTTCGGGCTACCAGAGGTGCGGCGTTCATTCCCCTTTCGTTGAGCGGACGCTCGAAATCGCTTTGCAGGGAATGTTCCCAGCTTGATTTGGCATGCCTGACCAGGTAGAGTGTCTTCATTTGCAGCGGTAGAGGTAACGTTCCTTGAGCACCATGATACGCCTGTACGAGAGGTCAATACGTTCCTTGCTGATGGCCCCTGTTTCCACGAGTTTTCGAACGATGTTCACGGCCTTTTCAGCTATAGCCGGGTCATATGCCGTATTGTTTCCAAAAACCAGGATATCCACCCCTGCCCTGATGGCGAGCCTGATCGCCTCTTCCAGGCCATACTGGCCGGCGATGGCCTGCATCTGCATATCATCGCTCAGGATCACTCCGCGAAAGCCGAGTTTGCCGCGCAGCAGGTTTTCAAGAGTGTTTCCGGAGAGCGTAGCAGGGTAGCGGCTGTCGAGCCTGCGGTTGAAGACGTGAGCGGTCATGACGGCATTGCCGTAGCCACTGGTGATCATCGTCCTGTAGGGCGTCAGTTCCTTTTCCGTCCAGGTGCCGGTGACGTCGGTAAAATCCTTGTGGGTATCGGTGGTCGAACTGCCGTGTCTGGGGAAATGTTTGAAGACCGGAATGATTCCTTCTTCGAGGAATGTCGCTGCAGTGATACCGGCATGGCGCGAGACGACTGCCGGGTCTGCAGAGAAACTGCGCCCCAGCTTTCCGATGATCGGGTTGTCAGGGTTGACGTTCAGGTCGAGGACAGGGGCAAGGTTCATGTTCACCTGTGCCTGTTTCAGCGTTCGTGCTGTCAGGCTTGCCGCCGCTGCGGTGCTGTCGGCATTGTCGAGCATGCCGAGATGTGCTGCTGACACTGAAGGAGGAAATCCTTTCGAGGCTTTCAGCCGGTTTACCCTGCCGCCCTCCTGGTCGATGGCGATGAAGAGTGGTATCTGTGTTTTTTCCTGGAGATCCCCGGTAAGCTTCGAGAGCTGCCGGGGACTGCTGATGTTGCGCACCGGTGATTTCAGGGGCACATCGTAATCAAAGAGCACCACACCCCCGATACTCCTCCGGCGAATATCCTCGATGATTCCCGGAGATTCTGCAGCTGAGAGACCCCTGAACCCGATCATGAGCATCTGGCCGATCTTTATGGAAAGACTGTCCGGCTGTTCATCTGCGATGAGCTGTTGCTGGCAGAACGGCAGAAACAGCAGCAGAAAAACAAGCAGTTTTTTTGTCATGCAGCTCCCGCTGTTTTGGTGATTCTCAGCTCTCCTTCAGCCATATCGACGCTTACCCTGTCGTTTTCCTGGACCTCTCCCGAAAGGATCATTTCCGAAAGCCTGTTGGTGATTTTTCTCTGCATGACTCGTTTGAGCGGCCGTGCTCCGAATGCCGGATCGAAACCCGCATTGGCAAGCCAGTCGAGTGCGGAAGGGGTGATCTCCATCGAAATATGCTGGCGCATGGCGGTCGCCCTGATGCGGTCGAACTGGACACTGACGATCTGGCGAAGGTCATCTCTGGAAAGCGGAGTAAAGAGAATGATCTCGTCGATCCTGTTGAGGAACTCGGGGCGAACCTGCTGCTTCAGCAACTGGAACAGCTTGTCCTGGAGTCCGGCCAGAACGGCTTCGCGTCCAGAACCATCGATTTTTTCCATTTCAGACTGGATGAGGTGCGCACCGATATTGCTGGTCATGATGATGATGGTGTTCTTGAAGTTCACCGTATGACCCTTGCTGTCAGTCAAGCGTCCGTCGTCGAGGATCTGCAGGAGAATGTTGAACACGTCGGGATGTGCTTTCTCGATCTCGTCGAGCAGCACCACCGAGAACGGCTTGCGTCTGACGGCTTCCGTGAGCTGCCCACCCTCCTCGTATCCAACGTAGCCGGGAGGCGCACCGACAAGACGGCTGACGTTGTGCGACTCCATGTATTCACTCATATCGATGCGGATCAGGGAGTCTTCATCGTCAAACAGGTATTCCGCAAGGGTGCGGGCCAGTTCGGTTTTTCCAACCCCGGTAGGCCCGAGGAAAATGAACGAGCCGATCGGCCGCTTTTCATCGCCCATGCCTGCCCGTGAGCGCTTGACCGCTTCGCTGACCGCGCTGACAGCCTCGTCCTGTCCGATGACCCGTTTATGCAGTTCATCCTCGATGCCGAGCAACTTCTGCCGTTCGGACTGCAGCATCTTGCTGACCGGAATACCGGTCCAGCGGGAGACGATATCCGCAATATCCTCGGCGTCGATCTCCTCTTTCATGATCAGGTCGCCTGCGCGCTGTTTTTCTTCTATTTTCTGCCGGTTTTCCTCGATCTGTTTTTCAATACGCGCAATGCTGCCGTAGCGAATTTCGGCGACTTTTCCGTAGTCGCCCTGCCGTTCGTATTCTTCCGCCTGGAGTCGTAATTGCTCAAGCTCCGACTTCAGGTCTCTCGATGCCTTGATCAGTTCCTTTTCGCCTTCCCACTGGGCCTTGATTCTTGTCTGTTCCTCTGCAAGGCTTGCGAGCTGTTTCTCTATTTCCTGCAACCGTTGTCTGGTATCAGCTGTACTCATCGGGGTGTGATTGTTTGATTTGTTGTTCCGTGACTTGTTACCGTTAATAGTAAATAATGTTGTAAATTTGACGTTCGGATTCGCCCGGGCATGCCTTTCATTTTCGCCATGAGGTAACTCGTAAAAAAATAACCGGTAACAGCGTGCAAAAGTTCTCAGTCGGCTCCACTGCTCTTCCTTCGGACGGTTCTCTTTTCCTGATCGCCGGCCCCTGTCTTGTCGAAAGCGCCGAGATGGCCTTTGCCGTTGCGGACGAGCTCCGTCGTATTGCCGACGAGGAGGGGATTCCCGTTATTTTCAAGGGCTCCTTTCGCAAGGCAAACCGTTCCTCCTCCGCTTCCTTTACCGGCATCGGGGATCGGGAGGCGCTTGGGATACTTGCGTCCGTCAGGGAGCGTTTCGGATTTCCGGTGTTGACAGACGTGCATGAAACCGGTGATGTTGAGCTTGCCGCGCCGTATGTCGATGTCCTGCAGATTCCTGCATTTCTGTCGCGTCAGACCGAACTGCTCGCTGCTGCCGGCCGCAGCGGTCTTGCTGTCAACATCAAGAAAGGGCAGTTCATGGCTCCGGAGGATATGGCGTTTGCTGCTGCAAAGGTTGCAGATACGGGAAATTTCCGAATCATGCTTACCGAACGGGGCACCAGTTTTGGTTACCACAATCTTGTTGTCGATTTCAGGGGAATACCGCAAATGGCAGCGACCGGCTATCCTGTAATTTACGATGCCACGCACAGTCTGCAGTTGCCAGGTTCCTGCAACGGTGTGTCCGGCGGAGATCGCAGGCATCTGTTGCCGCTTTCCCGGGCAGCGGTAGCGTGCGGAGTGAGCGGACTTTTTTTCGAAGTGCATCCTGACCCTGCCAGTGCGCTTTCCGATGCGGCAACCCAGGTTCCCCTCGCAGATTTTGCAGGTATTGTCAAAGAACTGCAGCAGCTTTCACGGTGCCTGCAGTCGATTCATTCACCTTAAAGGAGATCCTATCTTGTCAGGTTTTCAGTACTTCGGAATGGAACCTTCCCTTGCGGATCCATCCTCGAAAATCCAGCAGGCGCTGCAGGCTATCAGGGCTGTTGTGTTTCCCGTTGACGGTGTGCTCAACGGGCCGAGAATTACCCGCGACAGCAAGGGCGGGGAGATCGTCTCGATATCCAACAGGGACGCATCGGCACTGAAGGAGGCGTTGCGTCAGGGTCTTCAGGTGGCGGTTCTCTCTGACCGCGATGCGGAGGTGTTCCGCCCCCTCCTCGAGTCCCTCGGTATAACAGCGCTCTATTTCGGGGCGTCCAGCCTGCTTGCCGCATATGAATCGTTCTTGCAGGATTCGGGGCTTGACGACGATGCGTGTACCTATATCGGCGATGATATAGCAGACGTTGCGGTGCTCCAGAAGGCGGGGTTTCCCGTTACACCGATCGATGGGGCCGACTACCTGAGGAGCCGGGTCGGATACATTTCGGCCTTCGAGGGAGGGAAGGGATGCATCAGGGAGGTCGTCGAGATGGTGCTGCTCCAGCAGGGGAAGTGGCCGTTTTCCGAAAATTCAGGCGAGTAACGCGCCTTTACGGGAGCCGCTTCAGAACGTTCATTTCGCGGTCACACCCGCCCTGCTGCTGATACCGTTCAGCTGCATGGCGGTCTGGCCGAGGGAAAGCACTCCGACAATGTTTGTTCCGTGATTCGGCTCGATGTGAACATCCCCCAGGTACTCTTTGTCGCTCTCCATGGCCTGTTCGAGCGCCTCTATTTTTCCTGCGAGACTGTATGCTGCGGACTGGGGCGTGGAACATGAAACCGGCGGATTGCCGCTTCCGTGAACGAAATACCCCTCGGGCAGATTGTCGCAATCGGGGTAGCCGTGCCAGTGGGTCATTGATGCCCCTCTTTTCTCAAGCATTTTCGTAAACAGAGAACCCGGCCTGAGTGTGTTGAGGATCGAGGCCACGAATGCGTTGCCAAGAGCGTGCGCAAGGATGGTCAGGGTATCGAAAGAGGGGCGTGTTACCATATTTTCAGGCAGCCCTGCAGGTGTTTTGAGATAGGCGCACCCGTTTTCAATGCCGATTTCTACAAGATCGGTATCGATGTCCAGACTGTGTTTCCGGCATCCAGAGCGAGTGGTAAGCACCCGAACATCCGGTACCGGCACCATCATGATCTGTTCTCCGATTCTTACCGGAACCATCCCTTCGCATGGTTTTTCATTGCCATTGCCAGGGATCGCCGGTTTTGCTTTCAGGGGAAGCTGTCTGGCAAAAAAGCCGTAGCTCATGCCGCTGCGCCGGTCGAGATAGCGGGCAACGATCTTGCGATAGAAATCATTGCGGTAGTCGAGACCGTCGGTCGATGTATGGGTGAGCAGCATACCGGTCGCTGCCCAGGCGTTGCTTCCCGAGAGAAAATCAGCAGCTGCAGCCCTGAATTCCGGAGATGCCTGCTGAAGAAGGCCTTGCCGGAAATCGAGATCTTCCGTTTTCGGAGGGACAACCTGCGCGGTCAGTTTCGGAACCAGCGTGCTCCGGATATCCTCTTTTAAGGGAACGGGGGTGCTGAAGGTCACAACTCCCCCGTTCATGGTGCAGATTGTCCATGTGTTTTCCGTGACATACACCAGAATATGCACCATATCGCGTGCAAGCTTTCTGACAATGGCATCCAGACGCTGCTGTGGCAGGGCATCTTCGGATAGCGGAGGCTGCTCGTCGTAGATGCCGACAATGATGTTGTTGTAGAGCGTTGACACCTTGTTGATGGCAAGCTCGCAATCCGTGAACGTTCCGGGAGCAAGAATCACGGTTCCAGGCTGGAATCGTCCTTTAACGAGCGAGCTTTCGCAATAAGGTTCGACAGCAATTCCCAGCGAGCGCATTGCTTCGGCAAGAGCAAGGCTGAACCGTTCAAGACGGGTTGTCATCGATTGTGCAGGGTACAGCACGCACCGGAGTTCCTCGCACATTTCGTCGAGGCTGAGCGGGGTTTCTTCGGCAATACCGAGGAGATGGTGAAAGGTTGCAGGACTGAATGGATAGTTCATGAAACAGCCGGGCGGGATGCATTGGTAAACCTACTCGTCGGAGTTGTGCTCTCTGCCCCACAGTAACTTGGTTCGAAGGATCTCGCAATAATCCCTGTTTTCATTGGCTACCAGATTGATTTGCGCATCAGACTTCCTTACCGTCACGGTTTCCTGTGAAAGAAGCATTTTTGTGATCCGTCCGTCACAGTTCAGGGGATACTCCCCTGACTGGGCATCGACAGAGACCTCTATGACCTTGTCGTCGCTGATGACGATAGGCCTGACCGTCAGCATGTGCGGGCAGATCGGCGTGATGACGAACACGCATGATTTCGGAGCGATAATCGGTCCGCCGGCAGACATGGAATAGGCTGTAGAGCCTGTTGACGTCGCAATGATGATGCCATCCGCCCTGTATGAGCCCAGCAATTCCCCATCGAGCCGGATGAGAAACGTCGGGATTCTCGGGTAGGTGCCTTTTTCGATAACGACGTCGTTCAGCGCCCGCAGTCGATGCTCGCTGCCGTTGATTGTTGCAATGGCTTCAAGCTGTGACCGGTTGTGGATCGAATAGTTTCCCTCAAGCACCTTTTCCACCGCCGGGATCATTTCCTCTTTGCTGAACTCGGTAAGAAAGCCGAGATGTCCCACGTTGATGCCGATAACCGGTTTCGTTTCGGAATAATGAGAGGTGTAGAGCAGCGTTCCGTCTCCACCAAGCGAGATGAAGATATCGCACAGCCGGTTGAGATCGTCGATTTTTGCCGAAGGCCCCGTTCCGAGTTTTTCGGCAGAAAGCGATTCCATGATATAACCGACGCCTTTGCGGTCCAGCCATCCGATGAGTTCCCTGGCCAGAAGGACGGCTTCCTTGCGTTCCGTATTGACAACGATGGCGAATTTCATTGCTTGTGCAACTCCTTCAGGGATTGATACAACCGGTTGGCATTGTCGAATCTCGACGCAAGGTTCTCGGTTTTTCCTGATTTCACCTCAGCGGCAAGAGAGCGCAGTTCTTCAGAAAATTTCTCCAGCTCTGCGGCGATGTTGCCTCTGTTGGTGAGCACGATGTCCTGCCAGATCGACCATGAACTCCCCGAAAGTCTTGCAAGTGTTGCAAAACCGGGACCCGACGCAGGAATATTGTTTTCACAGAAGCTTATCAGCAACGTGGAGAGCAGTTGCGGTAAATGACTTATATTGGCTACGACCCGGTCGTGGTCGTCCGGGTTCATCAGCATGATTCTGCATCCTGCTGATTCCAGCAGGCTGGCCAGCATCTTTCCTGCCGGTTCGGCAAGATGATTCCCGTTATCGCACAGAATGACGGTTTTTCCGATGAGCAGCTCTTCATGGGCTGCCCTGAAACCCTGCAGTTCCCTTCCGGCCATGGGATGCATGCCGATGAACGGGATGCCGAGTTCCCTGGCCTTTGCAGCAATTTGCCCCTTGGTGCTCGATACATCGGTCACCAGTGTCGATGGTGAGGCAAATTTCCTGACCTCATCGAGCAGGGCGATATTGGTTTGCACCGGGGCGGCAAGAACGATCAGATCCGCGTCATAAAGCGCCTTCCTGTCGGTTTCAAACCGGTCGAGGCCGCAATCCAGAACCGCCTTGCGTTCTTCTTCGCCGAAAAAGGGGTCATAGCCTTTCAGGAACAGCATCCCGTGCACTTCAGGAGCGGATTGCCTGAAAGCCCGCATAAGCGAGGCTCCGATCAGCCCGAGGCCGATGAATGCTATGGTTCTGATTGCCGGTTGCACGTTTGAAAGGTCAGTTCTGTTTGCTGGCCCTGCTGCCGGGCGCTTCTATGGGCATGCCTGCCTTGCAGAGGGGGCACGCTTCGGGAAGGTAGCTGATAACCTCCATCCTGAGGACAGAAAACTGGTTTTCGGAAAGCCGCACCGTTCCGTTGCTTCGGTCGACCACGGAGCCCACGCCAACAAGCACTGCCCCCGCGCTCCTGATGAGTTCAATGACTTCAGCGACCGATCCTCCTGTTGTGATGACATCCTCGACGACAACGATCCGCTCGCCCTTTTCAAGGCTGAATCCTCTCCTGATAGCCATGTTCCCGTCCTTGCGTTCGGCAAAAATGGTTTTTACCCCAAGCTGTCGCCCAACTTCGGTGCCCACCACAATGCCTCCTATAGCGGGAGAAATGACGGTTTCCACTTCCGAATCCCTGAAATGGCCAGCTATAAGGCTGCAGACAGTCGACAGGTGTTCCGGGTATTGCAGTACTTTTGCGCACTGGAAATAGGCATTGCTGTGCCGGCCAGAGGTCAGCCTGAAATGGCCTTCAAGCAGGGCTCCGGTTGATTTGAATATCTCCAGCGTCGACAGATTGCTCATGGCAGGGAAAAAAGGGGGCGTTGAAAAAATGAAAACCGGTATGTAAACTCTTAAAATACGGAAGCTCCATGAAAAAAGGCAAGAGAAAAACCCCTTGATGCGCGGCGCTTATCTGCCGGTTTCGAGATATTCACGCAGAATGACGCATGCTGCAGCGCTGTCGATGCGGCCTTTCCTGTTCCGGTCTTTCCTGCTGAGTCCTGATGCTGCAAGGATTTTCCTTGCATCTCTGGAAGAGCGGTGCTCGTTTACCCGCTCGACCGGCATGGCAGGGAACGCTTGCGAGAGGTCGTCAATGAAGCGGTCGATTATGCCGGTCATCGTGTTTTCCGATCCGTTCTCGTTGAGGGGATAGCCTACAACAATCCGCTCGACATCATTGTCGTCAATCATCCTTTCCAGCAGCCGGAACAGCTCGTCCCTGCCAACGGTCGCGACCGGCTGCGCAAACAGTTGCAGGGGGTCGCTTTGCGCCAGTCCAATGCGTTTCGAGCCGTAATCAATGGCCACGATTCTTTTTTTTTTGCGCTGTCCTGTGTTTCCCGGTTCTGATTTGCTGTTCTCGGATTCTGTTGCCTCGTTTGTCATGAATGACGTTTTTTTGATTAATAAGCGTGTTTTGTGTGTGATAAAATAATGGCATATGCTCATTATTGTCGGTCAACTGCTTGGGTATATGGTATTTTGGTATTAATTTTGATCTGTTCTTTTCACCACGGCCTGTGGGCTGCAATCAAAAAAAGTATAACTGGAGAATAACGCAATGGCAAAGGTTGTGATCATAGGTGCCGGCTTTGCAGGCCATACCGCAGCGATGTATCTCGGCGATGCGATAGGCAGGGAGCATGAGATAACGGTCGTGCACAAGTTCGATTATTTCGGTTTTGTGCCTTCATGGGTCTGGCTCGGTATCGATGCCGTCAAGCCCGAGCACACCGTTTTCAAGTTAAAGCCGATCTACGACAAATTCAACGTAAACTTTGTCCAGGGAACGGTTACCTCGGTACATCCGGACGAAAACTACATCATACTCGAACAGGCGGACAACGCAGGTCCTGCAAGCCTCGAATACGACTACCTGATCATTGCAACCGGCGCCCACATGAACTACGACGCCACACCCGGCCTTGGACCGAAAAAGTTCACCCAGTCCATCTGCCACTACGATACCGCAATCCAGGCCCGTGATGCATACCTTCAGTCCGTAGAGCGGATGAAAAAGGGAGAGCGCCAGAAACTTGTCATCGGCACCGGTCACCCCCTTGCCGCATGCCAGGGAGCTGCATTCGAATATATCACCAATATCCACCATGACCTTACCGAAAGGGGCATCAGGGAGAAGGCGGATCTTGTCTACCTTACCAACGAGCCGGAAATCGGCGATTTCGGCGTAGGCGGTATCAACGTTGTTACCAAAGGCGGCAGGATTGCCCGCGGTGCCGATCTCATCGAGGACGCCATGGACGAATTCGGAATTGAAAAGGCCATCCGAAGGGGCGTGAAGGAGGTTGATGCAAAGAAGGCTTACTGGGAGGATTTCGAGGGCAACTACGGCGAAACCGAGTACGATTTCGCCATGCTTATTCCCCAGTCTCGCGGCGTGACCTTCAAGTTCTATGACAAGGAGGGGCAGGATATTTCCTCGAAAGTGTGCAATCCCGGCGGTTTTGTTTTTGCCGACGGTATCTACGGCCTGAAATACGACGATCTGGTCAAGAACTCGAATGCCTGGCCGGCGCAGTACAATAACCCGACATACAAGAATATCTTTGCCGCAGGCATCGCATTTGCTCCTCCCGGTCCGATCTCCGTACCGCATACCACAAAGAACGGCACCCAGATCATTCCCGGCGCACCGAGGACCGGTATGATTTCCGGTGTGATCGGCAGGGTCGTGGCATTCAATGTCATTGACATGATCAAGACCGGACGCATGACACACCGCGAGCGCATGTCGGAGATGCTTGCCGTCTGTATCGCTTCGAACGGCAAGTCCCTCTGGAACGGCTCGGCCATTGTGATGATCATCTATCCCGTCGTTCCCGACCATACCAGATACGACAACAAGGAAGGACGGGACATGTTCGTTACCAAGGTGGAGCGCGGTATTTCCGGAGCCTGGCTCAAGCAGATGGTGGAGACCACGTTCATGCACAAGTTCAGGGGCCGCATCGGATGGCAGTTCATTCCGGAATAATCCGTTCAGAAGTGAATTCAATCAATGACAAAACGTTACAACCATGAGGCCAACATCGTTTGACAAATTCCTGATGCGCTGCAGGATCTACCAGCTCTGGCGTTTCGTCGTGCTGAATGTCAAGATTCTCAAAGCCGTTCACCACGAAAAAACCTCCTGATACCACATTCGGCCGAGGGCCGCATAGTTCTCCTCTGGAACGCCTGTCAGGTACGCACCGGACGGGCGTTCTTTATTTACCGGAGGAACCGGTTCATGAATGTGACGCCGGCCAGAGGGAACGCCATCGTAGCCGGGTATGTCGGAACGGATGCAGAGAAGAACGGTTTTTTTCTCGGTGCCTGAATTAGTACATTTGGAAGGAAAAGACAATGGCAACAAGGTTCCAGACCAAGCGCATATGAAACCGCTTTACTATTTTGTCGCGGCAGGCATTTCCATTCTGCTTTCGATCTATGTCTTTATTTTCGGCACCGCTCCAAATCACGAGCTGATCGCCATCTTCATCGGTCTCTGGGCGCCGACCATTATCTGTCTCGGCATATTCAACACCCTGCTCGGCATTCTCGACGAGATGTGCTGCGCGCACAAGCGGATAGAGGATCGGCAGACCTGCGGTCATGACCGGTAACGTGCTGCTTGTAGGGGTTGGGGGATTCCTCGGGTCGATAGCCCGTTACCTTGTGGCGCTTGCAATGCCTATTGCCGGTACGGGGTTTCCTTTTGCAACCTTTACGGTCAACCTGCTCGGCAGCTTTCTCATCGGTTTTTTGAGCGAGCTTGCAGTCTCCACCACGCTTGTTTCTCCGGAAGTGCGTCTTTTTCTTGCAACGGGTTTCTGTGGAGGCTTTACAACCTTTTCTTCCTTCATGTACGAGAACAGCGCCCTGATTCAGGACGGTCAGGCACTCTACATGGCCCTCTACCTTGCCGGCAGTGTTGCCGGCGGATTTCTTGCGCTCTACACCGGAATGGCAACCGCTAAACTCTGGTCATGATGCACTTCATCGAATCGGAACTTCTGCGGATTTTCGTCGGTGAGCAGGAAAAGCTGCACCACCGCCCCATCTACGAACTGCTCGTCAGCGAAGCGCTCGAACGCGGCATGGCCGGAGCCACGGTTTTCCGCGGCCTCCTCTCCTTCGGCCTGCGTCACAAGGTGCACACCTCCAAGATTTTCGAGCTTGCCGGTGAACTGCCGATGGTGATCGAAATCGTTGACAGCACCGAAAAGATCGACGAGTTCCTGCCTGTTGTGGAAACGCTGCTGCGGGAGTCTGGCGCGCAGGCGCTGGTGACAAGGGAAGCGGTACGGCAGTGGACGACGTAGGGACGAGGAGGCGTTCCGCCTGCGATCAACACCATCCAGTAAATGCGACCGAAATTGAGGTATGCGCAATCGGGCACGCAATATTGCAAATAATTGCTGCTGCAATTGCGGTCGAGCATTGTTGCCCGCAATAAATGACCTCAAAGAAAGATCATCCCAACGCACAAAGGGCCGCCTTTTCGGGCAGCCCTTTGTGCGTTACTGAGTGTCCTTTCGCGCGGCTTACTGATGCGCGGCGACGAGGGCGTTGTAGTTCGCCTTGACGGTTTTTTCCAGATCCTCGTCGGTGTGGACGAAGCTGGTGAACATGGCTTCGAACTGCGACGGGGCGAGGTAGATGCCCTGATCGAGCATCGAGTGGAAGTACTTGCCGTACCTGGCCGAGTCAGCCGTGATGGCGCTCTTGTAGTCCACAACCGGTGTTTCGGTGAAGAAGAGGCAGGCCATGGAGCCGACTCGGTTCTGCACGTAGTTCAGGCCGAGCTTGTCCATGTTGGCTTTGAAGCCAGCTTCGAGGAACGCGGCTTTTCGTTCGAGTTCCGGGTAAGGATTCTCCTCCATGAGGATCTTCAGGGTTTCGAGGCCTGCGGTCAGGGCGAGCGGGTTGCCCGACAGGGTACCTGCCTGATACACTGCGCCGAGCGGAGCAACGTTTTCCATGATCTTGCGCTTGCCGCCGAAGGCGCCGACCGGCAGACCGCCGCCGATGATCTTGCCCATGGTGGTAAGGTCGGGGGTGACGCCGTACAGCTCCTGTGCACCGCCGAGAGCCACGCGGAATCCGCACATGACCTCGTCGAAAATCAGCACGATTCCTTCCTGGTCGCACAGCTCACGCAAAGCGACAAGGAACTCTTTCTTTGCCGGAATGACGCCGGTGTTGCCCGCGACCGGCTCGATGATGATCGCGGCGACCTGCCCCTTGTTTTCGTTGACGAGCACCTTGACCGACTCGATGTCGTTGTAGGTGGCGTTGAGCGTGTCGTTGGCGGTGCCTTTGGTGACGCCGGGACTGTCGGGAGCGCCGAGGGTGAGCACGCCGGAGCCTGCCTTGATGAGGAAGCTGTCGCCGTGGCCGTGGTAGCAGCCTTCGAACTTGATGATTTTATCCTTGCCGGTGTAGCCGCGGGCGAGGCGTACCGCCGACATGGTCGCTTCGGTGCCGCTGTTCACCATGCGCACCATTTCGAGCGACGGAACGATCTTGCAGAGCAGTTCGGCGATTTCGATTTCGAGCTCGATCGGGGTGCCGAAGCTGGTGCCGATGTTGCGCAGGGTGTATTCGATTGCCGCGGTCAGGCGGGGATGCATGCTGCCAAGGATGAACGGGCCCCAGGAGCCTACATAGTCCAGGTAGGTGTTGCCGTCCACATCGGTCATGTAGGCTCCCTCGCCTTTTGCCATGTAGATCGGCGTGCCGCCGACGGATTTGAATGCACGAACCGGGGAGTTCACTCCACCGGGAATAAACTTCTTGGCAAGCTCGAAGAGCTCTGCGGATCTGGTAAGCTGAGGCATGTCGGGCAGTTCTGTTTTGAAATTAGACGAGACGAAAGGAAAAAGGCACGCTTCGCGTAAGTAAAATTATCCGTCAAGATAGAAATACTCCTGCAGATATAAAAACCTTCAGGAGCCAAAGGATTCATTTGGAACGCATTTGTGCCACGACGGCCAGATTCCTGCTGCATGGAGCGTGTTCAAGATGCAGGGCGCAGTACTCCTGCAGCAGGGTGCTGAGCAGGTCGGTTTCGGCTTCTCCTGCCTCGAAATCGTCGAGTTTCTCAAGACTCGCGGAGGAGAGGTTGCGGAGCAGGAGGAATGCTTCGAGAGAAATTCTGCGTCCGGTCTGCGTATGGCCGGGAGCTGCGGCAGGAATGGCGATGCCTCCGGGATTCATCACGAAAAGCACGTCCCGGAGGTTCATGTTTTCGGCAGCTTGTGCGACATCCTTTCCACAGAATACGCAATGGCTCACCGAGGGTTCGAAGCCGAGCAGCGAGACGAGGCGAAGGAGAAACCAGGGGAACAGCAGTTCGAGACGATTCCGGTTTCCGTAAAGCACTGCAAGCGTTTCCTCGAGCAGCGAAAACAGTGGCAGGTTTTTTTCTTCCCCATCCAGCGCATGGCCAGCAATGTCCACAATCCGGTACATGACGGCGAACGGTTCCAGGTAAGGCTCGGCAGCAAGAGGGCTGTGGATGACGTTTCCTTCGCTTACCAGTTGCACCTCCCGGTTGTTTTTTTTGTAGAGTACGATGTCAAGCACGCTGCCGGGGCTGAACTTTCCCGACAACCGGCTTTTCGGGTTTCGTGCGCCCTTGAGGATCACGGCTATCTTGCCGAACTCTCTGGTGAACAGCGAGCAGATTTTCGACTGGTCCCGGAATTTGGTTTCCCTCAGGACAACGGCGCGGGTTTTGACGATCACAGCGGAAGCTTTTTTATTTTGGGAAATATAGTTATATACGAAAGCTTCCGCCTTCCGGGGTGGAAAAACTCACATTCACAGCATCCCTGCTGAAGACCGCGGAGCCGCTTCCGGTTTCTTTCAGGAACGCTTAGCGACGTCCCCGGGTTTTCCGGATGAACGATTACCAGTACTGTAAAGATATCTAACACAGGAGAACCAATAATGCCGACCTATCAGTACCGTTGTTCGAGCTGCGGAAACGAACTTGAGGTGTTCCAGAAAATGACCGACAATGCGCTCACGACCTGCCCGAAATGCGAAAAGGAAACTCTCGAACGGGTCATCAGCGCATCGGGAGGATTCCTGCTCAAGGGATCGGGCTTTTACAGCACCGATTACTGCGGCAGCAAGGGCTCGTCTTCAGAATCTGCACCTTCAGGTGGCTGTGCTTCCGGCACCTGTCCTTTTGCGAAATAAGCACTCCGCATCGACGCAATTCTCATACAGAGCCTCCTTTTTTTCAGGGAGGCTTTTTTTATTCGGGGGTGATCAGCGGCGATGGCTAAAACGGTTTTTCGCTTTCCCTCCACACGAATTTCCGCAAGTTGACCTTCGGATTTCCCCGGTATGACTCGGGGTACTGCTTTCCTTCGACGTTTCCGGTAACCACCGCTCGGTCAAGCTTGCCGTCGATGAAAAACATCCTGATCATGTTTCCGCTCGAGTAGTTGATGCCTGTCGGCTTTTTCTCCTCGTCGTACAGGTGGTACAGGCTTTCGGCCTGACCGGTCACCGTCACGCCCGAGAGTTTCGATTGGTCGTTCATGATGATCACAATCTTTCTGCCGCTCATCTGGTTGAAGAGCCGGGGAGATGCCGACAGGGTGTCCTGTTCGGCAAGCAATGCGTTGCGGTGGGCCTGGACTTCATCGACCTGCTGCCGTTTCTTCGCGCCGCCGCTTTCCTTCACATGGACCATCAGGATGTCGCCACTGAGCTGTTCGTTTCTGCCCCATGCGACGGTGTTGTCATAGAGCCATAAACGGTTTTGCGTTTTTTCAACAACAGCCTTGCGGGATTTCGCCATCAGGCTTCCATCGCGTAGCCTTCCCCGCACGTTTCCCGTCAGTTCACCCAGTTCTTTTTCGGGGTAATACACACCGTTGTCTGCGTAGACCTCAATATCATTGTCGGTGATGACGATGTTGCCCGAGAGCACGATTTTCTTTTCCTCTTCGAACTCGGTCGCCCTCTCGCAGGAAAGCAGTGTGGTGCCGTGCTGAAAACGTACATTGCCGGTCACGGAACGGTAGGGGCGCTGCTTGTCTCCGGAAACGGTTTCGCCGCCCTCGACGGTGTCTGCATTCAGGAGAATAATTTTCTTATTTTCCGCATGCAGTGTATTATGAACCAGATCAGGACCCGGTGCCGGAATCATCAGCAACGCGGCAAGCAGGGAAAGGGACAAGACGGTTTTTTTCATAAACGGGCTTGATGGTTTATCCCGGAAGCGCACAGCATTATCGCAATGCTCCCTCACTCCATTGTCGGGTGAGGTTGATGAGCAAGCTCGTCACTGCTGTCTGGCCGGTTTTCGCTACGGATAGTCATTCCCTAATGTAATAAAGCTTTTGAGCGATGAAAACTATACTCCTCGTAGCTGGCGGGCGTCAGGGCTCGCTGATGCTCGCGCCCCTTTATCATTCGCTGAAGCATCGTGGTGGTTACCGGCCGGTTCCTGTGGTTGCTCTTCCTGAAGGGGAACTGCAGATTACCGGTGATCTTGCCGCCTGTTTCGGCATGGAAGGAGAAGTACAGACGCTTTTCCTGCAGGAAGGCTCCGCAGCAGGGGAGACGGCAGCCGCCATGACCGGTCTTGAGAAAATTATTATCGCCGAAGCGCCTTCGGTTGTGATGATCTGCGGCAGCGGCAACGCCGCAATGGCTGCCGCGGTGACAGCCGCGAAGCTTGGTTTCCCGGTCGCCTCGGCCGACGCAGGCCTGCGCAGCTACGATCGCCGCGAATGGGGAGAGATCAACCGCATGGTGATCGACACGGTTGCAGATTTCCATTTCGTGAGTGAACATAGTGGCGAGTACAACCTCATCAACGAAGGTGTTGCTGACGAACAGCTTTTTTTTGCCGGTAACCTTGTGATCGACAGCCTTGCCGGGTTGATGCCGGAAGCCTCAAGGCTTGGGGTGAGAGCCGCTCTCGGCGTCGAACCCAAGCACTATGCGATGGTTCTGCTCGGCCGTCCCGAGGAGTGTATCGAGAAGGGATACCTCGAGATGCTGTTGCGCCTGTTCACGGAAATTTCCACAGGTACGACGTTGCTCATGCCGCTTTCGTCCGGCATGGACGCCGCCATGAAAAAATTCGGGTTGCATACCGCTTTTGCCTCGCTTTCAGGTCTGCGCATGGTTGCTCCCCAGAGCTACATGGCACTGCTGCCTCTCCTGAAGGATTCGTCGTTCGTGATCACCGATGCAGACGAGATCCAGCCGGAGGCCACGGTGATGAACGTTCCGTGCCTTACCATGTCTGAGTCAACATCCAGGCCTTCAACCATCGAAATCGGCACGAACGTGCTTGTCGGCGAGGACGAGGAGGAAATCCTTTCCAGGGTTCATGACATCCTGCATGCCGGTGACCATGCTGACAGCCCGAGACGTTCGAAAATTCCGGAAAAATGGGATGGCGCCGCTGCCGCGCGTATCGTTGACGTTCTCGACAGGATACTCTGAAATTTATGTGTCTTGCATGAGGCAACAGTAGTGTCCGGTTAAAAATAAAAAAGGTCTGAAAACACTTGAGAAAGGGCGATATTAAAAGTGAGCAAACAATTGATATCAGCCGTATTCAAAGGGAGTTCCAGACCATGAAGCAAGTTACAACGCTCTTGGGTGAGTTGCTAAAGATATTTCCGAGATACGAATTCGAGAAACTCGAAAAGCAGCACCAAA
>Ga0233420_10000313_pt1 | contig 21335 bp, 26 predicted proteins | sample Watercolumn_Mata_4_FD_183009 | JGI IMG/M metagenome (GOLD analysis project Ga0233420, IMG submission 183009) | Freshwater microbial communities from Lake Matano, South Sulawesi, Indonesia - Watercolumn_Matano_2014_102_MG | ecosystem: Environmental > Aquatic > Freshwater > Lake | place...
AGAAATATCGCCTCTCTTTGTAATTTTAGACTTCTGTTTAAACATCTCGATACAAGCTGAAGTACAAAGCCTCAAACCTTACCGATTAACCTGGATTGTTAAAGTGCTTATTACGCAATATATCTATAATAATACCAGCTCAGAGAATCGTACTGTGTGAAGCTTGGTTTTTCGAACAAACATTTCCAAAAGAATATATATGCTTACAAAAATAGCTAGATAAATAAGCCGTTGATAGATATTGATTCCTATCGTAAATGCGTACTTAGTTCCCAGAGAAAGAAACCCCCAGCCAAAAAAAGCACCAAATGATAGAGGAAGCCACAACGGATTTGAATGTTTATGAAGTTTTGTTTTGCCGATCATTATCAACACAGAAAAACCAACAATCATTAAAATCGCCAAACTTGATTTCAATGAGAGAGCTGCGTGGAATACAAATAGGGCGGCGATTGTTGTAAACACAACGTAGCTTTTTGAAAGGACGAGGCTGTAACCCGGATTCGGTGCGAATTTGACACTGTTGAGAGAGGCCACGTTTGGAAGGTAGCTCCCAATTACCGAAAGAATAATCATGATGAAGAGCTGATATGGAGAAAGAGTAAGGCTTGATTTATTCAAAATAGCCATAGGAAGATAGAGAAAGATAGGGATGAGAAACGATGCAAGATTAACTAATTCTGTCGAGATATCAAGGAGTGTTGCTTTTCTGATTGCAAGGTAGAGAAATACAGATGAAATAAACATTAATAAACTTGCAATAATCCAATTCATGTTATTTTTCTCTCACAAAAAAATTTTCAACCCGAGGAAGTTCGGAGTAGATGTTTTGGACTATGCGGACGTCTTTGATCTGGGATTTATGGCAGTTCATTGCTTTTAGCTTTGTTTCCCACACGTCCGTAATATCAACTTTGAGGTCGATATTTTTTTCGTTATTCCCCGGAGGGAAGAAAATAAAATATCCTTCCGGCCGGTATTTGTCAACAAGCTTTCTGTGCTCTCGAGTCGTGCAGTAATAATAAATCGTTTTTATTGCTGGAAGTTTTTCGAATACATAGCTTGAAACCATGGAGACGGCGATATGGTCAAGATGACCCGAGATTCCGCGGAATTCAAACGTAATAATCATATCTGCTTTTATTTTTTTTAATACTTCTGTAATTTTGTCTGCGAGCTGGTGATAGAGATTGTTAGACAGTGAGCCGTCGCGGAAGCCCAAAAAAAAGACGTCTTTTGCACCGAGGATTCTTGCGGAGGAGCGGAGTTCGTCTTCTCTGATTTGATGGATTTCTCTGATATCTTCTTTTTTGTGCTGGTCGCCTTCCTCGCCTTTTGTGACGCAAAGAATATAGACATCGTGCCCGTCTTTTGCATATTTTGCGATTGTTCCCGATGGGCCGAATGCTTCGTCATCCGGGTGCGCGACGATGACAGCGATAGTTTTCTTTTTCATAATTATTTTTTCCCCACAAACTGCCAGCAGTTACCCTCAGGGTCAAGAAACGTACAGAACCATACTTGATTGTCTTTCGTCGAAAAAGGGGCGAGAAAAGGTTTTGCTATAATAGTTGACTGTGGATTATTTTTTAGTTTGTTATACCAGTATTCAACGCCTTCTTCGGGATACAAATTAAACAAATGACGGAAGTTTTCCTTAGCCTTTCCTTTTATTTTAGAGTGCTTACCAATCCAGACGTTAAGATCTCCAACAACGTTGAGCATATATCCGTAATCACCCGGGATATTAAGTTTTTCAATAAGCTTAAATCCGAGTACGTCGGTGTAGAATTTCATGAGCTTGTCAGGAGTTTCCGAGTAGATAAGGATGCGATACTTGGTAAATGCCATACGAAATTATATCATATGGTTCATATTGACAAAATGTACAAGATATTGTACATTTAAAGCATATGGACACCATAGCAATTTCCGATGCGAGAAACAATTTGCCGAAACTTATTGACGACGTTGCTGACTACATGAAGCGATTCGTTATCTCTGTATCAGGTGAGCCCAAGGCGGTTCTTATCAGCGCAGAAGAGCTTGAATCATTGGAAGAGACCGCAGAGATTTTATCCGATCCCGGAACATATGAATCAATAATGAAAGGCCATAAACAAGCAAAAGCGAGAAAGGGAATGTTATTAAATCATTTTTTAGTCAATGAGAAAAGCATACCTTACCGAACAAGCGCAAAAAGATCTAAAAGAAATTCCAGATCATAATCGTCTGCGGATACAAAAAAAACTTAACGCTTTTATTAACAAATCAGTTGAAGGAAAACAGTTGACTGGAAGACTTAAAGGATTTTATTCGATAAAAGTTTGGCCGTATAGAATTATTTATTTTTTTACTAAAGGTGAAATTTGGATTGTGCATATAAAACATAGAAGAGAAGTCTATAGAAGGATTTGATTTGGTAAAATAGAGTAGCTACGGAGCGTAGTTCAGATGGCTAGAACGCGTCGATGGGGTCGACGAGGTCGCCGGTTCAAGTCCGGCCGCTCCGACCTATAGTAATTATAAAGAGACAGTATTCTTACTTGACAACTACATACAGTTATTGTATGCTTTATGTATATGCAAACTCAAACATTCAATATCGTATTACCAAAGGAGTTAGTGAAGAAAATTGACCGCTTGGCAAAAAAAGAGTATCGCAACCGAAGCGAACTCATCCGTGAGGCGGTTCGAATTTATATTAACAATCTGGGAGAATGGGATAAAATATTTAAGGCAGGTCGAAGAGCAGCAAAGAAATTAGGAATTACAAGCGAAAAACAGGTGAACGAGATAGTCTATGAATACAGACACGGTCGGAAATCCCATTAGAATAGTTCTAGATACGAATGTTCTTGTTTCGGCAGTAACTCACATAGGTATTCCAAGAGATATTCTTTTTCTCGCGTTAGAAAAAAAGATTCAAACGGTAACATCACCAATACTCATCGTCGAGTTATTAGAAGTGCTAGGGAAAAAATTTAAAATTGTCGCTGAAGACTTGCAACGAATCGAAAAAGAAATAAGACAAAAATTTATTATTGTTTATCCTCGCGAAACAATCACTATACAAATAGATGATGCGGACAATAGAGTTTTAGAAGCTGCTGTACAGGGTGATTGTCAATTAATTATTGCAGGGGATAGAGAATTGCTGAAACTTGCACGTTACAAAAGTATAGATATTCTTTCTCCAAAAGATTTTATTGAATCAATGCGTATAAAAAAAGATTAAGTTTCTTTTACTATATAATACCTTGCATGAATCTTCAGCTAGTTTTGCTTTATATCTTGCACATCTTTAACGACGGGTATCAGGCAGCATTTCTGATTCTTCTTCCGTTTATTGCGAAAGATCTCGGCATTAATCTTACGCAAGTGGGGACTCTTGGCTCAATCATCTACATTATGGAAATGATTTTTTCACTTCCTGCCGGATATCTTGCGGCCCGTTTTGACGGACTAAAAATTTTGACCGTTCTTATGTTTGTGTTCGCCGCGGGATTTTCAGGATTATTTTTTACGACCTCACTTGTAACACTGCTTATTCCGTTTTTCTTGGTAGGCGTCGCGTACGGTATGTTTCATCCTATTGGATTTTCTTTGGTTGCTAAATGGGTAGAGGCCCATACGAGGGGACGGCAACTGGGAGACTTTACCGCAATCGGAGACATTGGAAGAATCACATTGCCCGCAATTATTACGTATTTGGTTGTTCTTATGGGATGGAAGTCGACGTCACTGGCATTTGGAATTTCTGCTTTTGTGTTATTTATCGTTGCTTTTGTAATTTACCATAATCACAAAAAAACACAAGAAAGAACCGAAGAAAAACACGAACATATTTCAATGCTAAAACTTCTTATGAATAGAAAATACATGCTCGCGGTTTTTGCTTCAACGCTTGACTCTATTGCAAGTTCATCGCTTTTTATTTTTCTTCCGTTTCTTCTTTTACAAAAAGGGATTGCGCCGTCAATTTTGGGATCATTCGCCGCGGCGTATTTCGTCGGCAACTTTTTGGGAAAGTCTGCAATCGGAAGGCTCGTTGATAAGTTCGGAAATGCGCTCGTGTTTATTTCCGCAGAAATTCTCATGGCGGTTTTTATTGTCTTTCTAACTTTTACAAATTCTCCTATTTTCATCGTCATGTTTTCGGTCATCGTCGGCGCTCTGACAAAAGGGACTGTCCCTGCACGAACCGCAATGGGAATCGAAGCGCTTAAAGGGCACAAAAGATTCGAAAAAGCAATCAGCCTAAGCGCGTTTTTTATCACTACAGGCGGCTCGATCGCACCGCTTCTTTACGGAAGAATTGCTGACGTGTGGGGGATAAACATGACGTTTTATGTATCCGCTTCAATTGCTCTTTTAGCGATTATTCCTGCAATGATATTCAGGCTGATAAAAAAATAAAGCTTTTTGTTACAATACAAGCATGAAAAATACAAAGCGTCCTTCGTGGGATGAGTATTTTATGGAGCTTGCTCAAGTTGTAAAAAAACGATCAAATTGTTTACGAAAACCTTATGGAGCCGTTATCGTCAAAGACAAACGCATTATTACCACAGGATATAATGGAACTCCTCACGGAGTAAAAGACTGTGTAGATGGGGGATGCGAGCGATGTTCAAGACGAGAAAAAGGCGAGATTGAGAGACACGAATATCAAGAAAGTTGTATCTGTATTCATGCAGAACAGAACGCTATTATTCAGGCTGCATATTTAGGAATTTCGTCGAAAGGAGGAATAATGTATGCAACAATTTCTCCTTGTTCTAGTTGTGCTAAGCTCATTATTAACGCGGGGATTACAAAATATATCTATTCCGATCTGCATCATGATAAAGAAGGCATAATTCTTCTCAAGAAAGCGGGAATCGAAGTAAAAAAATTATCTCCCCAATAATTTTAAATGAATAGATATATTATCTTGGCAATAAGTTTTGTGTTAAGTTTCCTCGTTTTCAATAGTTCGGTGGTAGCGCAAACACCCAATAATAAATTCGGCATTCATTTTGCCCAGCCGCATTTTTCCGATCTCAAAAAGGCGGCGGAGATGTTGAACGCGAATGGTGGCGACTGGGGATATGTAACCTTAGTAATTCAGGAGGACGATCAAAATATTCAAAAATGGCAGGAAGTATTTGATCTTCTGCGCGAATATCATCTGATTCCGATTATTCGAATTGCAACGCACCCTGATGGCGCAAAATGGAAACGGCCGTCAAAAGACGAGGCGCAAAGCTGGGCGGATTTCTTAGAAAGTCTCCATTGGGTGGTGAAAAACCGTTATGTGGTTCTATTTAACGAGCCTAATCACGGGTCAGAATGGGGTGGTACTGTTGACGCGTATGATTTTGCAGAAACCACAAAGCTCTTTGCGGAAAAGTTAAAAGCAAAAAATTCGGATTTCTTTATTATGCTTGGGGCGGTTGATGCTTCTGCACCCACAAGCATGCCAAATTATTTGGGAGAAGAATATTTCTTCCAGAATTTTTTTGAGAAAGTGTCGGTTGCTGATTTTGAGCGGTTATTTGGCGGGCTTGCCTCACATTCGTATCCAAATCCCGCGTTTTCCGGAAGTCCATGGGATAGCGGTCGTGGGACTGTTAAAAGTTACGAGTGGGAGTTGGATCTGTTGCGGAGTTTGGGTGTAAATAAAAAATTGCCGGTATTTATTACCGAGACGGGTTGGTCTGCTGGTCGTCTTTCCCGTGAAACGATCGCCTCTTATTTCCAGGTCGCGTATCAAAACGTCTGGTTGATGGATGAGCGTATCGTCGCGGTCACGCCGTTTGTGTTTGATTATCAGGGAGAGCCCTTCTTGAATTTTTCATGGAAGCTCTATCAGACCGAAGACTATTACCCGCAGTATTACACGATCCAGTCTTTATCAAAAACAAAAGGTGAACCCGAACAGATTGATATAGGAGAGTTCCTCGTTGACTTGCCGAAAGAGTTGGTTACAAATTCAAACTATCATTTTAAGGTGAAGTTGAGGAATAAAGGACAGGCAATATGGGACAAAAAATGGGATTATGAACTAAAGATGATTGACTACGAACGCACCTCTCTTGAGTATTTCGCGTCTGATATTAAAAATATCAGACCCTTTGAGGAGGCAGAAATTGATTTGTATATAAAAACAAACGAAAGTATTGGAAAAAAATCAGGCAAAGCAGTTCTGGCAAAAGGAAATAAAACAATTCTTGGAGTCAATGACTGGTCGTTTGAAATTGTGCCGTTGCCGAGCCTTAAATTTACTATTCAACTTTTCCCAAAATTAATCTCAAGCGGAGACCATTTTGAAATACAAATCTTTGATGAAAAAGGAGAACTCGTGTTTAAAAAAGGAGGAGTGCGAGTTGTACGCGGCACAGGAATTATTGATGATGTGCAAAACGTAATTCCAAACAAACGCTACAGAATCGTTGTCCTCAACCCATACTATTTACCAAGACAAGGTTTCTTAATAATCCAAAGAAGAGATAATCTCATACGATTTAAAAAGATGTTCCCGCTTGATTTTGATCAAAACGGTCGTCTTGATAGTGGAGATTTTAGTAAGCTGACTCAGAATCTTGAGTTAATACGGCTGCTGTTTCCGTAAATAAGCGACGCGTTCTTCTATGTTGTCTGCTCTGGTGAGAAAACTTCCGGGACACAAAATGTCCGGCAAATAGTTTTGTGAAAGAATAACAGGAATGGTTTTTTCATTTATTCCTCCGTCGAGTGAAATTTTATTCCTATAGTTGGCGTCGCGAAGTTGTTCAATTTTTTGTAATGATTCTTGAATAAAAGAATTTCCCTGTGCCCCTGGAATAACTGACATTATTTGAATTAAAGGGATTTTTGACAAATCGTATTTTGTCTTTATAGTTTCAACAGAATCCTCGGGATTTAAGACCAAAGCGAAGGAAAATTCATGGATTTTTGACTTTAGATCTTGGATGTTGGGAGAAAGGGAAGTATGAATAAGAACGGTTTTTATATCTAAAAACTTTTTCAGCTCCAACAATTGTTCTACCCCCTTTTCATAATCTTTTACCATGAGATGGAATTCAAAGGTTTTATCTGAAAGAGGTCCAGCCTCTATGAGGCCGGACCTCAATATATCTTCGATCTGCACTGTTTTATTCGGAACATAGATGCCGTCTGCGATATCGATCTGAAAGTAAGAATAATATTTGGAAAGTTTTTGAATCTGTAAAAACAATTCTTCAGGAGTCTTCTCAAGAATGGAGGGAAAGATAATCATATATATGTATTATATATAGTAAAGACAAGATAATTGACCCTCTTTGTGGCATATAGTCCATTGACTCTAATGTAAAGACTGTCTTTAATAAAGACAGTCTTTATGAATAACGACCTATATCATCTTGCGTTTTCTCATTTCCTCCCCATTGGTCCAATACGCTTCAAAAGACTTATTGACTTTTTTGGTGGTGCGCGGAAAGCGTACGAAGCTGATAAAAACAGATTAAGCACCATTATTGGAGAACATACTGCAGAAAATTTCATCCTATTCAGACAGACTTTCGATCCGATTAAAAAGCAGGATGAGCTGAAAAGAAAAAGAATAACAGTCCTAAACCAGAATGACAAAAAATACCCGCCTCAACTAAAACATATTTCTGATCCGCCGATTTGTTTGTATATAAAAGGCGACGTAGAAGGATTTAACTTTGAAAAGAATATTTTTTTTGGGATTGTTGGGACAAGAAAACCAACGTCATACGGCGTACAGATTGCAAAGAAAATTTCTTCAGAACTAGCCACCCTCGATGTAATTATTGTTTCGGGAATGGCGATGGGGATCGACGCAGTTGTTCATCGTGCAGCTCTTGATTCGGGCGGAAGGACAATTGCGATACTTGGATGCGGCGTTGACATGGCGTATCCTTCGTGCAACAGACAGTTGTATGCAGACATTATTCAGCATAATGGACTTGTTATTTCGGAAGTTCCTCCGGGACAGTCCGTAGTAACAGGAATGTTTGTTTTAAGAAACAGATTAATTTCCGGACTTTCAAAAGGGATTTTGGTCATTGAGGGAATGAAAGATTCGGGGACTTTGATTACTGCACGATTTGCCGCAGAACAGGGGAAAGACGTATTTGCGATTCCTTCGCCGATTACCTCTCCTTTGTCCGAGGCTCCGAATATTCTTTTGAAACAGGGCGCAAAACTGGTTACCAATGTTCAAGACATTATTGAAGAATTGGGTCTGGAGATAAAAACCAAAACACAGCGAGTAGACAATCTTAACGAAGTAGAAGAAAAAATTATTGAAATGCTTGAAAAAGAACCAAAATCAGCAGATGAGTTGGAAAGACAATTGGGTATTTCTATTGGAGAACTTTTACAGACTTTGTCGATTCTTGAAATAAAAAAACTGGTTGAAAAAAACAGCGAAGGAAAATATCAAATTACATTGGGCTAAAGCTCTATATGACTGGACATAACAAGAACATTGGCGAGAAAGGTGAAACCATTGCCGCCGAATATTTAACCAATCACGACTATTCTATTTTACGACGAAATTTTTCTTCAAAATTTGGCGAGATTGACATTGTTGCAAAAAAAGATGAAAAAATCTACTTTATCGAAGTAAAAACGAGATCGAATCTCAAAAAAGGAATGCCACACGAGGCTATTAATTATCGAAAAAAGCATCAGCTTCGCAAAGCCGCAACGTATTTTTTATTGGAGAACAACTACGCAACATATAAATGCAGTATCGGCATGATTTCCATTCTTTTTGAGAGCAAAACCAAATTTCAACTATCGTTTTATCCCAGCATAGACTGATATATACTGATGGAGTATGGAGTTGAAAGAAATCGTAAATTGGCTAAACTCTCATGCGAATCCTAAGAATGTCGAAGGAATGGCGCGGTTTGGAATCAATCCGAAAGACACGCTCGGGATTTCTCTCTATGACCTTCGGCCGTTTGCAAAAAAAATTCCAAAGAATCATCGGCTTGCGCTCGAACTCTGGAAAACAGGAATTCATGAAGCTCGCCTTCTTGCTCCGATGATTGATATTTCCAAAGAAGCAGCTGAAGAATTAAAAAAATCCTCAAACAAAACCAGCCGGTGGATTGCGAGAGATGCTCTCCGGGAATTGAAAAGCGATGCGGTGCAGAAGAGAATCAGATTACTACGATGACCCCAGTTTCTTTCTGATTATTTCAGCACAACTGAAGCGATATGACCAATCACGATATAACTTCTGAGGTGAAACAGCAATCTTTAAGACTGGAATACCAAATTCAGAGCCGATACTATCAGCCAATCCGTCAGCTATTTCGTTTTGTCTCGCCAGATTCTCTAATGAGAATACTTCCCCCTGTTCAAATGGTCTTCCTCGTGCCGTTTTTCCTCTAAATAATTGTTCCGGATCTTCTGCAACAACACAGACAAGAAGGTCTGGTTTCGCAAAAATCGGCTTGAATAGCGCGACCATTTTTTGATACGTTTGATATTCCTCGTTTGTCATGTACCCGGTCTCAAAATAAAAAGGCGCCCACAATAAAGCGTCATTAAAAATGCTTGTATCAGAGATAGAGACTCCGTTACGAAGCCGAAGATTAATATTGGAAAGAATGCTTGATAATAGATAAAACATTTGAGACTGGAGTATTGGCTTATGGGGATGATTTTTATCAAGATCTTCGGATCCGACCAAAAATCCGTTGTCCAAAAGGGGTTCGGGAACAGGCTTAACTTTGTATAACCCTGCCAACTCATTTGCGAGGGTAGATTTTCCAGAAGCAAGCGGGCCAAGAAACACAATTGATTGTCCGCTAAACGGCCCGGCAAGCCGGTCTGATACCGCCTGATTTTCTAGTCCGAATCCATGCTCGATCTCAAAAAGATGAAATAGAGATGTAAAAAGTCTTTGTTCGGATGGAAACAGTTCATCAAGTCGCGCATCTGCCAATAGTTCCTTTTTTTGTATGTCATATTCGATCCAGTGAAACTCCCGCGGGATTCCCAATGACATTCTATCAATTTTCCTTTCTAGGTCATATAAAGAATCGAGGACAAGATCGAGCTTGGTTCTGAAACAGTTTCTTTCGGTTGTCCGCGGAAGATCTGGGGGTGGATATAATGGGAATCGTGAGTCTGGCAACATAATTTCTCTCGAATAAGTCTACCAATTCTTTTTCAATTTTCAACAACGTTGTTCACGCTCGTGGTAGAATGTAGGTATGCTAAAAATAGGAATCGTAGGGTTGCCCAACGCTGGAAAGTCAACGCTTTTCAATGCGCTGATTCCCAAGCCAAAAGCGAAGATTGGAGAACATCCCTTTACCACGATTGAAAAAAATATCGGCGTGGTTGACGTGCCGGATGAGACACTGTTTGATCTGGCAAAAATCGAAAATATCAGCAAGGTCACTCCGACGCGCATTACATTCGTTGATATTGCAGGCCTTATCAAAGGAGCGCATGAAGGAGAAGGACTGGGGAATCAGTTTCTCCATCACATCCGTGAGGCGCGTCTTATTCTTCATGTCGTGCGATTTTTCCACGACAAAAATGTCCCGCATGTTCACGCAGAGATTGATCCTGAAGAAGATATAGAAGTCGTCAACGAAGAACTTATTCTCTCGGATCTAACAACGCTTGAGAAGCATCTGGAAAAGCCAAATGTTTCTGATGAGGAAAAAAAAGCGATTAAAAGACTCATCGGGGAATTAAACAAGGGGACAATGGCGCGGGAAGTAGTGCTTACGGACAGCGAAAAACAATTCATAAGAGAACTCAATCTTCTGACCACAAAAAAACAACTCTATGTAGCGAATATTGATCTTGATGATGTCAAAAATCCCGCAAAAAAATTACACGAGAATGAAGTTTTATCTATTTGCGCAAAGTTAGAGTCAGAACTTTCGGATCTTCCCTGGACAGAACAGCAAAAATTCTTGAAAGAATACGGCCTGAAGAAAACAGTTAAAGATCATGTAATTCAGGAAACCTATCGGGCCCTAGATATTGTGACGTTTTATACCATCGCTAAGCGGACAGAGGCGCGCTCCTGGTATTTAAGAAAAGGCAAAACCGCGCTTGATGCGGCGGCAAAAATTCACAGCGATTTTGCGAGTCATTTCGTGAAAGTCGAGGCAATTGGTTCGAATGAGCTACTGCATCTTGGCTCATGGCATAATGCGCACGAGTTGGGGAAAATCGCTCTTCACGGGAAAGAATATATAGTACAGGATAAGGATGTGCTGGAGTTTAAGGTGAGCATAAAGTAAGATCAAATATAAAAAATCAAAGATTTAAAATTTATATTTTTTATGTTTAGTTTGCATTATTTAGATAATCGCTGGGTAACAACAGAAGATTTAAAAATTTCGGCTCTTGATCTTTCGGTAACACGGGGTTTTGGTATTTTTGATTTTTTACGGACATATAAAGAGGCGCCTTTTATGCTTGACGAACACATTAACCGTTTTTTTAATTCGGCAGAAATACTGGGAATAAAACCAATTAAGACAAAAAGAGAAATAGAAAAAATCATCCTCGATGGAATTAAAAAAAATCATTTTGAAAATACAAATATCAAAATAATTCAAACAGGGGGAGCTAGCGATGACGGCGTGACTCCTAACGGCAAGCATTCTTTTATTGTGATGTTTACTCCGGCCACGGTTTATCCAAAGGAATATTACACCAAAGGAGTCAAATTAATAACCTTTCCCATGGGAAGAATTTATACTGCCGCCAAATCATTAAATTATATGGCCGGCGTCATTGCCTTGACAAAAGCAAAAAAAGAAAAAGCAGTTGAGGCGCTATATATTGGCCAAGGAAAGATTTATGAATGCGTTACGGCTAATTTTTTTGCCGTTATCAATAACCAACTGACTACTGCAAAAAAAGATATTTTAATTGGAGTTACTCGGAATGTCGTCATCGAGCTGGCAAAAAAATTAGGAATTAAAGTCGCTGAGCGAGATTTGTATTTAAAAGAACTGCCTCAATTTCAGGAGGCATTTATTACCGCTTCCAATAAAGAGATAATGCCGGTGGTGGAAATTAATAATAAAGTAATTAATGATAGAAAAGTAGGAAAAATAACCAAAAGAATAATGAAAGAATTTGATAGATTAACCCGCGTCTAGTTTTTGAATTCTTCGGATATATTTTTCATCGGTTTTTGGAGTCGCCGACAAAAAAGCGTCCACGAGTTTAGTTGCTCTTTCGAAATCGGTGAAATCGGCAGCCAAAGCCAGCACATTCATATGGTCGTTTTCCCGCGCGTGTGTTACCTGGTCTTCTTCGAATCCGAGCGCGCAGCGAATTCCTTTATTTCTGTTGGTTGCGATACAGACGCCTACACCGGATCGACAGATGACAATTCCCAGAGATTCATCAGGTTTTTGTAAAACCGCCTCTGCAAGCTTTTGTGCATAATCAGGGTAATCGTCTAGGGGATCGTATTGGTAATTCCCAATATCAACGACACGGATATTCTTATTTTGAATATATTCAATGAGCTTATTTTTCAGTTCAAACCCTCCGTGATCGGTGGCGATGAAGATGGTCATATTCAGTATCCAGTATAGAGTATCCAGTATTCAGTATCAATACAAATAATGTAGCTAATTTAAACCGATTTTATAGATTTTATACAGTATACAGAATACTGTATACTGAATACTCATTTTATGTTTGACACACATTGCCATCTTAATTTTTCGGTTTTTAAAGACAATCTTGATAAAGTAATTCAAAACGCAAAGCAAGCGGGCGTGAATTATTTTGTTATTCCTGGAACAGATTATGAATCTTCGAAAAGAGCGGTTAAGATTGCTGAGAAATATGATGGAGCATACGCCGCAGTCGGGATTCACCCGCATCATGTTTATCAATATCAAAGATCAAAAATCAAAGATCAAAACCACATATCAAATATCAAAAATGATTTAAAACAGATTGAAAGATTGCTAACCAATCCAAAAATTGTTGCTGTTGGAGAAGTGGGGATTGATAGATATTATTATCAAAAAACAAAATACGTTCAATACAAGATTGATGAGGAGTTTATACAGTTGCAAAAAGAATGTTTGCGATTACAGATTCAGTTGGCAGCCAAATATAAAAAAAGCTTGATTCTTCACAATCGTAAGGCAAAAAAAGACTTATTAGATGTTTTAACTAATAACTATAAACTAATAACTAATAACTATTTGGTTTTTCACTGCTGCGAACCTGATCAAGAGCTTCTTGATTTCGTAATTGAACACAATATTTTTATCGGCGTTGATGGAGATGTAACGTACAGCAAGGATAAGCAAGAATTCATAAAAAAAGTTCCATTGGAGTTGTTGGTTTTGGAAACAGACTCACCATTTTTGAAGCCGCGCGGTACAAAGTTTCCGAACGAGCCGAAAAATATTTTAATAATTGCAGAGCATATTGCAAAAGTTATGAATGTATCAACAAATCGATTAATCGATACAACTACGGAAAATGCAAGAAAACTTTTCAGCTTAGATAAATAGAAGTGACAATATAATTGAGAGCGCGAGTCCGCCTTCGTATGTATTCATCCATCCTCCGATGATTCCTCCCAATACGAAATAAATAATCATTAAAAAGATATTAAATTCACTTTTTATGCCGACTGCAAAATGAATCACCATGATATAGACCACAGACGCAGCAACATAAATCACCAAATCCATGCCGTTGGTCTCTTTGGTTCCTTCATTAGTAAGTTTGAGATTATTTAACACATATTCGATAGAGGATTTTATGTTGGTAATATTTCCTCCTGACCTGAATGAACTCTGACCCTGGCCGCCGGTTCCGGTATTTCCGGGATTGGTAATTGGTTGTGGAGCTTCGGTTGGTTCGGGAGTAGGAGTTGGAAAAGCATTATTGTTGATATATGCCAGGCAGCCCGCTGATTCTCCACCCGCGCATGGGCCTGTGCTTATTCCTGCTCCGGCAACGGTGGCTGCGGACCCCGGCTTAGTATTAAAATCTCCTTGAATCCATCCCTCCCCCCACACACAAGTTGTTCCTTTTTCATCTGCTCCAATAAATCCAGGCCAGACGTATGTTGCTCCTGTGCAGATTTCTCCTGCTCCGCATTCTCCGGCTCCATTATCAGGGTTTAAACACGAAGCGTCACCCGTGGTAATGTTTTTAAAAACAATATTATTTGATATTTTTACGTCGGGTTTGTTTTCTATTTGTTCCGGGCAAGTCGCAGTAATGCCGGAAACAAGAACGTTATTTTTAATCTCGCCGGCAAACGTCGCATTGCATAAAGTAAGAATAATTCCCCCCACGATCGTGTTATTCTCTATACGCGCAAACGAATTTCCCCTTATGCTTATTCCTCCGCCAGTAAAAAGACTGTTGAATACCATAATATTTGAGCTCGCCGCATCAATAGAAACATTATCAATGTCTATTGTTCTGAAGTTCTTGACAATTGCTTGCGCATTATGTACAGCAAGAGCAGGTCTTAGTGTCTGTTTAACCGCTATTCCATTTATAGTTACGGTTCCTCCAATGACACATATGCCCGTGCTCCATTTTGACTGGGTAGGATCGTCAAGTCCTCCATTTTGGTTGTCGATGACGGCTCCCGCGCCATTAATCGTGATGCTTTTTTTACGTGTATGGATGAGACATGTTTGAAATTTATAATCTGGATCGGTAACGATAGGTGCGGTTGAAACATAGTTGCCTGGACTTACGGAAATAATATCTCCGTCAGCCGCACTTTCTATCGCGTCTTGAATTCCTTTTGCTCCTGTATATTGACATCCGCCGGCCGCATCTGGGCAAACAGTAAACGTAGCCGCGCCAACAGAATTAGATGATAGATGATAGATGATAGATGATAGAAAAAAAGCAAGAATAAATACAAGAAAATGCCTCATTACTTTTATTTTACAGAGATTGAATGGTTTTGAGAAAGGTTTTTTTAAATTGAGAGGGAGAGAAAAATTTGCTTCTTTGATGTGCTTTTTCTCCGAGCGATTTTCTTACTTCGTTATCGAAATAAATTTCGCCGATTGCGTTGGCGATTTCGTGAGGATTATGAGGGCTTACAAATACTGCTTTTTCATCAGAAGTCTCATGCAAAACCGGAATATCTGCCAAAACAGACGGACATCTTTGAGAAGCCGCTTCTAGATAAGAAAACCCGAATCCTTCATCGCGTGATGGCAGTATGTTAACGCGAGCTTGTTGATATAATTTAATCAGCTTATAGTCATCGACAAACCCCTCAAAAACGAAGCGTTTGTCGTCTTTTGTTTCTTGTAAAAACTCACGAAATTCTTTTTGCCAGGGATGTGAATAGTTCATAGTTGATAGTTTATAGTTTTTAGTTTCAAAAACTTTTCCAGCAAACACACACGTAACATTTATGATTTTTATTGCTTTTGCGAGATTGACGAGATTTTTATTCCAAGTGACATCGCCGACGTAGAGACAGAATCGTTCAGCATCTAACTTTAAACGTTTAACGTTTGAAGTTTGAAGTTTGAAAATAAGAGGTAAGCATGGATATATAACTCTTACTTTATCTTCAGACAGTTTCAATATATTAACAATATCTTCTTTGCTCGCATCTGAATCGGTGATGATGAGGTCATAATTTTTGAGTGCGAGTTTATTAAGGAGCACATTCAGTTTTCCTTTTATGCCGATGGGAAAATGTTTTGGATATTTGAGAGGAATAAGGTCGTGAATAACAGCGATTTGTTTTGCGGCAATGCGGCGCATGATTAATGGCGGCTGCAGTAGATTAAAGAATGGGTTAATCAGAATAGAAGTTGGAAGTTTGAAGTTAGAAGTTAGAAGTTGGTTTGCGTAAATCCATTCTGGAAAGTTCTCTTTTAGAATCTGCAGATACCGGCCGATACCGCGGACTTTACTTTGCGTGTCAGAAAGGGTGGGATCGAAGACAAAAATGCGATGAGACATAGATCTATTCTATCAAACGGCCTTTTTTTAAACGAGTGAAAGCTCAATAACGGCTTTTATTTCTCTTTTAGCATCAACAATTACAGGTAAAATTGCAATTTGGCCATGTGAGGTGAGATTATATATCTCATTTGTATGATAGAGTTTTTTCATGAATCTGAATAGGTCGATTATCGCTTCATAAATAGGAAGAGCTATTTCTCCTTGGGTTTTTGCGTTAAGCCAAGTTTTAAATTCCTCATCTTCGAGATTAAACCATCCCTCGGCAATTTCGCCCCAGGTTTGAGTAAGCCTATGTAGTATCTTCCAATGATCTTCAGATAGATTCTCTCTCACTATTCCTTTTACTACGAATGGGATCGGAGCATTCATAAAGTCATCTGGGGTTGAATACGTTCCAGTAAAGTCAACTATTCTCTCGGTTTTTCTATTATCAAGAACAATATCTCTGATCAGCTGAATGTCTCGAGGAAGCTTTTCGCTTTTTGGATGGAGTAAAAACGCGCCAATTTTTTTAAATGGTCCGTTGCTTCTTTCTTCAACAACTCCACAGGTTTCTTTATGATCTTTATAGGGATACGCTTTTTGATAATTCTGAAGAAACCCATTGAACGCGTTTGAAAGTACCAACAACATTCTTTGTTGCAGATGTTTTTCTTCAATCTCTGGGTAAATTTTTTTTATTTTAGATCTAATAGGCGTTGTGATTTCAGATTCCGCTGTAAGGTGCTGGATCGCATTCCAGAAATGGAGCATATTATCAGGATAATTGCCGGCCCAATCAATATCAAATGCCTGTTTTTTGAAATGATTAGATAGTTCTCTAGCCACTTTTTGTGTAGAGATAATCATATCTTGCTCGGTTAGTTCATTAAGCGTATTTGCTGTAAATCCTGTCTTTTTGGCTTTTTGCAAGGCTCTGTTTGTTTCAAGACCCATGTATCCATAACCATTGTGGGGGTCAAAAGTGAACTGCATTGGAAAATAATCTCGATCAGAGTATCTTTCATTAACATAATTTTGTGATGCGGTGACTATCGCTTTTTTACGCATAACGTCGGCATATAATCCACCATCTTCAGGACTTTTGCGCAAGGCTTGTTCGCTGAGCTTTCGAGCGGCACACCCCATATGGCTATCAAATACCTCAGCCATTGGTCGATCGCTATTCTGAAAATAATGATCTAACAACTGTAAGAAATATGAGTTTTTTAAGAAGAATGGATTTCCTTTATGATCAAACCTAAGATCTGGAATATCTGCCGCTGATATTTTAAACATCCCGCCAAATCCAGGTGGCAGGCCAAAGACAACAGGACCCGATATTCTTCCGTCGGTGCAGAATACTCTAAATGTAACATAAGGAAAGAGTCTGCTTACCATTTTTTCCGCTTCCAAAACCTCTGACGAAACCGTCTCCAACGCTTTTGCATTTCTTTCTGCAACGAGCTCCCTATAGAATCCAGCAAGAAACAAACGCTGTTTTCTCGCGCCTTCAGAACCCAGAACTCCTCTCGTTTCAAGTGGTTGGATAAACCTATTTATGACATGTTCAAAATTAATTTGATTCGAAACACTTGAGTCTTCAACCATAGTTTTTAAGACCTTATTATACAAAAAGAATCTTACTATTCCATGGTTGATGATATACTATTTTCCATGAAGCCTCTCATACTTTCAAAAGAACAAATCCATAAGCTTGTATCCGAAAACCGGTACCGCGTTGATCCGAAAAATGCTTTTTTGAGCCGTTGTATTGACGAGCGCTATCAGGACGAGCTGAAACTTTCTCCTCTGGCACTGCCCGGGGCCGATGCTGGAGAGCTCGCTCTACTTTTCGCAACGGCAAATAAGTTTGGGTTTGAGATCAATGAAGAAAAAGCCTATTACGCATTAGTCGACGTGGTTGACGGAATAAAAAATCTTCATTTTCACACATCAAAAGAACACGAGTCGGATCCCGTGGGGGGCTGCGGGCATTTCCAGCAGCTTTCTCTCGATCCGGAATCATATCATCTCGGAAAAGAGCAGGTGAAATTTATTAAAATTAAAGTAAAGAATTCGGTTTTGCTTGGTGCCGAAGATGTAGTTCTGGTTGGAGAACATCTGCGCGGAGCGGTTTTGCAGATACACGGCGATTATGCGGTATATCCGGCGTACGCGATGGAAACAGAGGAAGGGCGTGAGCGCGTTGAGTTTTTTGAGTTTCATGAAACATTGGTTGGCCGACGCCACAGGGTTCTTGCAAAAAAATTAATAGAGACGCAGGCGGTAAAACTTTTTGAAGGATGCGACGAAGAATATTTGTACGAGGTTTTAACAGAAACGACGGACGAGCATTTTTATGAAACGGTCAAACGGCTCGCGCCAGGAATTCCAATGTATGAAATAGCTTTTAAAGAGAATGGAGGGTTTAAGATTGAAGAGATGGGTAGGATATGATTAAAACCTACGAACAGGCCATAAAATACCTTGATTCATTTATCCCACAGAAACGACTTCTGCACACCGGCGAAACTGGGATTCTAAGGACGAAATATCTTTTGAGACTTCTTGAAAATCCGCAGGAAGAGATTAATGTGATTCATGTGGCGGGGACTTCGGGAAAAGGATCAACCGCATTTTTAATCAGTAAGTTACTCGCGTCGCATGGGTTTAAGGTCGGCTTTCAAGTATCTCCTCATCTGGTTGACTTGAGGGAACGGTTTCAGATAAACAATCAACTCATACATAAAGAATTATTGATAAGTCGATTGAATGAAATTATTTCCGCGGTTGAAAAGGTAAGGGAAACCCAGTGGGGGAAACTGACGTTTTTCGAAGTCTGTGTCTCTCTCGCATTTTATATTTTCTGGAAAGAAAATGTTGATTATACAATCATGGAAACAGGACTCGGCGGACTCTATGACGGAACCAACGTCGTCGAAAATCCTAAAAAACTCGCGATTATTACCAAAATCGGGTTTGATCACCAAAACATATTAGGTTATACATTATCGGCTATTGCTTCCCAAAAAGCAGGAATTATCAAGACGGGAAATACTGTAATTAGCGTTCAACAAAAATCTTCGGTCATGAGAGTATTCTATAGTCAGTGCAAAACGGTAAAAGCGAAATGTATTGTGGTTAAAAAAGATAAAAATTTTTGGGGTGTTAGAGTTTTAAAAAGGGGCACCAGATTTAATTATAGGGATGAAGATTTTGTTTTATCCAATTTGAAATTAGGGCTAATTGGTGAACATCAGGCGGAAAATTGTAGTCTGGCTTTAACTGCCCTGTATCACTTGGCGAAACGCGATCATTTTTCAGTGAACGAAACAAAGATAAGATCAACATTGCGATCGATTCGGTTCGGAGGAAGGGGAGAGATCCGAAAAACAAAATATCGTGACGTTATCATAGATGGTGCGCATAATCCTCAGAAAATGAAAGCGTTTATAACTTCTCTCAAAACAATTTATCCAAATAAACAATTTGATTTTTTGATTGCATTTTCACGCGGGAAAGATCAGCTCACAACACTTCGGGGCATATTGCACCACATTATTCCAGTCGCGAATCGTATAATACTTACCTCATTTCGGCTTGAGGGACAAGGAGACATGCTTCATAGTTCAATTCCGTATGAAAGAATTATTCCAATTCTCAAAGAATTTCGATTTTCTAATTATTCCATCAAGAAAACAACAAAGGAAGCATTGGTTCAGATGATAAAAGATGGCAGAAATCCCTTCGTTATTACTGGTTCTTTGTATCTTATTGGAAGTATTTATAGGGATTTTAAACATGCTATAAGACAGCAATGACTCCGTCATTATTTAGAAGGTAAATAATTATCGTCTTTTAACTGATATCTTTTAAATGGAGTATTTTTAATTAGATAAATAATACGATACCAGTTATAATGCATTTGATATGATTATCGGTCCAAAAAAATTATTGAAGCTTGTTAAGACAAAAAAACTCGTCGAGGGATTGACTGAAAGAGAGCTAAAAAATCCAGAAGGAGCAGGATTTGATCTAAGACTAGGGGAGATATATAAGATCTCCGGCAAGGCGTTTTTGGGAGTCACTCACCGAGAGACACCGAAAATTAAGTTAAAAGTTAAAAGTGAAAAGTTAAAAGTTAATAAGATTACTATCAAACCTGGAGAGTTTTATTTGGCAACAACGATCGAAAAAATCAACCTACCTTTAGATATTTGTGCAACCTTTATTCCTCGAACAACCACGTTTCGAAGCGGTCTGTTTTTGCGGACAGGAGTTGCGCAGCCGGGCTATCAAGGCAAGCTTACATTTGGATTAAAAAACGAAGGGCCGGTCCCGGTTACTTTGGAATTGGGCTGCCGTTTTGTTCAAGCATTATTTCATTGGGTTGACGGCGGAGGAAGTCAATACAGAGGGCAGTGGCAGGGGGGAAGAGTTACTACTAAAAAAAGGGAAAAACAAGTCTAAGAAATTCATCAAAATTATTTACTACGTGATCTGCGTTTTTTACCACATTTTCGCGCCGGACATTTTCCGTAAATGCAACAAAATAATCCGCAGCTCCAAGTTTTTTGATTTCGTAATCGGTATATCCGTCGCCGAGGACATATGTTCTGCAATGTAATCCTAATGCTTGTATAGCTTTTGCTTTTCCATGACTATAGGCGAGGGGATTGCGCTGATCGACTCCGGTAATATTGCCTTTTTTATCATAGAAAAATGTATTTGCAAGAATGTGGTCATCGTTGATTCCAAATTGATAAGTGACAGGAATGATTCCTTCCTTAAAAGCGCCGGAAATAATGTAGACACTGTCTTTGTTTTCGAGAAAAAACTTCCGGTTTTTGAGGATGGACGGTGTAATTTGGTTTTTTATTTTTTTTGTCAGCTGATCGAAATGGCTTTTATTCGCTTTAATTAATTGAAGTCTTCTTCGAAGACTTTCTTGAAAAGGAATTTTTCCTTCCATGCCGCGATTGCAGACAGAAACAATCTCCTGTAGAATTTGTTTCTTTCTCGGGTTATGTTTCAACGAGATTTTTGCGAGCTCTTCGAGCATTTCGCATCGTACAAACGTGCTGTCAAAATCGATAATATAGTAATTTGGTTGATTCATGGGCTTCAATAAAAAATGAATAATAAAGAAGGTGCCGCTTAACGGCCGGAGTGAGGGGAGTAGTTGTTGAGAACGTCAACGCGAGGATTCATAAAGACATGATACCAAGTAAAGAAAAAAATTCAATAGGATGTTAAAGTCGGGTACATAGGTAACACTTCTTTTAACTTGTAACCATTGTACCATTCAAAGGGTGTTTTGTAATTTAGTGATTGATGAGGACGTTCAAAATTGTATTCAACCAACCACTCAGTAA
>Ga0233420_10000315_pt1 | contig 21306 bp, 22 predicted proteins | sample Watercolumn_Mata_4_FD_183009 | JGI IMG/M metagenome (GOLD analysis project Ga0233420, IMG submission 183009) | Freshwater microbial communities from Lake Matano, South Sulawesi, Indonesia - Watercolumn_Matano_2014_102_MG | ecosystem: Environmental > Aquatic > Freshwater > Lake | place...
ACAAATAGTGTAAGGGGGAGGAAAATCAGGAATAATAATTTCTTCCGCCGAACTCAGCCATGTTTTCATAATCCAGTCAAATGACTTGCCAAACACTCTGATAAGAGCCGAATCGGTTTTAAAAAAGGGATAAAAAGCGCTTTGATTTGTAATTACAATACATGGAAGGCTTAATTTATCTGCTGCCATAACTGGAACAAGCCTGCCGTCAGCCACAACACAGGTTGCTTTACTTTGTCTAATAATTTCGATTTCCTGATTAACAAGCTGGTTAAAGGTTAGCGCCCAGGAGTGGTTTTTCATTATTGTCTTGCCAACATCAAAAGCCCCTTTTTCTCCCACAAGCTTAAGCTCCTGCGGAAGTTCAACACTGTTATAACCCGATTGGGCAAACCTATCAAGAGCATAACTATAACTGCCAACCAGAACCTCACTCCTGTCAAATTCCTTAATAATTGCAAGAGCCCTGCTTGAATGTCCAAGTCCCTCGCTGCTGATTGAAAGATATATTTTATGTTCTTTTAGAGCAGATTTATTTTTCTTAATATAAGGTCTTAAGATAGACATTAAATTTACAATTCCTTAAGTTGTTATAAAACATACCAAAAAGAGTATAACACCAACTAATTTAAAATACTCCAGAAGCAAATAAAAGCTTAAAGAATAAAATTTTGTATAAAATTCTTGAGAAATATATTTTTTTAATAGATATTATTTATTGCAGTTTAAAAAACAGGAGGAGAGAAGGTGCCTGAATTAGTTAAATCAAAAATAAGAGATATCCCGGATTTTCCAAAGCCCGGTATTATTTTCAAGGATATTACAACCGCAATAAAGGATGCTGAGACCTTCAAGCACATAATTGATCATCTTTACAACCTGTATAAAAATGCAAACATTGATTATATTGCGGCAATAGAATCAAGAGGCTTTATTTTTGGCGCTCCTCTTGCTTGTGCGCTCGGAACAGGGCTTGTAGTCATCAGAAAACCAGGTAAACTGCCGGCAAAAACCGAAAAAATAACATATGATCTTGAATATGGTTCGGATTCTGTTGAAATTCACAGTGATGCTGTTGAACCAGGCAAAAGGGTACTTATTATAGATGATCTGCTTGCAACAGGCGGAACCGCAAAAGCGGCCTATGATCTTATTAAAAAAATCGGCGGTGATCCTGTGGGACTTGCTTTTGTTGTGGAACTCTCTTTCCTTGAAGGAAGAAAAAATTTCCCGGAAGACACTAAGATAATTTCTATGGTAAAATATTAAAGACAAAATACTTTTTCATATAATTAACAGGGGTTTTCTAAATTTTAAGAAAACCCCTCTTTATTCTTATATATTAAGAATATTAAATATATAGAAACTTTGTTTTGTTGGATTATAATAGACATGAGATATAAATCGAGCGGTAATTGATGAAAAAAATCCTTTTACTTAACCCCCCTGTCGGATTTTTTCAAAGGGGAGAGGACAGATGTCAGGCAAATATAGAAGGCAGTACTTCGGGTTCACTCAGGGCATGTAATGACCTTGGTTATATGGCTGCTGTTGCAATAAAAATGGGATATGAGTGCAAAATAGCGGATTATCCAGCTGAAGGTCTATCATGGTCCGATTATATATCTGATCTTGAGAGTTTTAAGCCTGATATAACAATCATGAGCATCACAACGGCTACCATAGAAAAAGACATGAAAGCCTTTGAGCTTGCAAAAAAATATATTCCCTCAGTTATAACAATAGCTAAAGGTGCTCATTTTTTAAGTTGTTCCACAGAGGAGCTGAACAAAGACATTTATAAGGTTATGGATATAGCAATATCAGGTGAATCAGAGTTTATTACAAAAGAGTTGCTTGATAAAATTCAAACCCCTGCTTTATTAAGCGAGGTAAAAGGAATATTTTACTGGAATGAAAGCAAGACGAAGATATTAAAGACCAGAGATCCGCATTTTAATGATGATCTGGATTCTATACCCTTTCCCGCAAGAGAATTGATGAATAATAAGCTCTATATAAGACCGGATACAGGAGAACCCATGGCAACAATAAGCGTTTCCAGAGGCTGTCCTGCTTCCTGTACATACTGTCTTACACCTGTTGTTTCAGGCAAAAAGCTCAGAAAGAGGTCTTCAAAAAATATAGTTGACGAAATACAGGAATGTGTTGAAAAACATGGAATAAAAAGTTTTTTTTTCAAGGCAGATACCTTTACCATAGATAAAAAATGGGTAACAGAGGTTTGTGAGGAGATTATTTCAAGAAAATTAAAAATATCCTGGGGAGCAAATTCAAGGGTTAGACCTCTGGAACCTGAAACATTAAAATTAATGAAAAAAGCCGGCTGCTGGCTTATTGCATTCGGTCTGGAGTCTGGAAGCGATGAGTCGCTTGAAAAAATGAAAAAGGGAGCCACAAAGCAGGAAGCAATAAATGCCGTAAAATGGGCAAAAGAAGCCGGCTTAAAGGTATACGGATATTATTTAATAGGTTTTCCCTGGGAGACAAAGGAACATATTGAAGAAACAATCGATTTTGCTAAAAAACTCGATTGTGATTATGTTGAATTTCATATAGTAGTTCCTTTTGAGGGAACTGAACTGTACGAAGAGCTTAAAGAAACAGGCTTTCTTGAGGGCGAGGCAATCGGGCACGATTCCTTTATAAATCCTGTCATGAAAACAAAATATCTCTCTACAGAAGAACTATTACTGCTTAAAAACAGGGCATTAAAAGAGCTTTGCCTTAATCCTCGATATATAATAAAGACTCTGTGGGGCATAAGAAGCCTTAATGAGTTTAAAAACTATGCAAAATTTGGATTAAGAATGATAAAAAATATTATCTGACAGGCATAAGGTCTTCTATAAATCTGATTGCGTTTATTGCGGTTTGTTTTCTGGTTTCAGGCTCCGAATGCCTTACAGCTTCCAGAAATATTCTCATAACTTCATCAAAATCATACCATCTGCGTTTTCTTGTCTCAGAGGTAATCATCTCAAAAATATTTTCCGGCAGGATTTCTTTTTGAGGAAGGCTTATAATTAACTCATCCATTAAATAGGTTGCTGTTTTGCGTTTTGCGCTGTCAGGAATGCTCTCAAGCAAGGCTACGCATTTTGAGACAACCTCGTCTTCGTCATACCATCTTTTATATGTGCAATCATTTTCTGACATCATCTCCTCCAGTTTGACAATGTTTTTCTTTATAAATAATATTATACTTTTATTCAGGGTAAGGCAACGAGATTTTATTAATATTGTGTACATTGTTGAATTTATAATTAAATATTTTAAAAAAAGGAAAATAAAACCTGAAGAGTATGAAATAGAAGAAAATACAGAAAATTGCAAGCATGTTTTTTTACCGATAGACAGCTCTTCTGATTATTTTGCCTGTTCCCTATGCGGTCATGTCCTGCAAAACACTAAAAATTCTGCTAATTTACAAAAAAGAAATATTTTTAAAGTCTAAGCAATAAAATATTTACAGCTTTCTGTCAGTTATTGGGCAGGTTTTTAATATGGTTAAAATCTTTATGTTATCTCCCCAAAGGCAGACATCGTTATCTTTGCGGAAAAAATCACAATCTTTACAGTTATTAATTTCCAAAAACTTTGCCTGCTGTCTTTTTCTCTTCTTCATATATTCCTGAAGCGTAGGGATATAGCGGATTTTTCTCCTCATCACAACTCATCCTCTTTTTGCAGGTCATTATATCCAAGATTATACTGCAATATCAGCTAAAAAATGCTCAATAAAACATTTTTGCTGTATAACCAGATACAATTATACCTTTGCAAAAAGATTTTGACAATAGATTTTGTTTAAATAATTTAATCGCTGTTAACTGCCATATTTAAATTTTTCTGGATAAGTGTTTCGGCTTCAAATAATTCGCCGACCGCACAACCTATGGACTCACATAATCTGTCCATGTTTTCATAGGATGGCTGAGTTCTGCCGTTTGCCCAGGAGTAAACCGTCTGCTGGGGCAGTCCTAATTCCTTTGCCAATCTGTATAGACTCCATCCTTTTTTCTTTCTGGCAACTTCTTTAATCCTGATCTTCAGTGTACTCACCTACTCTCGAATTTTTAAAATAACTTTTTCAACCAGATGCTACTTTTATGGCGCTTAGATTTTAAAAATATTAGTAGACATCTACATATATCATTATACACATGCTGCATATATTTATATACATAAGCCCCTGTTTTTCATATTTTTGGACTATGGCAAAAATTATAATTGTATTTTTAAAAATAAATAATAAATAGTTTTTATAAAGAATTTTTGGTTTGAAGTAATTTTTGATTTGAAGAGCCTTTTCATATAAAAAGAGTATGAAAGCTATATAATTACTTGAAAAATTATTATTGGCGGCTTGGTTATTTCCAGGGAACCATTATAAATATTGAAAAACAAAAAAAACCTATTATTATTTTTAATGGACTGTCTTATTAACTATGCATTAAAAATCCTATGTATAGATAATGCCTGGAGTTTATCAAGGGTATATTATAATAATTAGCACTCAAAGAAGAAGGTATTTTATAATGAAAAAATTTCTGGTCATCTTGGTTTGTTTTGTATTTATATCGGTATGTACTCTTGCAGCAAATGGTGCAGAAGGGCTTAAAACCGGAATAGCAAAGTATAAAAGAGGAGATTATGTCGGATGCATGCAGATAATGGAGGGTGTTGTAAAGGATGATCCTTCAAATGCACTTGCTCATTATTATCTTGGTATGTCTTACGCCAGAATCGGCATGAAAAAAGAGGCCTCCGGTGAATATAACAAAGTAATTGCTCTTAATAAAAATTCTTATCTTACTGCTTATGCTCAGATGGGAATAAAGATGCTTGGTGATATAGAGAGTAATGAAACGCTTCCAACCCCGCCTGCAGCTGGCGAAATCTCTAAAACGCCTTCCCAACAGGGCTCAAAAACTGATTTTATGAGTGAAGGGGTAAAAAATACTCTTATCGAGAAAAATTTAAACAGTGTTATAGATAATGCAAACAAAAATAACGCAAAAAGTCCTGAAAGCATAAAACAGGTTGAGGAGCTGACAAAAAAGAAATCATTAAATACAACTCCCTCCAGCGAAGAGGTTGCACAGGCAATGGTAACACTTTCCAAGGCGGGAATGGCAAACCCATACGGGCAGAATGTTGACCCTCAAATGATGCAAATGAACATGCTCATGGGAATGATGGGAGGAGGAATGAACACAAATTCCAATACGGGTTATAATCCTGCAAACATGATGCCTTTACTTATGATGCAGCAGGGTGAGGGTAAAAATATTGACCCGCAGGTTATGCAATCAATGATTACAGGCATGATGATGCCTAACATGTCTATGTTTGGTGGAGAAAATAATAATAATAATTACTAGGACACAAAATGAAAAAAACCATAGTTAATTTCCTGATAAAAAATAAAAAAATTGCTGCCTCTGTTGGCATTTTATTGCTTGTCGCTTGCTTTTTTATATTTGAAAACGAGAAACCAACCTCCTTAAACGGCATGATGAGAAAAGGAGAGAGCTATCTTAAAGAAGGCAAGATTTCTCTGGCTCTTGAGAGTTATCTCAGAGCAGCAAAAAGTTATCCAAATAATTACACCGTCCACATGAGGCTTGGTGAGCTTTATATACAGGTTAAAGAATCTGAAAAAGCTAAAACAGAATATTATAGAGCTATAAATCTTAATCATGCCAACAATTATGATGCTTTTTTTCTTGCAGGAATTTATGCAGAAGAAAACAAACATAATTTTGTCCAGAGTATACTCTCTTCTCTCAGAGATGTGGAAGAAAAACGTATTCAGGAAAGGCTGGGTGATTTTTACTATGAGTGGGGGAAAAAACTTGCAGGACATGATGATTTTGACAGCATAAGAAAGTACAGAGTAGCTTATGAATTTTATAGCAGGTCAAATAACAGAAAATTAAACGGTTTAATAACTGTGATTGAAAATGCCTATTCAAAAACCTCTGATGAGCTTGTTAAAGAGGGTAAAATCAATGAGGCGATGAAAATTCTCGGACTTTCACTTGATTTTAACAACAATTCTCTTGCCCATTACAAGATGGCAAGGATTCTTGAAAGCAGAAACATAGATGAAGCCATAAAAGAATATGAAAAGACCTTTAAAATGGACAGTAACGGACATATATTTGACCGAAGCGGATACGCAAATCTTCTTGTCCAAAAAGGAAATATGTATAAAGAGCAGGGCAATGAACTGCTATCAGAGTATTTTTACAGCAAGGCAAAAAAAATAAGTTCAAGAATAAAGATTCCTGAAATAACTGATAAACAATTAATATTAGTTCTCTTATCAGCAAGGTATAGTGAAAATATAGAAAGAGACACCATAACACCGGGTATAAGCTTTAAAATAATGAATGTAAGCAAGGATCCTGTAACTTATCTCAAAGTAAAATGTGTCTTTCTTGATAAGAATAAATTTATTGACGAAGACTTAATAATGATTGCCGATTCAAAAAATAAAATTTATCCTAATGAAATTTCACCCGTAATAAGCTCTTTTTCGCCCACTCCTATAAATCAGGTTTTTTCTAACCATGCCATACAGGTTCAAATATATATTTCTCAATCCGATCCCGACCACTGGAAACTATACAGAAATATCTATCTTGACAAAAGATCAAACTCCAGTTTGGTAGTCAGATAAACTTTGAGCAACAGGTCAACCAATATAAATTATAAATTTTGAGGTTGTGCAGGAATTTCATATAAAAAAGTAGCTCTTTTAATAGAAATATGGTTTAATGAACACAGAGGCGTAGTTATTAATATCGGAAATCCAGAATGAAAATAAATACCACAAGATTTGGCGAGATAGAAATAGATGAAAATCTTATATTTGATTTTATTGATCCTATTTTAGGATATGAACATCTCCCAAAATTTTTTCTTGTTGATTATTCATCAGAATCACCGTTTAAATGGCTTCAGGCAATTGATGATCCTGAAATTGCATTTCCGGTAACATTTGCAGGTTATTTTGGACTGGATTATCAGTTTGTAATTCCTGAAGAAGATGCAAAAAGACTTGAACTTAAAAGCGCTGAAGAACTTTTAACACTAAATATAGTCAGCATCCCTCCCGGAGAACCACAAAAGGCTACAATAAACCTTCTTGGTCCTCTTGTGATAAATATTTATACAAAAAAAGCAATGCAGCTTGTGCTTGTAAACACAAATTACTCTGTAAAACACAGTTTATTTGCAAATAACAAGATCGCAACACCCGCAATAGCAGAAAAAGTTGAACAATAAAGTTAGCTAGTTCCCGAGGATAAATAAAAATGCTGGTTCTTACGAGGAAAACAGGTCAAAAATTAATTATAAATGATAATATTGAAGTCGTAATCCTTGAAACAAAGGGTGAAGCAGTTAAAATTGGTATAAAAGCACCTAAAGACGTTACTATATACAGAGAAGAAATATACGAAGAAATTAAAAAAGCAAACAAGCAGGCGGTATCAAATTCTCTGGTTATTGACCTTGATAAGACTCTTAACATGATTGATGTCAAAAAACCTAATGTGGATAATTATTTAAGCAGACTAAATTCTGTTATTAATGCCGCAAAAAAGGATAAAAAGCCGGACAGCTAATTATGACAGAAAGCGCAATTGACGAGCTTAAAAACATATTTATTGAGGCAAGAAAAGAATTATTAATAAATAAAAATCCCTTAAATTCCCTAAAAATGCTTGAAGAACTTGCTGACAGGTTTGAGCTTGCTGAAAACAAGATTTTTCAAAGCACTCTTGCTCTGGCATATCTTGAAAATAAAAACTATAGAAGGGCAGCCAGTATTTTTTACAATATAAATGAAAAATATCAGGCGGGATTTTGCGAACTGCTTCTTGGAAACATTGACTACGCAGCCCTTATCTGGAACAAAATGCCTGAATCATCTGCTGTTAAATGGGGTAACTGTCTTATAAATCTTATAAATCTTAATCTGGAATATTTTCCAAGTTTTATTCAGATACGTAATCATCTGGAGTGTGATCTTGGTTATTTAATTCAGGCTAACAGAATTGAATATGCGGAAAGTTTAATAAAAAGTGAGGAGATTCTTGCTTCCATTAACCCTGAAACCTATAAATTCATAGGTAAAGCGTTGTTTAACAACGGTTTTGCCAATTTATCCATAAATTATTTTATGAAAAGCCAAAGCATCATGCCAAATGACCCTGAAACATACTATCATTTAGGAAGATACAGCCATCTTGCAGGTTCATACACAGAAGCAAGACAGATGCTTGAACATTGTATAGCCATAAACAGGCATTATTATCCCGCTGAAAAGCTTTTATCCAAAATTAATACCGAGCTTAAAAGAGCTTAGAATACAGTATCAATGTTCATACTATTGCCTTCAGAGCTTACCAGGGCGCACCATGTTCCCACCTGTACAAAATAAACCTCTTTAGGATCATTGTCATCCCCACTGGTCTTTCGTACAATGAATTTATCATTTGCAATATTCTCAAATGCATTAAGCAGAATGACTTCATCCTCTATTAACCCTATTAAAGCAATATTTTGATCAGCTTTGACAAGATAAAAACCCTTATTGCCCTCTACTTCAATCCCATTGATGAATTCAAGTTCATCAGAGTAATCTTTTTCAGGAGCTTTAGACCTTACTGCCTTTTTAACGGGAGCTGCAACTCTAATTTCTTCTGTTTCAAGATCTTCAGGAGAAATTTCAGTATAAGAAACTGTTTTTATTGGATTTGTACCAAGATTAGCATTAGGAGCTTTTGAAATTTGAGCTATAAGATCGGTGGGCTGGGAGAGCGTAGTATCCATAAATGGTTCTTCTTCAGACTCTTCAGATTCTTCAAATTCACCCATTTCATCAACTTCAGGTATGGATTCAAATTCTTCTTGAGATTCTTCAGCAAAGTCAGTATTTATCTTAATTGGAGTATTGTCTTGAGATTTTTTCATTCTTTTCATAACTCGCACAAGCAAAATAAGTATTCCAAATGCCGAAATAATTGGAACTATAAGGCTCATAAGGAATTTAAGTCTGCCATCAGGCTGTTTATCTGGAGGATGAAGACCCTTAAGATCAATAAGAGATTTTTTGACAGATTCACTCTGGTTTACGGCAGCACTGACTGTATTGTTTGCTGAGCTTACAGCATTTTCAACCAGCTTAATGGTTGTTTTGGTATTTTTTTCACCAACGACAGGGCTTTCTGTTTTTAAAGCATTATTTACAGGTTTAGCTTCCGGCAAAGTTACAGGATGTATATTTTTTTCCGTTTTATTAACCAGATCAATTACCTTTGGTGCAGCTTGTTTTTCAAAAGGCATATTAATTACCGCTTTTTGAGATTTTTCCTGTGGTTTTTGGATATTATGTTTATTTTTTACCGTATTGACAACACTTAAATCCTTTTGAGAAGGTGATAAAGCTATATTATTCACCTCTCTTAGTGTAACTTTAGGTTCTTCCGTTTTCTTTGCTATCTTATTTACTGCTGGCTTCAGCTCTATCGGCGCAAGCTGTTTGATTTTTTGTGGAATAACTTGTTTTTGAGTCTCGATAACTGTAAATTTCTTTGCAGGAAGCTGTTTTTTAATTATAGCTTCTTGTTTTAACGCAATTTTATTACCTGAAGACTTTTTAGCTATTGGTTTAGCCTTTTCGGAAACAGGTTTTTTTGCTTCCTGTTTTCTTGTTCTAAGTTCAGGTTTATTTGCAAGTGTTTTATACGGTATTTTTACTGTCTTTCTTGCTCCAAGAAGATTAGTAAGTTCCTGTTGCAGCTGTGGTGTTTGATTTGTAATTTCATCGCTAACATTAAGACGTACATCTTCAGAGGATGTTTTGACTATGATTTTTGTATAACCGTTATTGGAGCTGGATCCTGAATAAGGTACAAGTTTAACATCAAGATCTTTTATGTAATTTGAGCAGTTTGAAAAATCAGGTTTTGAAGTTATGGAATGATAGGTTTCCGGTAAATAAATTACATACTCGTCAGAACTCTTTTTTATGGGGCTTATTCTTACAGGATAAGGTTTTGAGGTATATAATTTAAGACTTACACTGCCATCATCCCCGGATTTATTAATATTTAGCTTTAAAAGCTGGTTATTATATTGATTATCTATCGGTAAAACAGGCTTTTGCCCGATTAAAAGCAAAATCACAATTAAGCTTAATATTTTTTTGATATTATTATGTTTCAGCATAATTCCCAAGCCTGATTCATTCTATGTAAGCTGCTTTAAACATTTATTTATGTTTTTTGCAAGCTCTGTTATTCTTTTACTTACTTCACCCTGACTGATACCTATTTCTAATGCAACTTCTGACTGATTTAATCCCTTTAAATATCTCATTACAAAGATATCAAAGTATCTTTTGGTCTTATCCTTTGCATCTAGCTTTAAAATCATATCTCTGACCATCTTAACCTCTTCCTGACGAATTATATCATCCTCACAGGAAGGAGAAGGGTCAGCTATATCATAGGTTATATTTCCTGTATCATCAAAATCATAGGCATCTGTTGAAGTTGTTGGGTTTTTGATGTATTTTCGATTAGTTTTTCTCAACCTGCCTGAACTTCTTAAAACATCAAGAATGGCTGAACTCGCCACTTTACTGATATAAAGCTCAAAGTTCCGTATCTCGTCAAGAGATACAATAACACTGTATGCGCGTTTAAATGTTTCGCTGCAAAAATCCTCCTCCAAATCCTCGTTGCCTTTGAATCTGGGATTGGTTTTCACGGCATTTTCAATTAATCCTCGATGTATATCTGTTAGTTCCACTTGCAACCCACCAAAAAGGAAATATAAACATCCTTAATTTTATATTACCATTTTGTTCAAAGATTACAAGCTGATAATGATATTAGTCTTTATATACTTCTTATTCGTCTGTATTTGAGGTATTTTTGTGTAGCTGAGAGTTTCTTTAACGGTTTGTAACACAATATCATCAATCTGTCTTGATCCGCTTCCGATTTTCATTCTGCCGTCAAGAATATTTCCGTCAAGATCAAGCACTATCTGAACTTTAAGCTCGTTTTTTAAGGATTTCTCTCTTGTATTAAGTAATCCTTTACCAAGATTTGCTTTAAGCGCTTGTCCTGCAACAACAAGATAATTTCTAAACACAGGGTCATTTGCAAGAGAAGCTCCAACTTCCCATGCCACGTTAGAAATTCTTACTCCGCTTGCATCCAGATTAAACCCGCCATAAGGGGTGTAACTAAGTTCGTTTTCTCTTTGAGTATAGCTTGCTTCAACAGGTGCAGCCTGCTGAGGTATGTAATCCTGCCTGTTATAACTGTTTTGGTAAGACTCGGTTTCTTTTGTTTGTTCCGCCATTGCTCTATCTGCAAGTTTTAATTTGTAATAATCATTTAAAACAAATCCGAACGAGGTTAAGACGCCTGCAGCTACAAGTACGGCAGCTGTTTTAGCAATGTAAGATTTCTTTTTTACTTTAACGATATTAACCACTTTTTCTGATGAATCTTCCTGTGATTGATTTTCAGCAAATCTTTTTGCAACTTCAGTGCTGTCAATAATTTCAATTTCGTCAAGAGAGCTTAAAAGAGCCTCTACATTATCTTTGTCGGGATATTTTTCACTCATTTCATCTAATATAGTTTCTTTATTGTTGTTATCTCCAAGATTATCTCCTGCATTATCATCAGGAGTATAATATACTTCGCTTAGTTCAGCTATAAGATCAAGCTCGTTGTCATCCTCGACTTTAACCTGCTCGGCAAGCTTTCTGAAGATTCTTCCCTCGTTATATTCAAGCTCATTTTCCTTTGCTGCAAGTTTAAGAAATATTTCACCTGAAGCCTGCTCAAATTCCTGTAAGGCTTTTTCCTCATAAACCTGTTTAAAAGCCAGGCTTTGTCCGGGCTTTATGTACCTTGTATATTTAACCGAACTGTTGCTGTCCTGCGCAATATCTCTAATCAAACCTGTTCCTGCCATGCCGGTAGTTGCAAGGGAGGAAAGTCCAACCAGTGTATCAGGCTTTGGAGCATTAAAAGATAAAATTCCTTTTAATCTCCCTATAATTCCCGGATTAAAAGAACTCTTGCTCTTTATTTTGCCTATTTCGATTTCCTCAGATAATTCTTTATTTTCATTTACAGGAAGAGCCTCTTCAAGATCATGAAGGTTAAAATAATATATCAAATCAGACCTTTTAATTGAATTTAATTTTCTGTTAAAGTGGTAAAGCTCATTAAATTCCACTCTGCAACTCTCACAGGTGGCAAGATGTTTTATAAGAAATTCTTTATCAAGTCCTGATAGCTTTCCATCAATAAAAGAGAGAAAAAGATCTCTGGCATTATTATGATCAAGGGTAAGATACATATGTTGCTTTGGCAGAATACTTTTTGCAGCTTTTGAAAAATCTGTCATAGATCTCAAAGAAGTTATATCGACAAAGAAATAATTTCTGTTGCTTGAACTAAAATCAAGCCCTCTTGCTTCTGAAAATCCCACAAATTCTATCTGGGAGAGAGCCTTGTTAATTTTGGCTCCAACATAAATATCAGGAGTGAATTCAAATGCTCTGTGGTCTTTTGGAATAATCATCTGAGGATATTCATCACCAACAATTGCTCTAATATCTATTTTTAAACCCGACTCAAGCTTTATATCGGCAACATCAAATTCATCCATAAGCATTGGAATATCACTGCAATTACTATTATTGATTAAAAATCCTTTTTCTCTTAAAAATGAGTTAAACGAAGCGAGTACAATACGTGAAATACAAGCTCTTTTTTTAGCCGATTCACTTTCAAGACATGAAATAAAATTGTTGGCGTTTTGTCTGTCTCTTTCGTTGATTTTTTTTATAACTGTTGTCATAACCTCATTCACCTGCCTCTATAACTCTTAAACTGATTATCTATTTATAAAGAGTGTGTTGAAAGTGAAATTATTCCAATTTTTGCCTAAAATCATACATATAGTGTAGGCATTTGCATTTTATTTAGTTTGTTTATATTAGAAATTTTTATTAATAGTAGGAAAAAAGAACGAAGATGTGAAAAATTCATTTTTTGCGAAAAAATATTATTTTCCGCACCCTGAATTATAAAAAAATATTTATGTAAATTAACGACAATTTATTCCTTATGCATTAAAATAAAAATTGTTTGATAAGAAATCAGGAAATATTTTATATGAATATGGATCTCGAATTTAAAAAGCTCTCTGTAACAAAATCTGAAAATGTTGGCATAATTACTCTAAATAGACCTGATATCCAGAATGTTATAGGTTTTGACACTTTTAGGGAGCTTGAATACGCTCTTAAAATCTTTGACTCGGATAACAAAATAAGAATTATTCTCTTAAAAGCCAACTGCTGCCTTTCCAAAAATGAAACAAAAATATTTTCTGTAGGGGTCAATCTGAAAGAATATGATAAAAAATTTCAGCTTGTGGATGAAAATCCGTTTGAATTTGAAAAAGTATTGAACCAAACAAGAACCCTTTTATCAAAAATAGAATCCACAAAAAAGCCTGTTATAGCAGCCGTTGACGGACTTGCAACAGGCGGAGCGTTTGAAATAATTCTTGCATGTGATCTTATTATAGCTTCTGATGCGGCACAATTTAGCCTTAACGAGATAAATATAGGAATTATTCCGGGATACGGCGGAATAAAGAGATTATTACAATCTTTTGGCAAGAAAAAGACATTTGAAATTGTTACAACTGGAAGAACCATAAATGCACAGGAAGCTATGATATCAGGACTTGTAACCGAGATATACGCTGATTCTGAATTTAACAAAAGGGTGTTTGAATATTGTAAAAAACTTGCCTCTAAGCCCTCTCAAGCTTTATGCCTAATAAAAGACACCATAAACAATTTAACAGCAAACCCTTCGGCAGATGATATCGAAATAAAAAACTTTATTAAAGCGGCAGGAAGCCCGGATGCAAGAGAGGGAGTAGTTGCCTTTCTTGAAAAAAGAGCTCCCAAGTTTATTTAATAAATATAAAATAAAACCCCCCTTGTTCAGGGGGGAAACTATCTCTTCACTGTATCCTCTGGCTTTTTTAAAACCGTTTCTATCTAATATTTTATGAGAATATTTTGAATGATCTTTCAATGTTCTTGTCGATAACTTTCTGTACGGAATCGATTTCGGTTTCAATTGTCTTGTGCTGGGTATCAAGATTTTTTATTTCCAGTTCAAGCTTTTTATCTTCTGCCTGAATTATTGCTGATGCTGCTTCATAAAGAGCTGATGCTACTGCGTCGTCTTCGGTGTATAATCTGTTTGATGTAGCTGCGAGTGACTGTTGTGATTGAGGAATTGCATTATACATAGCGTTGAGTTCAGGGGTTACTCCACCTTCGAGTGGCACTGCGTATGGGTTAACTGTATTTGTTGGAATAAGATTTGCTGAAGGGGTTGTATTTGAGAGGGCATCTGCGTATGCTTTGGCTACTCTTTCCATTCTTGTTGCAAGCTGTTGTCTTCTGTTGCAGATCATTTGTCCTCTAAGTTCGATATCGCTTTTTCTTGCAAATAAAAGTAATAATCTACCTTGACTAGCTACTAAACCCATAATGTTCTCCTTTAAATTTTTTTATTTTTTCTAACTTGCTTTTGTTTCATTGCTTACATGTATATAAAAACATTTCGTATATCAAAAATACATAAAAATGATATACTGTAACATTAGTTTACAAACAAAATAAAACCCCTGTAAATTCAGGGGTTTTAACAAATTATTATAAAAATCTCACAAGTAATAATATATACTTATTATATATTAGTCATTTCTTTAGGTTATTTATAATATCCTGATGTTTCCTCAAAGAGCCGTCTGTCAGCGCATAGAGCAAGATTTTTAAGGGAGCAGATTCCCCTGTTTCTCTCCATTACACCAAGGCTGGCAAGCTTGTTTCTTACCGTTTCATTAAGCTCATCAGGATGAATATACATTGCGCATTCCGAAGAACATTCTTTATTGCTAAATGGGCAATATTTTATTTTATCTTCCATAGATTTCCCTATTTATTGGCAAGACAGGCTTCAATCACGGCTTTTTGCCATCCGGCGGTTTTTTCAATATAAGCATCCGCTCCTCTGTTAAGACACTTTGTATAATATTCGGGTTTTGAAGAAGCTGTCATAACAATTATTTTAGTGTTTAACTTACAGAGCAGAGCAAGCTTTTTTAACTCGTCAAGAAGTATAAAACCCTCTCTTTCGGTGGGTATAAAAAGGTCAATAATGGCATAACCAAAATCCTGTTTTTTATATTTCTCAATTGCATCATATATTTCCTGAGAGATGACCACTTCAAAACCCATTTTTTTAAATAATACATCCAGCTGATAGGTAATTATACCTAAATCATCAACAATAAGAATACTTCTTGTTCTGGAACCCATATCTATATATGAAGGCTCTCCAAATGAACTGCCGGTTGCCGGAGACTGAGAATTAAAACCACCCGCCCCGGAAGATGCCAGCGCAAGATTGCTTAATTTGTTCCTTATTTTTAATAGAGCATCATTAAGTTCCTGCTGGGTAATATTTTTTGGTGCAGGCATATCAGCAAGCCCAAAAAAGTTTTCCAAAAACTTTATATCAAGTTCAAGATTTATACTGTCAGTCATATTAAAGCCCATAATTATAGTTATACCAATATTTATTTTAACTTTTAATTTAAATAACCGCCAGTACTTTTTTTAAAATACTCCGTTTTCCTTATAAATGTCCGGTATAGTTTTTATACCGAATTTCTGTAGTAAACAGTCTGATAAAATTTTTCTGAAATTGTTTTATTCTTTTTTATATTTTTGATATATACCAAGGAAAACTATCCCATGCAAAAATATATTCTTGCCGACAAATCCTGCCCAAAGTGCGGGAAAATCCTGATTGAGGAAACTATTTTTTGTAAATGCGGATTTTTTCTAAAATCCGCCAAAAATTCCCGAGTCTGGACAATTTTACTAACAACCTGGGTTATTACAGGAATAATTTCGATTTCATTTCTTTTAAATCTTGAAAAAGCAAATAAAAAAATAAGTCCGCATTACAATAAAATAAATTCAATTTCCCCAATTGAAATACAGATAATAAATAGTTTAAAATACACTCCCTATGATAATTATATTCAAAATATCTATATTAAACCGGGTCAGGACAATAAATTAATTGTGTTAATAAAGCCCTCTCTATGGAATAACCTGGATAAAACACAAAAAAAAGAGCTGTTAAATTTAATAAACAATAGCTGGATCAAAATTCACGCTCCCAATAAACCCGGAATAAATATAAAAACCAAGGTTATGTTTGGAAATAAAACAGAGAAAAATTAAGATTTTCCAAGCTCTTTTCTGTATCTTTCACAAAAACTGTCTATATCATTCATTGTTTTATCTTTTGAATACTGGTCTGTAGCCCTGACAAGGTTTTTTAAAAGCTTGTCTGCTTCTATTTTCATCTTTGGGCTAAATTCATTCATACCATTCAAAACATCGTAAAGAAAGAGTTTTTGATCGGCTGATCTAAGATTATTTTTAATTCTATTGGCAAAAGATGTATTATTCTTTAAAGCAGGAATACTTTTAAAGAAAGTTTCCCTGTTTTGCTCCGAAAGAGTCTCATGAAAATCTTTTTCACACAGGCTGTATGCCATAAAATTTGTATTAAACTGTCTGCTCATAACTAATTCCTCGCGCCAACCTGATATTTAAATTTTTTTATAATAATATGTGGTATTGGAAACAACATTACATTATATATTATATAGCAAAAAAGGGCTCTGTGAATTTAAATTAAAGAAATAATAATTATTATTAAATTAATTTAATGCAGCCAAAATTCTTACTCTCTGCTTATGTGCATTGTAAAATATTAATATCTTGAACTAAATTGGAGAAAAATATGTCTGAAGGTAAAAAACGAATAATGTCAGGTATGAGACCTACAGGAAAGCTTCATATTGGTCATTATCTTGGTGTTTTAAGAAACTGGTTATCATTTCAGGATGATTATGATTGCTATTTTGCCATAGCTGACTGGCATGCCCTTACTACCAAGTATGATGAAACCTCAGACATAAAACAAAACATTGTTGATGTGGCTATTGACTGGATATCAAGCGGTATAGATCCCGAAAAATCAACAATTTATCTTCAGTCCCTTGTACCTGAAATTGCTGAATTGCATATATATTTTAGCATGATAACGCCCCAAAACTGGGTGGAGAGAGATCCAACCCTAAAAGACATGGTTAAAATACTCAGAAAAGAAGGGGATGAATCTCAGGATATTTCAGGAATAATAAGCTATGGTCTGCTTGGTTATCCTGTTTTACAAAGTGCGGATATACTCGGATTTAATGCTTCGCTTGTGCCGGTCGGCATGGATCAGCTTGCTCATCTTGAGTTTTCAAGAGATGTTGCAAGAAGGTTTAATTATATATATAAGAATGATTATTTTAACGAGCCGCAGCCAAAATTAACGGAAACCCCGCTTATAAAAGGTATTGACGGGCAAAAAATGGGGAAATCTTTTAATAATGACATAAAAATATCTGATAGTGATGAGGATACCGCCAAAAAAATTATGCGAGCGGTTACCGACAAAACAAGGATAAAAAGATCAGACCCGGGTCATCCTGATCTTTGTGAGGTTGTCTGCCCATATTACAAAATATTTGCTGATGAGGAAACAATAAAAAAACAGAGAAGTAACTGTGAACTGGCCTTATGGGGTTGTACCGACTGCAAAAAAGAGCTTGCTGAAATAATTAATGCTTATTTCAGACAAATCAGGACTAAAAGAGCCGAGCTTGCCTCAAATCCCGATTATGTGGATTCAATAATAAGACAGGGCAGCAGCAGAGCAAGGGAAGTAGCCCAAAAAGTGCTTGCCGACACAAAAAAAATAATGCAATTGTATATGTAAAAAATAAATTGAAATAAATTATCCCTTAAGCACTTCTGAAATTTTAAAATCGTAGCTGTTTTTTATTATGTTGGATTTATAGGGATTATTTTCATAGCGGATCTGGCTCTTCAGTCTTGTTAGTCCGATCATTGAACTGTCATTTGGATTAACAATCTCTTTAACCCAGTTAACAAGCATTGTTTTAATCACTTTATTTCCTTTCTTCCTCTATATTTGATATTTTAATAAAGCTTTTAATTAAAATCCATTTTTTTACTCCAAATAAACGAGATTTTTATTTTATGGCTTTAAATGCTAATATATACCCGTCGGTACTGATTTTTTATACTCAATCGGGTATTTATGGATATTTACCATGAAAAAACAGAGGCAGCCTTTGGTTTAATAAATAAACCTGTATCTCGCCAGGATTTTATTGATTTTATAAACTCGGATAATCCTGAGTTAATTTGTGCCGCTCTTATAAATTTTGAGGGAAAATGTCCGCCCGGAGAAACAAAAACGATTTTATCCCTTTTAAAACATTCGGATTCAAGAATAAGAGAGCTTTCTTCTTATTTTATACTTGAGTATTTTCAAAAAGAAAAAACAAAAAATATATTTTATAATTTGGATTATATTGGGTTTTTTCTTGGTTCTCTTGCTGACAAAAATCCTTCTGTCTGTCGCAATATAAGTTCCTGTATACAGTGTTTTGAGGAAAGCTCTGTTTTATTAGAAAAATTACACAAAATTATACTTGAAAACGATTTTTATAAAGCCTACTGGGGACTTTATACCCTTGAGTATATTTTAACGGATAAAAAAGAATTACCGGAAAACTGTATAGCAAAACTTACAGAACTTTTGAGGGTTTCATCAAAATCAAATGATTATCAGATAAGGGAAAAAACAGCAGCTATAGTCAGGATTCTATACAATGATAAAAAAATAGATCTTGAAAACATAAAAGAAACACTCTCAAAAGACCCTGTTTTTTATGTAAGAAACATTTTATCTTTTTAAAATTTAAAACAAAAATTATACCGGAGCCAAAACCCTGATTGAACCATTACCGGTTAAAACAATGGTTTCTTTTGTTAGCTCACCGTTTTTTTCCGCTTCAAAAACGATTTCAACCTGTTTTTGAGGTTCGTTATTGTCCGAATTTGTTTTCTTCTCAATCATACTCTTAATATACATATTTTTAATAGTCTTTCCTCCTGTAATTAAAAGCTTTTAGATAAAATTAATGCTGGTATTAATAATATAACCTATTTTTTAAATTTTACAACCCTAAAACTAAAGAATTAGCTATATGGAGTAATAAAATTTCTTCTTAAACAGTGTTTTATGAGGAAATCGATAGATTTTTATACATATTTTTTTAATACAAATAGAAAACTTCTTGTTGTAAGTACAAGAAGTTCAATAAGTTAGCAAGTCGTGGGTTTAAGTAGCAATTATATACTAGGATTTATGGGTTGAAATTTTTATTGTTTTATATATCTTACATATATAAAGTATATATGAATAAAAAAATTGCTTTTTTTCTTTTAAAAAAGTTTTTTTGTTTAATATTTCTTAATAATTAAAAAATAATATTTAGTAATACCCTGAAAAACCCAAAAAACCAGCCCGGTGTAATGTGTTTGTAATGAAGGTTTTTGGTTTAGTAACGATACAATTTTTTATAAAAAATTATCTTAAATAGCCAAGCGGGTATTGAAGTAGTATTATTTAACTGTAAATCGAGGGAAAAAATAATGAATTACAGAGAAAAAATAAAAAAAGCACACAGAATAATATTTAAATTCGGAACAAATGTACTTACAAGGGAGGATGGAAGTTTTGCACTGTCCAGAATATATTCTTTTCTTGAGTCAATAGCGGATTTAAAAAAACAGGGTAAAGAGATAATAATCGTAACATCAGGAGCAGTCGGATTCGGGGCAAAAAGATTAAACATGTCGAAACCAACTCTTGTTACACTTAGAAAAGCTTGTGCTGCAATAGGACAGGGTCAATTAATGTCTATATATGAAGAGGGATTTGATAAATTATCAATTATAACCTCTCAAGTATTGTTGACCGATGAAGATTTTTCAATAAGAAAAAGATATTTAAGCCTGAGAAACACCTTAAATACCCTGCTTGAATTAGGAGTAATACCGATTATCAATGAAAACGACACTGTATCAACACATGATATAACTTATTTTAAGCCTGACGGAACAACTGTTTCGTTTACTGATAATGATAAACTTTCAGCCCTTGTTATGAGTAAGCTCTGCGCTAACTTACTTATTATGCTCTCTGATGTTGACGGATTGTATAATGATGATCCAAGAGTAAATGAAAACGCAAAACTTATACCGGTTGTTGAGGAATTCACTCCTGAAATAGAGGCTCTTGGGTTTGAGGCTTCAGAAAAAGGAAGAGGTGGAATGAAAACAAAGATTGAGGCTGCTAAAATTGCTGTTCACTCAGGCGGTATAGCAATAATTGCAAACGGAAAAAAACCTGATATTATAAAAAGAATTTTTAATGGTGAAGAGGTGGGAACCGCTTTTTTACCAATTGAACATCTTTCAAGTAAAAAAAGATGGATAGCTTATGCAACAAATGTTTCAGGAGCTGTAAAAGTTAATCCCGGAGCTCAAAAAGCTCTTACAGATAATTTTGCAAGTCTTCTGCCCTCCGGAATAATTGAGGTGATCAATAAATTCAACAAAGGGGAGGTTGTAAGTATTATTGATGATGAAAACAAAGAATTTGCAAGGGGAATAGCAAATTATTCAAATACCGAATGTAAAAAACTTATCGGTAAAAAAACTGATGAAATAAAAGATGTTCTTGGTTATAAAGAATCGGACGAAGTAATTAACCGAGATAACATTGTTATTATAAACCAGTGTCATAAAGGTAAATGTGATGAATAGTGAATTAATTAACATAGCAATAAACTCAAAAGAGGCTTCATACAAGCTGGCTTCATTGAGTGAAGAGGTTAAGAATAATGCGCTAAAAGCAGTAATTAATGAAATAAAAACCAATAAAGAAAAGATTTTATGCGCAAATAAAGCCGATCTTGAGGAAGCAAAAAAACTTGTTGAAGAAAATAAACTTTCAAAAGCCCTTTATGACAGATTAAAACTTGATGAAGATAAGCTTGAAGTTATTCTTCAAGGTATAGAAGATGTTATTAAACTTGAAGATCCCGTAAACAAAACATTATGGGCAATACAGCTTGATGAAAATCTTGATCTTTACAGGGTTAGTTGTCCTATAGGCGTAATTGGTGTAATTT
>Ga0233420_10000316_pt1 | contig 21305 bp, 18 predicted proteins | sample Watercolumn_Mata_4_FD_183009 | JGI IMG/M metagenome (GOLD analysis project Ga0233420, IMG submission 183009) | Freshwater microbial communities from Lake Matano, South Sulawesi, Indonesia - Watercolumn_Matano_2014_102_MG | ecosystem: Environmental > Aquatic > Freshwater > Lake | place...
GAAGTCCTTGAGTCGTGTCTCTGCTCCTTCGGCCCTTCGCTCCACGCCCTTTCAGGCGCTTCCCCGCTACTACGGCCTCTGCTGACTTCTCCCAAGCTCTCACTCGGGAGATCTCCCCGGGTCAGGCGCCAAGACTTTCGGCCCGCATCGCCAGACTCTACCGCATACGTCTTTCGGTGACGGTTGGATTTCGCGTTCCCTAGCACGCTCATCGCCCGCACACGGCCTCACTGTCTGTTCGTGTTCCTGCGATCGTGCCTTGGTTCCGCGCTGCTTTCAGGCTGGCCTCGCGGCGTGCCCCTTGCGCTTCACTACGGTTGTCGTCACTCTCTCCGGCAACCTCGTTCCAGGTTGCAAGTCTTGGCCCATGCCGGGCACACTAGGGGCGAATTCATTCGCCTACCTGCCTGCCGGCAGGCAGGACCGTAGGCTGGGTAGAGGCACGAAACCCAGCGAATCGCCGTCATCGCTGGGTTTCCGCTGCGCTCCAACCCAGCCTTCTACGAGCTAGAGACCCGTCCCGCGCGCCAGATCGCCCAGTTTTTGCTGGGCAAGCTCGGCAAGGACATCGACGACGCCACCGTCCTGATCGTGAAATCGAAAAGCCCATGACCGATTCCCTGGTCGCCTTGAAGGCGGATTTGGCCCGGCAAGCGGAGAGGATCCGCGTTCTGGACGAACTGGCGGAAATCAACCGGGGCCTGATGGTCCTTTCGATGGAGCTGGAGGACCGGGTCGCCCACCGCACCGAGGAGCTGAGCCGGGCGCTGGCCGCGTTGTACGAAACCGAGGACCGCAGGGATTTCGCACTGGGCGTGACCCATATCGGCACCTGGGATATCAGCCTCGCCGATGGCGTCATCCAGTGCTCCCCCGAGATCGATCGCATCTTCGGCAACGATCTGCGGACACAGGCTGCGTCCTCTCCCGGGGTCAGGGAAGCGCGGCGCCGTGGACTCCGGGCCGCCGCCGCCCTGCCCTTGGGCGCCGGCGCCGAAATCAAAGGCGCCCTGACGCTCTACGCACGGGAGGAGGGGTTTTTCGACGACGATCAGGTCCGTTTGCTCAAGGAAATGGCATCGGACATTGCGTTCGCCTTGAAAAAATTCGAGGAGGAGGGGTATCGCCGCCGAGCGGAATCCGAACGAGAGTCAGCCCTCGAAAAACTCGGCAAGTCCCTCGAAAGCACCATTCTGACGCTGGCCAGAACCATCGAAACCCGCGATCCCTACACGGCCGGCCATCAGCAACGCGTCCGCCAACTCGCCGTGGCCATCGCCGAACGGATGGCCCTGGACCCCTCACGTATCGAGGGACTGGGATTTGGCGCCCTCATCCACGATATCGGCAAAATCGCCGTGCCCTCCGAATTGCTCATCTCACCCCGGCGGCTGACCCACCTGGAGATGGAATTGATCCGCACCCATGCCGAACAGGGGTACGAGATCATGAAGGACATCGACCTTCCCTGGCCGGTCGCCCAGATGATCCTCCAGCATCACGAGCGACAGGACGGCTCGGGCTACCCGCGCGGACTCAAGGGCGGCGCGATCCTTCAGGAAGCCAGGATACTCGCGATGGCGGATGTGGTGGAAGCCATGTCCTCGCATCGCCCATATCGCCCTGGCCTCGGCGTCGACAAGGCGCTGGAGCATATCCTCGAATTTCACGGAATACTGTTCGACGCGCAAGCCGTGGATGCCTGCCGGGCCCTGTTCCGCGATCAGGGCTTCACGTTTACCTCGGCGTTTTGATTGCCGCCGATGACTACCGGTTCCCACCCGGATAGGAACCGGCATGCGGCCACGGGGTCCTGGACCGGCGCACACCCGCCGAGTGTTATGTACCCTCGCCTCGCGCCTACCCGTCCAAACAAACGGCCGGAGATCGAATACCCGCCACCGCCACGGTGCGAAGGGTACGGCAGAACGGTGAGATCACGTGGCAGGGTCAATTGATTGACCTGTCCGAGGCGCGGGTCGGCGAACCGGTCGGCCTCGTCTCACGCGACGACGACGTCTGATAGGGTGTCGGAGGATGATGGGGTTACGCCGGGAGGTTTGTGGATTCAACGCTGAACAGCGATAGCATGATTTGACCGGGTCTGGACCTGTCGCGCCGTCGCAATGACTGGCGGGTAATCTCGGTGTGTTTCAGCTTATCAAGTTCATCTATGGCTTCGGTTCTTTCGGTTCTGGAGCGAGAGTCAACTGGTATTCGGCCGGCTGTCAATCTTCCCTTGTCCTTTGTCTCCTGACTGCCTGGCGCCACTTATGGCCGATCTCCTGTACCAGTCGATTCCTATCATCCTGGTAAATCGCGGGGGTTTCAAATCTCGATTTCGAGCCCAAATCGCACTAAAGCGGTGCATATGGAACCGGATCGAGGCCAGATTCCGCGATCCATGCCAAATTTTCCCCAGTATCCGGTTGCCGCGAGCAGTCAATTCGAATGATCCTAGAAACGGCAGTTGGCGGTCAACTGCCGTTTCTAGGATGACGACGCTATATCGCTGGTGCGCTCACCCCTGGACCAGGCAGTAGGATGGTTGAGCTCTGGTGATTTTGCCTATTGTGGCATGACATGTGCTTATTGTGGTTTGAGCCATCAACCCATGATCGCTATTCAAGATAAGGAGTACAAAATCCATGAAATTAGTGACCGCCATACTCAAACCATTCAAACTGGATGATGTGCGTGAGGCATTGTCGGAAGCCGGTATTGCCGGCATTACCGTTACGGAAGTCAAAGGGTTTGGACGCCAGAAGGGGCATACCGAACTATACCGAGGCGCCGAGTATGTCGTTGACTTCTTGCCCAAAATCAAATTGGAGGTTGCGGTAAGCGACGCGCAACTGGATGCCGCTCTCGACGCGATCGCCACAACGGCCAATACCGGAAAAATCGGCGACGGCAAAATCTTCGTGACCGACCTGGAACAGGTTATTCGCATTCGTACCGGGGAAACCGGTCCTGACGCGCTTTGAGGGAGTACCCAAAGATGAAAAGAATGTTTTCTACCCTGATGCTGTTCCTCCTTGCCATGGGGCATGCCGGCATTACCCTTGCTGACCCCGCCACTCCAACACCGGATAAAGGCGATGTCGCCTGGCTCATCGTGGCCACTGTCCTGGTTACCTTGATGGTGATCCCGGGATTGGCGCTGTTTTATGGCGGCATGGTGCGCGCCAAGAACATGTTGTCCCTGCTCATGCAGGTCTTTGTGATCTTCTCTCTCACGGCGGTGTTGTGGGTGCTGTATGGATATAGCATTGCATTCACCGAAGGCAATGCCTTCTTTGGCGGGTTCGATAAGGTCTTCCTGAAGGGGGTGACGCCGGAATCGATGGCCGCTACCTTCAGCAAGGGAGTTGTGATCCCTGAATACATTTACATCGCCTTCCAGCTAACCTTTTCCTGCATTACGCCCGCCTTGATCGTGGGGGCTTTTGCCGAACGCGTCAAATTCTCGGCGGTCTTGCTGTTCATCATCTTCTGGTACACCTTTGCCTATTTACCCATGGCTCACATGGTTTGGTACTGGGCCGGTCCGGATGCCTACACCAGTGCGGAGGCCGCCTCCGCCGCCGGCGCCACAGCCGGGTTTTTGTTCCAAAAAGGTGCGTTGGATTTCGCGGGTGGTACCGTCGTGCATATCAACGCCGGCATCGCCGGCTTGATCGGCTGCATCCTGGTTGGCAAGCGCATCGGTTTCGGCAAGGAGTCCATGGCTCCGCACAGCGTGACCTTGACCATGGTAGGGGCCTCGCTACTGTGGGTCGGTTGGTTTGGGTTCAATGCCGGCTCCAACCTCGAAGCCAACGGCACGACTGCGATGGTCTTCCTCAATACTATGGTGGCGACTGCCGCCGCGACGCTGGCCTGGGTCGGGGCAGAATGGATCATGCGGGGTAAACCCAGCATGTTGGGCGGGGCATCCGGCGCGGTCGCCGGCCTGGTTGCCATTACGCCAGCCTGTGGTTGGTCTGGACCCATGGGCGCGATAGTCCTGGGGCTGGTGGCGGGAAGCGTCTGCTTCTGGTCGGTTACCAGTATGAAACGAGCTTTTGGTTACGACGATTCGCTGGACGTCTTTGGCGTCCATGGGATCGGAGGAATCATTGGCGCCTTGGGAACGGCCATTGTGGCGGCTCCAGCCTTGGGTGGCGCCGGCGTCTATGATTACGTGGCCAATGCCGTTGGCGAATATGACATGAAGACCCAGTTTATCAGCCAGTTGTGGGGCGTCGGTGTGGCTCTGGTCTGGTCGGGCACTATTTCATGGATCGGTTTCAAACTGGTCGACATACTGGTGGGGCTGCGCGTCACGGAAGAAACCGAACGCCAAGGTCTCGATACCACCGAGCATGGCGAAACAGCCTATCACATGTAACAATTTTTCCTTGAGTGGCTATTGCCTTTGGGGTGCCGCAAGGCACCCCTTTTTTTTCAATGCGATCAAATGGGAATAGATAGGAACGAATACCGGCAACCGTCGAGCAGAATCGATATCCGGAATGCGGCACCCAGCATCGTACAGGGGGTTGCCAGTCGGCTCTGTGGTTCAAGCATGACCAGACACCATGAATCTCGAGGCGTGGGACATGATGATGAGGCCAAGGTTTTCGACCGTCATCCGCGTAGTATCCACATCCGCCTAAGCCGTAATCATGCATCAATGGATTTCTTTTATGCTGGACTCTGTCGACGCTGGATGGAACGTTGGGGCGGCGACGATCTCATGCAGACATGGCAAAAAAAAACCGACCATGTAAACCATGGTCGGTTTTACGCGAATAGGGCTTATCTATTCCAGATTTGCGTGTCTTGCCCGCATTTCTTCTTCCGGGATGCCCTTCTCATGAATGATATGAGAGATGGTGGCTTCCAGGAAGATTAGGGTTGATAACTCAAACACGGTACCCATGGGCATGCCGACTACCTTGCCATACATTTCGGGTTTACCGATCGGTATTACGGTGTTCGACATGTCGGCCAGTGTTGAACTGGTTCTCGAGGAGATCAACACGATCTCCGCGCCCAGTTCCTTGGCCCGCTTGGCGAACGCGATCATGGTTTCCGTTTCGCCAGATCCTGATATGACAATCAGTAGATCGCCCTTTTGCACACTCGGAGTAACGATCTCGCCTACGACGAAAACATTATATCCACCGTGCATGAGGCGCATTGCGAAGAATCTGGCTACCAGAGCTGATCGTCCGGCCCCCGAGATGAAGATCCGCGAAGACTTGTCGAGCATGTCAGTCAATTGTTGATCGAGGACGTCATCCGTAGCATCGAGGATGCTCGATATCTTGTCCAGGATAAGCCGACGATGAGCCATTTTACGCAGCCTCGATCAGTTCGCGAATTTCACGGGCGGAGTCTGCGGGAGAAGGTGCGCCGTAGATGGCGGCGCCAACTACCACGATGCCGGCGCCGGAGCGGGCAACCTGTTGCGCGGTGGCCTGCTTGATGCCGCCGGCCACGGAAATGCGTACCGGCAGGCCCAGCTTGGCAACCAGTTGAAGGTCGGCGAACGGGGTCTGGCCAGCCGCCTGTGCGTCGAGGCCCGTGTGAACGCCGATGATCTGGGCGCCCAATTTGGCGGATTCGCGGGCACAACCGGCCTTGTCGGGAACGTTGATCAGGTCAACCTGAACTTCGGCGTTGTACTTGTTGGCGGCCTTGATGACGCCAGCGATGGTGGGCAGGCCGGATACACCCAGAACGGTGCAAATGTCAGCGCCTGCTTCATAGAAGGGAGCCGCCTCGTACTCGCCGGCATCCATGGTTTTCAGGTCCACAAGAAGGAGCTTGTTTGGGAACTTTCTCTTCAATTCCTTGACCAGGGGCAGACCGTTGGCCTTGATGTTGGGAGTACCGATTTCCAGGATGTCGATATAGGGTGCTGCCAGTGTAGCGAGCTTGAAGGTTGTGGCGTTGTCCAGGGAGTCCAGAGCCAACTGAATTAATGGTCTTGCCATGTTTTCTCTCCGATTGTTTATGGTTGGTTAATAGCTCGCGCGCCATGCATCCGTAAGTGCACGATCATCCAATTTAGACATAAGCTTGAATGATGTCAACACGCTAACATTTCAATTTTAGGGCAACGAGGTTGCCCTGAATTTCAAGGAAGGGCGTATTGCGATCCAGGAATTTGGACGCTCCTGACACACCCACGTTTTCAAGACTAAGGGATTACTGTCGGCCGATGCGCATGTCCATTCAGGCAGCCAGCCCATGACTCTTGAGATATTTGGCGACACCCGTCTCCCCTGGCGCCCTCTTGGGTTCGGGCAGCGCGTTGATGTACCTTTGGACGCCGGTTGGGGGCTTTGCGGCGGGAGCCGCCGAGCTTTCGACGGCGGGAAGCGTTCTGATGTACCTTTCGACGCCGGTCAGCGCCTTGGCGGGCGCCGCGTCTGCTAGCATCCTGATGTATCTGGCTACGCCGGTATCCTTTGTCATGCTTGCTTCCTGCATGCTATTGATGTATCGGGCAACCCCAGTTTCGCCGTTGCCGGCAGGCCTTGCCATATTTCTCTCCGACTTGTTTATAGTTGATTAACAGCTCGCACACTATGCATTGACAATGCACTGTTGACAAATTTAAGGCAGAACTTCGAATGATGTCAACACGCCAACATCTTTACATCAGGACCGCGTGGCGATCCTGATCAGAATGGTCGTATCACGATGAACCGCTCGCCCCGCCCGCGTGTTTCAGCGCCAGGTTTACCATTCGACCGCTGGGCACGCTGTTCAGGCCGCTAGTCCTTGACTCTTTAGGTATTTCGCGACACCCGTCTCCATGGGCGCCTGCTTGGGCTCAGGCAGCGCGTTGATATACTTTTCGACGCCGGTGAGGGCCTTGGTCGGGGATTCGGGTGGGAGCGACTTGATATAACGCGCCACCCCGGTTTCTTTCGCGCCATTTGATTCCGGCAGACTCTTGATGTATCGGGCTACCCCCGTTTCGCCATTGCCTGCGGAAGGCGCGGTCACGATAGCGGGGGCCGCACTCGCCCCCACCGGGACACTCGTCTTGGGCTTTCTGAACAACCACAAGCCCGCAAGGGCGGCGGCGCCAACCGCCAGAATCAGTGTCAGATTCGAGGATTCTTCGACCTTGGGCGCGGCGGCCACCGGTTCGGATTTTACCGCGGGGGTACTGGCGGCAACGCTAGGAGCGGGGGAGGTCTTGCTCTGGCTGACCGCACTGGCGGCAGCCGCCTTTGCGGCTTCGGCGTGCTTGGCAATCAGTTCGGCGTCCTGCTTGATGATTTCTGGTTGAAAGTCGGCTGCCGGGTATTGCGTTTCAGCGCCAACCAACGGACTGGCGGCCATCAAGGCTATGAGTACACTCTTGGTCAGATTTTGGACGTTCACTTCTTTCCCCTCTGAATGTTTTGACAGTGGTTATGGCCCTGGTAGGGCAGGGAGCGGGTTTGCACCTTAAAGATTAGTATAAAATGGCCAGGTAGCAAATGGAATATGCCAGGGATCAAGCCCGGAAGGGTCTGAAAGTCCTGGATTTTCCGGGGAGGAAGGCGTTGTTGGGAAGCTGTCGCCTGTTCAGTCGAACATCATTCCTGCAAGATCAGAGGCAAAAAACTACTCATATGGTGAAATATCTTCGTGCCGGCCAAGGCTAGCGGTGCGCCATCTCCATGTGGTGCGTAACCAAACGGCGTCATGCCTGCCGCGATCGCGGCCTGTATGCCCAGAGGGCTATCCTCGACCACCGCGCAGGCTGCGGGTCTCACACCCAAGGATTTCGCCGCATGAAGGAAGAGGCCGGGAGCGGGTTTCCAGCAGCCGCAATCATAGGCGCTGAATATACGGCCGTCAAAGTAATCCAGCAATCCCGTTACGCGGAGACTGACCTGCATCTTATCCTGGGGACCATTGGATGCCACGCAGACGGGCACATTCAGCGTTTTTAACAGGTCGTGGACGCCATCCATGGGCGCTAACTGTTTGGTAAAGGCAACCGCCATGCGGGCTCTGAGTTCCGGCAAAAAATCCGTGGGCAACGGTTTCCCTAGCCATTCCTCAATCAGCGCCATTGTGTCCGCCATTTTTCTGCCGGCGAAGTGTTTCAACGCCAGATCCAGCGTCAATTGGAGCCCAAGCTCGCCAACGCATTCCACGATTACGGCGTTTCCCACGCGCTCGCTATCCACCAGTGTACCGTCGCAATCGAAGATGATGGCGTCGTAGTGTAATGGTTTACTCATGGCAGGATTCGCAGGTTGGCATAGGTCAACATCAGCCATTTTGCGCCGGCATCGGCAAAGTTGATTTGAACCCGTGCCTGATTTCCTTCGCCTTCGCAATGGAGAACTACGCCCTCACCAAATTTTGCGTGACTAACCCGTTGGCCAAGTTTGATGGCTTGATGGTTGATGGTTGAAACCGTAGAAGGTTTGGCATGGGTGGGTGAGGTTGGCGATCCGCCTCGTAGGCGGACTTCCTCCAGGGTCTCGGTCGGTAATTCCCGCAAAAACCTGGAAGGGCGTGGATAGGTTTCCTTGCCATAAAGTCGTCTTGTTTCCGCATGGGTCAAGTAGAGCTTCTTGCGTGCGCGGGTGATGCCTACATAGCAGAGTCGCCGTTCTTCCTCGAGCCGGCAGGGGTCTTCCAGTGACTGGAGGCTCGGAAAAAGACCCTCCTCAAGCCCCACGAGAAACACAAGGTCGAACTCCAATCCCTTGGCGGCATGCAGGGTCATCAACTGGATGCAGTCTTCATGGGAGTCGGATTGATTTTCGCCGGATTCCAGCGCGGCATGGCTCAGAAACTGATCGAGCATGGGGAGCTCTGGATCCAGGCTTGGTTCGTGCTCGAACTGGCGGGCGGCATTGATCAGTTCTTCCAGATTTTCCAGACGCTGTTCGGCTTGCTCACCGCATCCCTTGCTGTAATGCCCTCTCAGGCCGGATGCCATCAAGGTTTGCTCGATTTTTTCAGCCAAGTCTAGTTCGCTGGTCGATACGGTCAGGTCCGATATCAGTTGTTTAAAAAGCTCCAGCGGCTTTCTTGCACGCGCAGGCAAAGCGTCATCTCCACAGAGCATCCGCATGGCTTCCCATAGGGACAGTCGTTCCGCTTTGGCGAGATCGCGGATAAGATCCAGCGTCTTGGCGCCTATCCCGCGGACCGGCGTGTTGATGATGCGTTCAAATGAAGCATCATCGTGGGGATTATTGATCAAACGGAGGTAACCCAGGGCATCCTTGACCTCGGCGCGCTCGAAAAAGCGCAAGCCGCCATGAACCCGATAGGGGATGCCCGTGGCAATCAGTTTCTCCTCGAACTGCCGCGATTGGGCATTGGATCGGTAAAGAATCGCGATGTTTTTCCTGGCATGGCCCGCCTCGCACCAGGCGCGAAGCCGGTTGACAACGAAATAAGCCTCATCCTGCTCGTTGAATGCAATGTAAACGGCTATGGCCTCACCGGCGCCAAGATTTGTCCACAGGTTTTTGCCGAGACGACTTTGGTTGTGGGTAATCAGCGCATTCGCGGCTGAGAGGATGTTGCCGGTCGAACGATAGTTCTGCTCCAACCTTATCAGGTTGTGCTCCGGGTAATCCCGCTGGTAGTGCTGGAGATTCTCCACTTGTGCGCCCCGCCAACTGTAGATCGACTGGTCATCGTCGCCCACTGTAAACAGGTTCTGCCGCGGTTGCGATAGCAGCCTCAGCCAGGCATACTGAATCCGATTGGTGTCCTGGAACTCATCGACCAGGATATGCTCGAATCGGGACTGATACATCCCAAGCAAATCGGGTGTGTCGCGCAGCAATTCATAGGCGCGTAATAGCAGTTCGCCAAAGTCCACCATGCCGGTTCGCTCACAGAAGTCCTGATATTCCTGATAGATATGTTGTAGCTGTCGCTCATAAAGATCTTTTGCATGAGGCAGGTGCTGGACGCGAAGTCCTTCGTCCTTGCGATTATTGATAAACCATTGAGCTTGCCTGGCGGGCCAGCGATTTTCGTCCAGGCCCAAATTTTTGATAAGCCGCCTGATCAGCCGGTGCTGGTCGTCCGTATCCAGAATCTGAAAGGTATTTGTCAGCCCCGCCTCTCTGGCGTGACGACGCAACAAACGGTGGCTAAGCCCATGAAAGGTTCCCACCCAGAGTTCCCGTGTCGGAATTTGCAACAGTGTCTCGATGCGGGATTTCATTTCACCAGCCGCCTTGTTGGTAAAGGTAACAGCGAGAATATTTCGGGGCGGAACCCCCTCCGCCTTGATCAGCCAGGCAATCCGATGGACCAACACACGCGTCTTACCGCTGCCTGCGCCTGCTAGGACCAGGAGGGTCGGTGTGTTGGAGCAGACGGCCTGCCGTTGTTCAGGATTTAATGAGGCAATGATCGAAGTGATATCCATGAGGGTATTTTAACGGCTCACCTTGCGCTGTCGTCGCGAAATCAGCACAATTCAACCTAGATTCCTCTGTTGGACGCGCCCGAGTGTGCGGCCAAAAAGCCGGCTGGCAAGGCGCGACAACACAGCAGGGCACATCCCCTGGAAGGAGGAGCAACGCAGCCAGGCGGCTTTTTGGTCGTGCCATCGGGTGCGTAGCGCTCTCACCCAAAAGGCGAGAGCCCGTAATACGGCAAATACCAAGTGCCGCGTAGTCTTCATGCCATTTGAGAAGCGGTCAACAGAGGTATCTAGGTTCAATGCTTACCATATAGTAGTCCGGGAGTTACACGACATGAATTTCGATTTTCAGCGCGCCATGAGGCGAGAGTTCAATGTAGGCGGCAAGGAGCAGCGATTACGATACGCGGTGGGCATAGCCAGCCTGCTCATATCGGTTTTTCTCGCCAACATACCCTTGTTGCTGATAGGCGTGGCTTTGGTTGCGACCGCAAAACTGCAATGGTGCCCCGTCTACTCGGGTCTGAATAAATCCAGTGTTGAACCGGGGGAACAGCCCCATGCGAGTGAGCACTGATTCACCACTCCCTGCCACCGGTCAAAAGAGCGGGACCCAGGGAACCGGGTCCCGACAACACCCAGGGCTGTTCCTTTTCGTTGCGGCTCGCCCAGGCGTACCCTCAACGACTCGCCGAGCCTTTTTCATCTGCGATTTGCTTTCCTCAAGCCGAATGCGCCAGATTTGAATACAGCGCTTGATCAGTGATCAACCCCGGGGATTCGCATTTGTGGTTGACGGCTCCGGTTGGGCGACGCCCCCGATGTAAGACAAATTCATAGTCCGCAGCCCCTCAACACCCTCTGCTTCGATTTTCTGTTTCCTCCGGAAGTTACACGCCTCCAGCAAGCGGTGGTGAGTAGGTCATTGCGTGTCGGAACTTCCTCATGTGCCCACAATGGAACCTCTGGCCCGATACCCTCGGGCGGGAGTCGAGCCAGGGTGTCAAATCAGGCGCTTCACCCTGGGATAGCCTCCTATCCCACCTGCCATGCGGCCAACCCCGGCTTGCGGCACTCGTTCACAGGCGCTATTGCCGATGTGACCTCCGGCTATGCCGCGTATCGAGCGCATCCTAGCGATCGGATATCGACGCCAGTTCCGTTCATACAGGCTCCGCGCGCGAGCCGCTTCTGCTTGCGCCTAAAGCGGCTTGAAAGCGTAGCGTCCGGGTCCCGATTTCTACGCCGACCGTCTTATTTCACCTTTCCAAGCCTTCCATAAAACCGGAAGGTTTTTTCTCCCGATTTGAAATTCCAGGGCTTGACTTGCTCGTTCCAGATTCATATATTTTCGTCATAAGTGGAGAGTAGTGGTAAAAAGTGGTGTAAAGGGGGGGATGGTTCGTGTTTCGAGGGGTCAGCGAAATCAACCTGGATGACAAGGGGCGCTTGGCCATTCCCACGAAGTACCGTGCCGAGTTGGCGGAATGTTGTGATAACCAGGTGGTTGTCACCGTAGGTCTAGATCGTTGCCTCCTTTTATATCCCTTGCCTGAATTCGAGGAGATCGAGCGAAAGTTGGTGAAATTGCCGTCTTTGAACAGCCAGGCGAAACGACTGCAGCGCTTATTGTTAGGACACGCCACCGAATGTGAGTTGGATGGGCAAGGCAGATTTCTTATTCCGGAGCCGCTGCGAAGGTTCGCTGCCTTACTCAAGCGGGTGGCCATGGTGGGGCAAGGCAACAAGTTCGAAATTTGGGACGAGGAGACATGGGGCCAGTCTCGCGAGGAGTGGATCGAGGTCGAACGGAACAATACCGAAGGCCTTTCCCCCGAACTGGAGTCTCTGTCCTTTTGACCGGAACGCATCTTCCTGTCTGTATCGGGCATCAGCCGGTATTGCTCAAGGAGGCCATCGACGGTCTGTGCTTGAAGCCAGGAGATAGGGTTGTCGACTGCACTTTTGGGCGGGGCGGGCATAGCCGAAGCATCCTTCAACTCATTGGTGAAAAGGGACGCTTGCTGGCTCTAGATAAGGATCCCGATGCGGTTGATTCTTGGGAAGCGCGTGCTCTTTCCGCCGACGGTCGGTTAACGCTGGCGCACGCCAGCTTCTCCGAACTGAGACTGCGGATTGAACGATTAGGTTTCTACGGGTTGGTGTCGGGGATCCTGATGGATTTGGGAGTCTCTTCTCCCCAGTTGGATCAGGCGGAACGCGGTTTCAGTTTTCTGAGGGATGGACCCCTGGATATGCGCATGAACAGGTCGGTAGGACAGACGGCGGCCGAATGGCTTGAGGTTGTCACCGAGGGAGAACTGCGGGATGTCCTCATCCGCTATGGTGAAGAACGTAACGCTCGCAAGATAGCAAGAGAAATTGTGTTAAGGAGGGGTATGGCGCCACTGAGAACCACGGGAGAACTTGCGCAGCTGATTGAGCGTTGCAGCCCGCTACGGGAAAAAGGAAAACATCCGGCGACTCGAAGCTTTCAGGCCATTCGAATTCACATCAACAAGGAGTTACGCGAATTGGAGTTGGGCTTGCCGCAGGCTGTGGATGTGCTCAAGCCGGGCGGGCGGTTGGCGGTTATTGCATTTCATTCCCTGGAAGACCGTATCGTCAAACGGTTCATGCGCGACGCTGAACGGGGTTGCTCATCGGAAGAGGTGAAGCATAAGTTTGCTAGCGGCGGTGGAATACGTTTGAAAAGAATAGGCCGGTCCGTGAAGCCGGATGCATCCGAATTGCTCATGAATGCGAGGTCGAGGAGCGCCGTGCTGAGGATTGCAGAGAAAGTCGAATCGTGAAGATTATGTTGATGTTGGTCGTCGTTGCAGTGGCTTCCGCCCTTGGAGTCGTTCACATGAAATATCGTACGCGATTACTTTTTTCCGAAGTTCAGCGACAGCAGCAGATTAACGAAGCTTACGATGAAGAACTGGCGCAGTTGCAATTTGAGCAAAACAAATGGTCTGAGCGGGAACGAATCGAACAAACAGCGCAAAACAAACTCGGCATGACCCTGCCTGAACCGAGTTCCATCATTTCTATAACCCCCTGACATAGGAAGCCGCCATGCTGATTATTCGTCCCAAGCAAGCCGGTCAGGACTACAGTATTCGCTGGCGCCTTTTACTGGGTATCTTGTTGAGTTCCCTGACAGTCCTGATTGGCAGGGCGGTTTATCTTCAAGCGCTTGATAAACAGTTTCTCAAGCATCAAGGCGATTTGCGTCATGTCGGCATCATGCCAATACCCGCGCATCGAGGAATAATCACCGACCGGCATGGCGAATTGCTTGCGGTCAGCAGTCCGGTTAAATCGCTGTGGGTGAATCCCAAGGAGTTTCTCAAGGCTCAGGTCCCGGCGGAAAAAATCCGACAATTAGCCACACAAGTAGGGCTCAGCACCGATGAGGTCATCAATCGGATCGGTAATGACGAAGAGCGGGCCTTCGTCTACCTGAAGCGCAAAATGAACCCGGAACAGGCGGATATGGCAACAGGTCTGGGGATACCGGGTGTCTATGCGGAACGCGAATACAAGCGTTATTACCCTACGGGTGAGATAGCGGCCCATCTTGTGGGGTTGACCAATATCGATGGTAAGGGTCAGGAAGGGATGGAACTGGTCTATGACAATTCCCTGAGAGGTATTGATGGCGCCAGGCGGGCTGTGCGAGACGGAAAGAGGCGAATAATCGAAAGAACGGAGGAGTTGCGTCAACCCGTGCCGGGCAAGGATTTAACCTTGAGTATTGATGCCAGATTGCAATACATTGCCCATCGCGAGTTGAAGAGCGCGGTCGCAAAGCACCGCGCGCGCGCGGGCAGCTTGGTCATGCTGGACAGCCGCACGGGCGAGGTTCTGGCCATGTCAAATCAACCTGCGTTCAATCCGAATAGTCGCGGAAAAGTATCCCCCGATGTTTCGCGTAACCGCGCCATGACGGATCTGTTCGAACCGGGTTCCACCATGAAGCCTTTTGCGGTGGCCTGTGCTCTTGAATTGGGCCTGACTCAACCCGGCACGGTCATCGATACCAACGGCGGAACCATGTATATCGGTAGGAACGTCGTCAAGGATGTCCACAGTTACGGTGCCATGGATGTCGGCAAAGTCCTGCAAAAATCCAGCAACGTGGGTACCAGCAAGATCGCCCTGAGAGTTCCCCCTCGCAAGTTTTGGGTGTTTTACCATAATTACGGTTTTGGCCAGCCCCTGGAAACTGGCTTCCCGGGTGAGGCGAGAGGCAGATTGTCCGATTATCACGGTTGGAGCGCCTTTGAGCAGGCCACCCTTTCCTTTGGTTACGGCGTGTCTACATCCCCGCTGCAATTGGCCAGAGCCTATACGGTCATTGCCAACGATGGGGTCATGCCCATGGTCAGCCTTACCCGCCTGAGCCAGGGGGGCGACGCGCATCGGATCTTGTCGACTAAAACCGCCAGTACCATTAGAGGCATGCTGGAAAAGGTCGTCTCCAAGGAGGGTACCGCCTTTCAAGCCGCTGTTCCGGGTTATCGTGTGGCAGGCAAGACGGGTACGGTCAAAAAGCTCGGCGCGCGAGGCTATACCAATTCTCGCTACCATGCCGTGTTTGCAGGCATGGCGCCGGCAAGCAATCCCCGATTGGTGATGGTGGTCATGATCGATGAACCCTCCGCCGGAGACTATTATGGGGGAGTGGTGGCCGCGCCGGTATTTTCCAGGGTCATGCAGGAGGCGCTGAGGGTGCTGAACATTGCGCCCGATCAGCCGGATGCTCCTCTCATCGCGGCCCGGCAGGACAGCCCTGCATGAGCCGCGCGGGTGATGGGGGGCAACGGTCAGGCATTCCGCTAGCAGACTTACTCGAGGGATATTCGAATGTGGCGAATATCCCTTACGTCGTTATTCATGGTCTCCAGCAATCGAGCGACAAAATAGAGGCCGGCGATCTTTTTTTTGCCCTGAGCGGAATAAAGACCCATGGCTTGCGATACCTGTCTCAAGCTGCGGCAAGAGGCTGTGCCGCTGCCGTCTATGATCCCATTGAACTTCCGGAAGGATTCGAAATACCTGCCGTCGAGGTTCCGGTCTGTGAAGTCAGGGGATTGAGTCATGTTCTGGGATATATAGCCGACCGCTTCTTTGGGTGTCCCTCAAAATTTATGAACATGCTTGCCGTAACGGGTACGAACGGCAAGAGTTCATGCAGTCATTTCCTGGCGGATGCCTTGTCTTCCCATGGCAAGTCGGGTTTCATCGGAACCTTGGGTTGGGGATCTCGGGATAAGGTGCGATCTACCACCCATACCACCCCGGATTCCATAGAAATCCACCGTATTCTCGCCGAGTTCCATCAAGCGGATTACCGGTTCGTGGCCGTGGAAGTATCTTCTCACGGCCTCGATCAGGAGCGGCTGAATGGCGTTCGCTTTCGGGGCGCGCTGTTCACGAATTTCTCCCGGGACCATCTCGATTATCACCAGACCATGGAGGCTTACCTGGAGGCCAAACTGAGGTTGCTGGATTGGCTTGGATTGGAATTTGTTGTCTACAATGCCGATGACTATATCGCGATCCCCATTCTTGAACGGAAGCGGAAAGGGCTTCGCTATCTGGGTTATGGTTCCAGCGAATCCTTGGTGCCCGATAATGCTGCATTGGTCAAGTATGCTTCAATACAACATCATACTCGGGGCACCCGATTTACGGTTCATTATGGAGGTAAAGCCGCGATCATCGATGTTCCGGTATTCGGTGATTTCAATGTGGAAAACCTGACCGCCACCTTGGCGGTTCTTCTTGAATTAGGATATCCCTTCGAATCCGCGACCAAGGATTTATGCAATGCTTGTCCTGTCCCGGGACGAATGGAAACCATTCATCATGGGGGTCGGTCCGCCGTGATCGATTATGCTCATACCCCTGATGCCATGCGTAGCGTATTGACCAGTCTGAGAAGACACTGCGACGGGGAGCTTTGGATTGTGTTTGGTTGTGGTGGGGATCGTGATCGCGGAAAAAGAGCCGCAATGGGCTCGGTTGCCGATAACCTGGCCGATCATCTCGTCATCACCGACGATAATCCACGCACCGAGGATCCCGACAGGATCATCGATGACATTCTCAAGGGGATTACCCATCGAGATGCCATTGTGTTAAGAGATCGCGGCATCGCGATACGGCATGCGCTGAGATCCGCGAAGCCGGGTGACTTAGTCCTGGTGGCCGGCAAAGGGCATGAAACTACTCAGGAAATTCAGGGGGTGAAACACCCTTTCAATGATCGTGATGTGGTCAAGGGCATCCTGTGGGAACTGCAACCATTGTAATCGTGATGCTCTTAATCGTCCCTGGATTGAACTACAAAGGATCAAGCGGAATTTTTTCCAGTAATACCAGTAGAAAAGTGCAAGAAAATTAGTCAAGGGGGAGCTATGCTTTTTGAATTGGCGGACTGGTTGACGGAATATTATGATGGGTTCCGAGTCTTCAAGTATTTGACCTTCCGTGGCATCCTCGGCATATTAACGGCGTTGTTGATTTCGTTTGTCGTTGGGCCAGCCATGATCAGGCAGCTCAGCCGTTACAAGATTGGTCAAACCGTTCGCGACGATGGGCCACAAAGCCACTTTTCGAAAGCGGGTACCCCGACCATGGGGGGGGCCTTGATTTTGGTGGCGGTAGCCTTGAGCACCCTGTTATGGGCGGATCTCGGTAATCGCTACATTTGGGTTAGCCTGATGGTAACGCTGGGCTTTGGCCTTATCGGATTCGTTGACGACTATAAAAAGCTGGTTCTTCGTAACAGCAAGGGATTGGCGGCTCGGCACAAATATCTCTGGCAGTCGATCTTTGGCGCCACCGCGGCAATCCTATTATATGCCACAGCGACCGCTCCTTCCGAAACCACCCTGATTCTTCCTTTTGTCAAGCAGTTTGCCTGGAATATGGGACTTGCCTACCCCATCCTGACCTATTTTGTTATTGTGGGCACCAGCAATGCCGTCAATTTGACTGACGGTCTGGATGGACTGGCCATCATGCCGACGGTGCTTGTAGCCGGGGCTCTTGCCATATTCGCTTATGTCTCGGGAAATTCCATCTTCGCGGAATATCTGGGAATTCCGTTCGTACCTTTGGCGGGAGAGTTGGTGGTTTTCTGTGGCGCCTTGGTCGGAGCGGGGCTAGGATTCCTTTGGTTCAATACCTATCCCGCCATGGTGTTCATGGGAGATGTAGGCGCCCTTGCGCTGGGAGCCGCCTTGGGCATTCTCGCCGTACTGGTCAGGCAGGAGATCGTTCTCATGGTCATGGGGGGAGTCTTCGTGGTGGAGACGCTTTCGGTCGTGATACAGGTGATGTCGTTCAAAATGACGGGACGGCGAATTTTCCGCATGGCGCCCATTCATCATCATTTCGAACTCAAGGGATGGCCAGAACCAAGAGTCATCGTGCGCTTTTGGATCATCTCGGTCATTCTGGTCTTGATCGGCCTCTCCACGCTCAAGCTGAGATAATCCTTATGAAGATGGCAACCCCTGTAACTTTGCTGGACCAGGGACAATTCGACCTGCTCGGGTTGAATGCGCGCTCGACCGTACTCATAGTGGGTTTGGGCAAGACCGGACTATCCATTGCGCGCTTCCTGTCCGGACTCGGAATCCGGTTCGCGGTGAACGACACTCGTGAAATACCCCCATTACTGAATGAATTCAGCGAACAATTTCCCGATGCGGCGGTTTTTTTGGGTGGGTTCCAGGCTTCCGCCTTTGCCGCGGCGTCTCATCTCATCGTGAGTCCCGGCGTCTCTCTGCAAGAACCCATGATTCAGTCAGCCAGGTGGCGTGGGATACCCGTGCTGGGCGACATGGATCTTTTTGCCTCTATGGCCCGGGCGCCAGTGATCGGAATTACAGGCTCCAACGGCAAAAGCACCGTCACCACCCTGGTTGGTTTGATGGGTGAAGCGGATGGAAGGAATACCCGCGTCGGGGGAAATCTCGGAACGCCGATGCTGGATTTGCTGGATGATGAGGCGGAGCTTTATGTGCTCGAGTTTTCAAGTTTCCAGCTGGAAAGTTCTCATTTGCTGGAACCACTCGCCGCCACCGTATTGAACCTCAGCCCGGATCATCTGGACCGCTATCCAGATCTGGATGCCTATGCCCATGCCAAGGAACGGATCTTTCAGGGCCAGGGACTCATGGTCCTGAATCGAGACGATGCCGTAGTGGCCGGCATGGCCAGGGACGGGCGCGCGACCGTATGGTTCAGCCTCTCGGATAATGAGGCCGAGTACACGCTTGACGTCATCGATGGCGTCGAATGGTTGATGAGCAAAGGCGATCCTGTCATTGCTCGCGAGGAAGTCAAGTTACAGGGAAGACATAATCTCGCAAATGCCTTGGCGGCGATGGCGCTGTCCGAAGCGGCAGGCTTATCGCGCACGGCACAGACGTCGGTTCTGAAAAACTTCACTGGCCTGGACCATCGCATGCAATGGGTGGGAGAGTTCGAACAGGTCGATTGGATCAACGATTCCAAGGCGACCAATGTCGGGGCTTGCATGGCGGCTTTGGCGGGTTTGGACAAACCCGTCATTCTGATCGCTGGCGGGGATGGTAAGGGCGCCGATTTCGGCGTATTGCGTCCCGTGGTGCAGGATAAGGTCAAGTCGCTGGTTCTGATGGGCAAAGATGCGCCGGTGTTGGAATCTGCCTTGGGTGACCTTGCGCCAACGGTTCGTGTGGAAAACATGCGACAGGCCGTGGAATCCGCGCAGCGGATGGCAAGCCCCGGCGATGTGGTGTTGTTGGCGCCAGCCTGCGCCAGCCTGGATCAGTACAAGGATTATCAACAACGAGGTCGGGTATTCGCCGACGAAGTCAGGAAACTTGCCCGATGAGCGCGATAGCGTCCCCCCCTAGGCGAGGTCTGGTTCTGCACTGGAGAGGCAGCCGCTTTTATATTGACACCCTCTTATTATTGACATCCTTGGCATTGTTGCTGTTCGGTTTTGTCATGGTGGCCTCGGCTTCGCTTCACCTCGGCGACAAGCTGGCGAACGACAGTTTCTATTTTCCCCGGCATCAATTAATCCACATTACGCTGGGTTTGGTGGTCGGTTGCGCGGCTGCCGCGATCCGACTGGAAACCTGGCGCAATATTTCCCTGCAGCTTTTTTTCATCGGCCTTCTGCTGCTGGTGCTCGTTCTCGTCCCTGGCATCGGCAAGGTGGTGAATGGCAGTTCGCGCTGGATCAATCTCCTGGGTATCCGAATACAGGTTTCCGAGGTGTTCAAGTTGATTGTCGTCATCTATATGGCCAGTTTCATAGATCGACATATCAGTATAGTTAGAAACTCCATTCAAGGCATGATTCGCCCCTTCATGTTGCTGGGCATTGCAGCCCTGCTGTTGTTGAAGGAGCCTGATTTCGGCGCCACGGCGGTCATCATGTCCGTGGCATTGGGAATGTTGTTTCTGGCGGGCGCGAGCTTGTGGCAATTTGGCGCGCTGATTGCCGCCTTTGCCGGCGCGGGTGTGGTGTTGATCATGACCGCTGAGTATCGACTGCGGCGTGTGCTCAGCTTTCTCGATCCCTGGGACGATCCCCTCAACAGCGATTTTCAACTGAGCCAGGCCTTGATCGCCTTTGGGCGAGGCGAGTGGAGCGGCGTTGGCCTAGGTTCGAGTATCCAGAAAATGTTCTATCTGCCGGAAGCGCACACGGATTTTCTATTCTCGGTGATCGGGGAGGAGTTGGGCCTCATGGGCACGACCTCCGTCATTCTGTTGTTCATGGTGCTGGTCTGGCGCGCCTTCGTCATAGGCCGGATGGCGGAAAATTCCAGCACCCGTTTTTCGGCGTTCCTGGCCTACGGCATAGGCATATGGTTCGGTTTGCAGGCCTTCATCAATATGGGCGTCAACATGGGGCTGTTGCCTACCAAGGGCTTGACGCTGCCGCTCATGAGTTATGGCGGAGGAAGCATCATGGTGATGTGCGCCGCACTCGCCGTTCTCTTCCGGGTTCGTAGCGAGGCCATCGCCGCGGTAACCGCCAAACCCAGGGTAAGGTCCTCATGGTCAAGCGTGTGATGATCCTGGCCGGCGGCACTGGCGGTCATGTCTATCCGGCGCTTGCCGTGGCCCAGGAGTTGCGGGATGCCGGCCACGAAGTCGTCTGGATGGGTTCCCGCAAGGGTCTGGAGGCAAGGGTGGTTCCGGCAGCCGCGATCCCCATCGAATGGCTATCGGTCTCCGGCATACGCGGAAAGGGTTGGCGGGGTATCTTCAAGGCGCCTTTCATGCTCATTCGAGCTCTCCGCCAATCATTTTCCATCGTCCGTCGAGTACGACCGGATGTGGTATTGGGCATGGGCGGGTTTGTCTCAGGACCGGGTGGGGTCGTGGCCAGATGCCTGGGAGTCCCGCTGATACTTCATGAACAAAACCGGGTCCCGGGAACGACCAATCGCTGGCTTGCCCGGTGGGCCGAGGCGGTGTTGGAAGCCTTCCCCGGGAGTTTTTCAGCCAGGATCGGCGCGATCGCGAGCGGTAATCCGCTCAGGCGCGAGATTTCCGGGCTTGCGCGCCGGCGTAAGGATAATATCTGGAATCCCAGCCTGCCCCTACGGGTTCTGGTGGTTGGCGGAAGCCTGGGCGCCAAGGCGTTGAATGAAATTGTTCCGGCGGCCCTGTCCAAAGTTCGACATCCGCTCGAGATCCGTCATCAAACCGGCGAAGCCATGTGGGCGGAAACCCGGGCCCGCTATGACGCGTTGAGTCTCACAGCGGAAGTCACGGCATTTGTGCAGGATATGGCGGAGGCTTATGGCTGGGCCCATTTGGCGATATGCCGGTCGGGAGCGATGACGGTCAGTGAATTGGCGGCGGCCGG
>Ga0233420_10000317_pt1 | contig 21301 bp, 20 predicted proteins | sample Watercolumn_Mata_4_FD_183009 | JGI IMG/M metagenome (GOLD analysis project Ga0233420, IMG submission 183009) | Freshwater microbial communities from Lake Matano, South Sulawesi, Indonesia - Watercolumn_Matano_2014_102_MG | ecosystem: Environmental > Aquatic > Freshwater > Lake | place...
TGGGGTGTGGAATCATCATGAAGAACAATTTGAAAAGAATTTTTCGCAGTTTCTACCGCTTGGGAGGATGAGTTATAGCCACGAGGTTGCCAGCGCTTTGGTATATCTATTGTCAGATGCATCCAGCTTTGTCACGGGACACAATCTGATCGTTGATGGGGGATGGACGACATGGTAGAAAAACAAAGCGTGAAAATGGAGAAGATCAAGGGAATGAGAACGAGAAAACCTTCTTTGCGGACAGTAAGAAATCAAGAACTTCAGCAAGACCTTATTGATATCAGAGAAAAAGCGCTTGAATTGGGAGCCACAGAAGCGGCAATTATACCAGCGACTTATGTTGTAGTGGAGGAAAGAGTATGGCTGAAGTGTCTTGTTCCACGTTGCGGGGGCGCCGGTCTTAGTGTTAATTGTCCACCCAATACTCCTAAGCCCGATTTTATGAGAAGAGTATTTAGTCAGTACCAATGGGCAGTTGTGTTCAAGAGAGATGTGGAACCTATTCAGGATTACATACCGAACTCGGAAGCGCGTAAAGAAGAGCTCATATCACTCTTAAAACCCCGCGGATTTGTCCATGGAAAAACCTGGGAAATAGTCGGTCGGCTCGAATCGTATGCGCAGTCTAAAAGTTATGCCCTAGCAATGGGTTTCAGTGCTGGAAGCTGTAGGGCTTGCCTGTGTGCCTTGGCCCCATGTGCAGTTTTACAACATGAGGCGTGCCGGCACCCCTTGAAGTCCAGACCCTCGATGGAATCTGTTGGTATTGACGTCTTTGACCTTGTATCCAAAGTGGGATGGGATTCCTATATGATTCGTGTTATTGAGCCGAATTTGAAAGAGATTCCTTGTGTTGTCTCCGTCGGCATCGTATTTGTGCATTGACTATATGATTGCGGCAATTATTCAAGCCAGAACGAGTTCGACAAGATTACACAACAAAGTTTTTGCCGATATCGAAGGAAGCCCCCTTATTTCGCATGTGGTTGACCGCGTGTCGAGAAGCAGATTAATTGAAAAAATTATTATCGCAACTACCAAAAACTCACATGATGATACTTTGGAGGAATACGCGATAAATAACAATATTGCAGTGTTTCGGGGTGATGAAAATGATGTATTGTTGAGATTCTTTGGTGCGGCCAAACAGTACGACGTAACTACAATAGCTAGAATCACAGCTGATGACCCATTCAAAGATCCGCAGGTAATTGATTTGGTTATCCGCAGTTTTCTTGATTATCGTGTTGATTTTGCGTACAATAATCACCCACCTACCTTTCCTGAAGGATTGGATGTCGAAGTTTTTTCTTATGAAGCTTTGGCGCAAGCAGTTCGAGATTCGTTTAATGCATTCGAAAGGGAGCACGTAACACAATATTTTTATCGTAATCCCAATCGGTTTAAACAGATCAATGTTTCAAATTTTGAAAACTTGTCCGATCTTCGCTGGACCATTGACTCACAAGAAGATTTGGATATGGCCCGCGAAGTTTATTCTAAATTGTATCAAAATGGTGAAATTTTTTATATGAGAGACATTTTAAAACTCTTAAAGAGATATCCTCATATAGCAAACATAAACAAAGATGTTAAAAGAAGTGCTCTGTATAATAAATAAAGGGAAACTAAGGGCCAACCATGAAACGAATATCTGAATTGGAAAAGAACTATGTTTTGGAAGCACTTTCAAATGAATTCAGAACCTCGTTAAATAGTGTTTTCAATAGCAGATTGGAACAAAAATTTGCTGAAACATTTCGCGTTAAATACGCAATAGGCCATGTTAATGGTACAGCCACTATGCATACGGCCTTGGCTGCCCTCGGCGTAGAGCCCGGGGATGAAGTTATCGTTCCTCCGCTTACCATGTCCAGTACTGCATTGGCTGTACTCCACAACGGTTCAATTCCTGTCTTTGCTGATGTTGATGCAAATACCTTTACGATCCATCCCGATGCAATTAGAAAGTGCGTAACTGAAAAAACTAAGGCTATCATTACGGTTTCTCTTTATGGCCTCGCACCTGATTACGACGAAATCCTTAGAATTTGTCGTGAGTATAACCTTTTTTTAATTGAGGATAATGCTCAATGCTTCTTGGGAGAATATAAAGGCAAATTAGTCGGAGAATTTGGCCACTTTGCTAGTTATAGTTTTCAGGCCAGTAAGCACATGACCTGTGGTGAGGGCGGAATGTTAACAACCAACGATGAAGATTTAGCTGACAATGCAAGGCGATTCTCAAGCTTAGGATATGCAGGGGTTAGCGCAAGGGCAGGGAAAATCACCCGGAACGATATTCAAAATCCGCAATACGATCGTCATGTAATTCTTGGGTATAATTACAGAATGTCTGAGTTAAATGCAGCTGTTGCCTTGGGACAAGTAGAGCGACTGCATGGACTCGTGGAACATAGAGTAAAAGTGGCAAAACTCTTTGATGAGGCTATAAAGAATGCTGATTTATTGAAGAAGCAGTATGAGCCGTCGGATCGAAAAAATTCTTATTGGTCATACAGCGTAATACTTAATACCGATAAACCCCAGACCGATTGGTATGGATTCAGAAAACTATTCCAAAGAAACGGTGGAAATGATTACTACGCGGCATGGAAATTGACCTATATGGAACCATTTTTTTTTAATAGCATAGCAAAATCACATGGTGTTCGGCAGAAATTCGAAACTGGTTTGTGTCCCAACGCTGAATATCTGCAACCAAGGATAATTCAATTTAAGACAAATTACTGGGATCTTAATGACGCAGAGAGGCAAGCCGAAATTCTGCATAAAACCATTTCCGAATTTAAGCCTGTTCAATAATTCAATTTCACGACCCGGCTTTTCTTCCCGGTCATGAGGTAGTCAAAGATAATGTCCTGGGTGAGGACGATATCATGTTCAACGGTATGAATGGTCACGTTGTCAATGCCCCTGTAAAAGTTGGTTTCTTCCATACGGTACCTGTTTTCTTTTACTAGGCCGAAAGTTCTTTCGATTCCGGTGCGGAGAGGTTTCAGTTTCTGATAGATGGCGTTATGCGGTAACGCCGGTCCAAATTTTCGATATCCGTTGGTGAAGTACGTGTGACATATGTACCCGAAGCGGTACTGCTCTTTCAAATAATCGCAAAAAGGAAGCATCTGCTCCGATTCCTGGCACGCCTTGAAGCAGGCGTACTTTGTCCTTTTTCTGTCATATTCGATGCCCTTTGGTTTCATAGGGGTTCCCCAAGGACAAACCGGAAAGCCGTCTTTTGTGAACATCTTGGGATAAACCATCTTCTTGCGGATGATGATCGGAATGATGTCGAAGTGTTCATAGATATCCTGGTGAATCTCCTCGGCGTCATATCCCCTGTCCAGAATGATGTAAGCGAACTGAAGGTCAGGATAGCGCCCCTTCAGTTCATCGAGGAGGGAAAGAATCGCCTTCTGATCATACACGCTGGCCGCGGTAATGATGGTTGCCATGGGGATACCTGTAACGGTTCTGAGGCTGTGGGCCTTGTGGCCCACTGGATACTTGTGAGAATGATGCCCTTTTCCAAAGGCAACGCTTTCGTCCTTGAATCGCCAGTGCCCTTGGTCATCCTTTTCGCCTTTGGTAGAACCGCAGGTCATCAGGAACATGGAATCGGCAACCAGGATGATTCCTTTCTTCCTATGCTTCGGCAGATCGGGAATCTCCGGATCCAGCAGACCCAGGGAGTGGGCCTTGAGAACGAACCGTTTGTGGACTTCCACAAAGCCCTCCGGCCCGAGACGTTTTCTCAAGGTATTGAAGGTGTTGTGGGCCGGCTGGATATCGTTGGTGACGAACCGGTAAAGATCGTTCTTTCTGAGAACTTCGGCCAACTGACGGTCCGACAAGATACGTTCTTTGATCTTGATGATCCGTGCCAGGATCAGAAAAACGCCGAATCCCTTTGGACCGATACCTGCGTAGTAGTCGACGACTGGCGAGATGGAATCCATGTCGATGGCGGAAAAGTAGGCGATGAAATCCTTCTCCTGTTTCGTCAGATCATTGAAATCGCGAGCAAGTCCCGGAAGCGGGAGCTGGAAATCGACCACAATCTGCCCCTCCTGTTCAATACTGGTGTTCAATATTGATGAGGAGCACAAAAGGACTAAAATATAAAGGGAATCTCTAAAAACCCCTGTTTTTCAAAGAGCGGCTGATGCAGAATTTATGGGTTATCTTGCCTCAGGAATCGCCCAATTTTTGGGTTATCTTTTTTCAAAACATTGGATTTATGAAGGTCGATCCTCCGGAAATCCAATAAAAATGGGTTATCTTTGATTTTTGATGCTTGTAAGTAACTATATTCATAAGCATAAACAAGTATTGAACAGGCTTAATTTACTCACTGATATAGAAACCCGATTATGAATCATAAGTTATTAATAATAATACCCGCCAGAGGTAACTCCAAAGGTATTCTACGGAAAAATATTAGAGCGATGTCTGGAAAACCTCTTTTGTATTATTCGGTTAGAAACGCTAAAGCCTTGGCAATAAAAGACAAGGATATATACGTTGATTCAGAAGATAGCGAAATACTATTTATTGGTCGAGAGGTGGGTGCCAAAATTATTAAGAGGGATAAAGAGCTATCTGAAGATCATGTTACGTTAGATCAAGTGATTATGAGTTCTTTAAGAACCATTGAGAAAAATGAAAACAAAAAGTACGATTTTATTATGGTCTTGCAAGCAACCTGTCCTTTGTTAAAACCAGAAACACTGCATGAGGCCTTGAATTTTATCGTGAAAAACCAGAATTACGATAGCATCGTATCTGCTACGCGTTTTCATGGTATTGTATGGAAAGTTTCAGATAAAGGAATTGAACCTTTGTTTTCTGAAAGAAATAACAGGCAATACATGAGAGAGTTTTTTTTAAAAGAAAACGGGGCATTTACAATCACCAAGAGAGAAGCAATGGTGACAGAAAAAACGAGATTTACTAAGAAAATTAAATTATACGAAATTTCAACTGAAGAAGGACTTGATATCGATACATCACTGGAGTGGGATGTAAGTACAAGTATTCTGAAAAGGAAAAAGATTCTTTTCAATGTGGTTGGGAATGAAAGGGTTGGCACTGGTCATCTGAACAGAATTTTAGCACTTTATGATCATTTAACGTATGCTCATAAGCAAGTAGTATGTTTAAGAGGAAACGATCTCGCACATAGATTTTTTTCAACATATAATATTCCAACACTACAATTTGAAAGTATTGAAGATTTAATTAGTTTAGCGGAGGGGTATGATTTAGTTATAAACGATATACTCGATACATCAAGTGAATATATTCTTAAATTGAGGGGAATAGGAAAACATATAGTTAATTTCGAGGATTTAGGTACTGGTGCATTGTTTGCGGATGCGGTTATAAATGAACTTTATAGACCTCCAGGTGTCATTGCCAAGGTAAATAACATTTACTGGGGTCATCAGTATTATTGCGCAAGAACTCAGTTTTTGTGCGGCAGTAAGAAAATAATTAATCGGGACGTAAAGAGAATTCTCATTTTAATAGGCGGCAGGGACTTAGCAAACTTAACCAAGAAAATTGTTGACGCAGTTTATGAGTATTGTGTCAATAATAATATTGAAGTGAAAATTATTGTCGGAATGGCATATAAGAAACTGGCTTCTCTAAAAGAATATAAAAAAGTTTTTATCACATCACAAGCGAGAAACATGGCAGAAGAAATATTAGACAGTGATATAGTTTTTACGAGTTTTGGAAGGACTCTTTATGAAACGACGATAATAGGGGTCCCCACGATTGCTATAATCAGAAATCGAACAGAAAGGAAACACCCATTTATTGATTTTACTAAGGGTATTAGGAAAATAGGGTTTGAACCTGATATTGAAAAGAACGATATCCTCAAGGCTTTTATCGAATTGGTAGGGAATTATGATGCTAGAAAAAAGATGAATAAAGCAATGTTGGATAAGAAAAAAGAACTAGAAAAAGGAATTGAGGACGTTATCAAAATTTTATCGACGATATCTTAATTAATTGGTTAATTACTTTGAGAGGATATAGAATATTTCTCTATTTGAAACGCTTGATAGGATATGATTCAAGAATAATAAATTTCATACGATGCCTTCGATATACCTATCTCGACATCAGATTTCATCGTATTACAAAAAAAAACAAAGCTCTCAAGAATCGTTTTTTGAATGAAAGATGTTTTCTGCTACTTTCAGGTGTCTCATTAAATGCTATTGATTTGCCATCCTTAAAGGATGAATATGTTATCGCGTGCAACGGCGTTTACAGGCACCCCGATTTTAATAAACTTAATATCCTTGCGTACGCCATCATAGAGCCATTTATAGGAAATGCAAGCGGCGATATTAGAAGATATGCAGAAGTTCATGCAGATATTGAATCGTTTCACATAACACCTTATAATTTAAATAATTCTCTCCTTGATTACTATTCCATTTTAGATTTAACCCGGGTAAGCTCAATCGATATAAATAATGGTGAATTAGATGATTATCGTTATATAGATAATTCCTGCCCATCTTCGGATACCATTTTTTTTCTCAACGCTGAATCAAAAAAAATATTCAATAAATTCAAAATATTTTCAAACAGAGAAAAATCTTTTGTGCGTGCAGGTTATCCAATAATGGTAGCAAAAAAACAATCGAATGATTTGTCGAAAGGCGTGACATTTTTTGACGGTATTGCGTATTTTATGGTTGCGTCAGCCTTATACATGGGGTTCAGGCAGATATATCTCTGTGGCGCTGGCTATACCTATCAACCTCAACTCATGTTTCACTTTTTCGATTCACCAACCTTCAGTAAAGAATTTGGAAGTGAAAATATTGCCGATGCTGTAAATCAATTCGCGGCTTCAAAATCAGTTGACACATTTGATATTTATGATTTGGGCGATATTTATAAACCGTTGTTTGTTAGTCGGGCACCTGTAGATCAAAGACATACTATTTTGAAGAAATTCGCAGAATCAATGGGTGCAATGATACATAATATTACACCAGACGGATTTGAAAGCCCAGTTTATGAAAAAATTTCATGGGAAAGGATTCGAGGTAAGGTAATTTGTAAATAATTCAATGGCCAAAATATGCCTATCACTGTCGAATGTCGGGGAATATTATGAGATTAATTAAGTTGAATATGAATGATGACTACAATGATAAAATAATAATTTTCATACTCATGCTATATTTTTTTTATATGGCAGCTGTCATTGGTACCATAGATCTAACGAGAGTAAATAAATTTTTTGTTGATGATAGCTATTATTATTTAGTCATGGCGAGAAATATTCTTGAGGGCTATGGGGCTACATTCGATAAGATTAATCCAACTAATGGATATCATCCTCTTTGGCTAATTATACTTACTATTATATATTGGCCTTTTTGGCCATTTACCCCGGAATTTGGTCAACTACTCGTCTTTGCTACTGGTATTACGATAGTAATATCGGGTGCTTTATTATTCTTGAATTTAATTAGAAGATTCAAAGTCTTATATCATTTTGAAATACCATTTTTAATAGTATGGATTACAATTGTAGGATTTCAGCACTTTGGTCTTGAGACTCATATGCAAGTGTTATTAGCCGGTTTATTCCTAAGTCAAGCTTGGAAGTGCTGGGACGACATCAGCCCTAGTCAGAACATAATATTAGGGATAGCGGGTTCACTATTAGTTCTCGCCAGGCTTGATTCAATGCTGTTAGTTTTATGTATATTGATGGTGCTATTACTACATCGTGTATTATATAATAAGAAAGTTAAGTTTGCACTATGGGATCTTTTTTTTACTCTACTACCTTTATTCACATTAGTTGGCGGGTATTTTCTTTATAATAAAATCAATTTTGGGCACTGGACAACTATTTCTTCTTCCTTAAAGATGGGTACGTTTGGCCCAAAATTTGCTTTATGGCACGATTTCACAATTGGAATTTGGGCAAGATTTGCAGTGTTGTTTGGCTTGTCATGCATGACGTTGGGTATAGCTGCTTCTCATTTACGACACGGGGTGTATAATTTTTGGGGATCAAGAAGTGCATTTGTTACTGCTATCGCCATAAGTGTAATGTCGTATTGTTTTTTAATGCTTTTCTTAATAACTGATGGCTTGGGAAGCTGGTATTTTACATTGCCTTTAGTAATATGTTTGCTCATGTTTGTTATAGAACTAACAAACGTGAGCGATCGCTTTAAGCTTGTTTCGCAAAATTTAACAAGATTTTCAGCCCTAATTTCAGTAATATTTCTGTCATTGTCTATTCTTCTTGCAATGCGTAATTGGCCTTCGGTTAGTTTTTACGATGCGTCTGAATTTAAAAAGAAACTGGCCACGCACATCAATGATAAAACGATTGTTTTTCAGGTTGATCGTTGTGGTACTATGGCATGGTTTAATGAATGCCGTTTGATCAATGGAGATGGTGTAATGAGTAGTTGGGAATATCAAACTTATATATCAAAACGCCGTGTAACTGATTTTTTGGACATTAAAAAGGTTGAATTTATCATTGATACCTACCCTCCAGATAAAAATGGCATTATTTGGATAAAAGCACAAGAATGGGGTCCTAAAGAGCGCCGTGAATTTCCAATTTTAGGGTTTAGAGAGACCGATGCCCTCATAACCATCGGTGATACAAGGTTATTTCGCTATCCTGGTAATTCTTTTAAGCCATAAGAGTACTCATTGAGGGAAAAATATTCGGGTGTTACATGAAATATGACTTTGCAGTAATTGTCCCTATGGCGAATGAAGAGGATGATTTTAATCAGTTTGTTGCATCCCTAATAAGTGTGTTGAATATGCTTGAATGTGGTAAAATATATTTTATTGTTGACAATGTATCAAAAGACCAAACGCTTAGCCTATGCAATGAACTTTCCCTAATTGATAACAGGTTTGTAACTGTTTTTGCTCCTGAAAACAAAAATGTAGTAGACGCCTATATTAGGGGGTACAAAGAAGCTTTAAAAAATAAACATGAGATTATTATAGAAATGGATGCCGGATTGTCTCACGATCCAAAGGCATTACCAATGTTTTTAAGAGTATTAAATGAAGGGAATGAATGTGCATTTGGCAGCCGTTTTATTAATGGCGGTTCAATATATGATTCATCGAGAAAACGGACTTTCTTATCTAAGGTAGGGACCCATCTTTCGAATTTACTGTTGGGTACTAATATGTATGATATGACCTCTGGTTTTCAGGGGTTTCGTGCCCATATTGTTGAAAAATTCGTTGGGTATAAATTGCTATCAAAAGCACATTTTTATCAGACAGAGTTACGATTTTTGCTTCGTAAAACACGTTATGCAGAGTTACCTATTCATTACAGAGCACCTTCACCGCGTGTTTCAACAAGGGCAATTAACAATTCGCTTTATGTTCTATTTTATTATTTCTATCTTAGATTAACCTTTAACTCTCCTATAATAAAGTAAAAATTGTATATGGAAAGTACATTTTTAGTAGTTACATCTATTGCTGGTTCTGAAAATCCTGTATTAAGAAAATTTGCAACAGATGCAATACTGAATAACATACCTTTTATCGTTATTGGAGATACAAAAAGCCCCAAAGAGTTTAGCCTTCATGGTTGTGATTTTTATTCTATAGATCGTCAAAAGTCGCTAAATTGGAAGATAGCAAAAGCATTACCTGTAAAACACTATGCCCGAAAAAATTTAGGTTATCTGATTGCTATGTATAAAGGTGCTGAAATTATTATCGAAACCGATGATGATAATTTTCCATTTCCGAATTTTTGGAAAGAGCGAAAAAGAGAAGTAAATGCTTACAGATTGGTAAACAAGGATTGGGTTAATGTATACAAGTATTTTACTGAAAATCATATTTGGCCTAGAGGATTTGCTCTTGATAAGATTATGAATGCCCTGCCGTCGACTTGTGATGTAGTCCAAGTAATATGTTCAATTCAACAGGGTTTAGCCGATAACAATCCTGACGTAGATGCCTTCTACCGACTTACATTACCTTTACCAATCAAATTTAAGCAACACGAAAATATTGCCTTAGGAGTGAACACTTGGTGTCCTTTTAACAGCCAAAATACTACATGGTTTAAAGAAGCTTTCCCTTTGCTTTATTTACCATCATATTGCAATTTTCGAATGACTGATATTTGGCGCTCATTTGTTGCACAGCGTATTGCTTGGACTTATCACTGGAATATTTTATTTCATGATAGCACCGTTTGGCAAGAGCGCAATGATCATAATTTAATGAATGATTTCCGGGATGAAATTGTCGGCTATTTAAACAATGGTGAAATAGTTGCTGAACTCAATAGACTGAAGTTAAAAGAAGGTGCAGAAAGTATATTTGATAATCTTATCAAATGTTATCAATTGCTAATCGATATGAATTTAGTCGGAAACTCCGAATTAACTTTAGTAGAGCTATGGATTGAGGCATTAAATAATATATATAATTTCGAGTAGACGCACGTTTCGCTCTCCGAACATTACCAGGTTCATTCGAACCAAGTATCACGGAATAGAAAAAGCAGCAATGACAGACGCATTTCTAAAATCCAATTTTGCAGATGATGTATTGAAGATGGCTTTGGCGCCGACATTTACCCAAGTGGCGGGCATACTTGTTATTCCGTTGATAACGCGATTATATTCCCCAGAAACATTCGGTCTTGTGGCATTATTCTATTCTATCGCTGCTCCTTTAGAAGCGTTCACCACAATGGGTTTCTGCACCTCAATCATGTTGCCAGCGCGTGATGAAGAAGGCGCTACTATGTTTGCTGTCAGTATTTTTTCTGCACTTTTTGCGGGGCTGCTAACAACCCTTGTAATAATGATTGGACAGACTGCAATCAAATATTGGTTAAAAATTCCTGAGTTGAAGCCCTACCTTTGGCTGGTTCCTATTAGCGTATGTCTGAGTGGCATATATATGTCGCTACGGTATTGGAGTATGCGAAATAGAAGGTTTGATCATGTAGCCGTAGGACAAGCATCACGTTATTTAACTGACAATGGGTTCGTGTTAAGTGCTGGAATTCTTGGCCGACCTACGGTTTTTAGTTTAATCTTAGGAGGGATGGTTGGTGGCCTCGCCAATTCATTTGTTCTTGCCCAACATATCTTTCGGGATCAAGGAAGACTCTTTGGAAGGAATTGCCAATGGCCTGCAATTCTGCTGGGGATTAAAAGATATTGGAAATTTCCTGCGTTCAATATCTGGAATGACTTAATAAGCAGATTCGCAGGGCAAATCCCCATATATCTGTTATCATACTATTTTTCCCAATCAATTGTAGGTTTTTATTCATTAGGGTTACGTTTATTGAATATGCCTTTAAGCCTCATTGGTACTTCTATAGGTGAAGTATATTTTCAAAGGGCGGTTCAAAATATTAGCGATAATACTTTGGTGACAAAGTTATTTGAACGGTTGGTTTCATTTGGGATATTGCCCTTCCTTTTATTAGCATTTGTTGGAGAAGATCTCTTCATCATTGCTTTGGGAACAAAGTGGTCTGAAGCTGGTGTCTATGCGCAAATTCTTAGCTTTTGTATCTTCGTTCGTTTTATAACTACTCCTGCTGGGTATTTAGCAATAATTTATGAAAAACAAGAAATATCCTTCTTGGTCAGAGTGTTGGAAACATTGATCAGTATTTCATCAATATTAATGGGTGGTTTGTACGGAGATGCCCATATATCATTTTTTCTGCTTTCGGGATTTACCGGTCTATTGTTTGCTGTATATGGCTTCTGGTTCATGAATCGTGCCGGGCTTTCTTTATCGAATGGCTTAAGAATTGTTTCGCATTTCCTGCTCATCGCTTCGCCTCTGTTACTTGTTGTGTCATTAGCAAAATGGTATTTTGATTTATCACATTATCTCATAATATTGGTCAGTTGTGTTGGCTCTCTGCCCTATTATGCTTTCGTGTTAAGGCACGATGAAAAAACACGATTGATAATTATTGAACTATTACAAAGAATTAATTTGTTAGGTGTGAAATCATGATGGTTCCGTCAGCGACCAATTGGTGGAATGATGACGTAGCATTGGCTGAAATAGAACTGACCAATTGGATTTCAGTCAAGCGAAGTATCATTCCAATGCTACTTATTTTACCAACATTCTACCTTTATACCGGGCTATTTTTATATTTGCTGACAGCATATATAGCAGTTGATTGCCTACGCAAGGATGATGACTTTACACCTATTATGTTCTATTTTGCAGCACTTTATCTATTGCCATTCGGTTTGATGGATGTTGTCTTAGAGCATCCTGCGGCAAGATTTTTTGATCATGTCATGATAGCCGCAGTGCCTTTGAGCGTTACTCTGCCAATTTACATGAATGCCTTATTTAAAAATAAAAAATTAAAATACATTATTTTATTGCTGTTGATTCCATTTCTGATTTCAACAATCTATCCTGGTTTATTATATCTTTTATATGATGAAGGGTATCCTGTGCGTTTCATTTGGGTTTTTAACTACTTCCAATCTATTTTGGTAGGGCTAGCCAGCTACCATGCATTGTCTTCAAGTGTAAGGATGTTGAACTTTATTTATCTATTGATAGTGTTGGGATTAATAGTCGCAGTATTTGGATTAATCCAGCACTTTTGCAAATTTTATTTCTTCACGAATACTTACGCTTACCAAGATTTTTCAAGACTATCTATTATATCACAGTGGGACCCCGTCGAATTATTTCCGTTTTTTATTGTTTCCTTTTCATTTTCAGTTAACTATTTGTTATCATCGATTAAAAAGAATAAAATCATATGCTTGTCAGCTGCAATCGTATTCTTAGCATCAATATTTACATACTCTCGGACTGGAATATCCGCTATGATATTCATAGTAATGTCTAGTATTTTATTGCGCAAAAAACTATTAACAGTCTTATTAAGCATGGGGGCGATAATTTTATTCTATTTTATCATTGGGGGTGATGTATTAGCAAAATTGCTTCCTGAAGAACAACTATTCCGTTTAACGTCACAATCGTCTTATACTGGCAGATTACACTTGTTCATGATGAGCTTTAACGCTTTACTTGATAACTGGTTTTTGGGTGTGGGTATAGGAAACAGTGTAGCTACTGCATTCTCTTATACGGGTAATTTTTTCTTATCAGACCTTGTTGACGCCAATTTCAATTATTCTCGTATGATATCTTTACACAATTTTTTCCTGTATTGGATCTTATCAATGGGCGTTCTGATTGTTCCCGGTATTTTACTCTGTTTTTACTTTACAATAAGGAATAGTGTTTTCATCTATTTGCATGACACAAACATTGTTCGTCTTATTTGTGCAAAATCAATCATGATTTCACTATTTGCTTTATCAATGCACTGGTTTCAGAGTTCGTCGCCTAATTTTTATTTTTTATTTTTATTTTTAGCAATGAGTTTTGCTGTTAAAAATATGATTTTAAATTGCAGCCCGAATAAGACCAAATAGTAATTCGCGAGCAGAGTTGATGAATGTATGCGCAATCAGTAGTGTCCCAACGTTGATTTTTTATGTCGCATTAACTTTACAAAATGATATTGTTTTTAACGTAAAATGCCATTTATCGATTTGAAATATTTTTCCGGGATGTGCCAGTCTCCTGCATCGATGAAAAAGGAGACTACACATGAATTCCGGAAAAACAATCTTTGCCCAGGTGATGGATTTTGTCCCTGCATACGAGTTCCGAAAATGCGTCGATCGGTACAACGGCAATCGCAAGATGATCAGCTTTTCCTGCTGGGACCAGTATCTCTGCATGGTCTTCGCCCAGCTCACCTACCGGGAAAGCCTGAGAGATATTCAAGCCTGTTTGCGTGCGACCCAGTCCAGGCTTTATCACTTGGGCATCCGAGGGAAGGTCTCCCGCAATACCCTTGCCCACGCAAATCAGAACAGGGATTGGCGGATTTATGCCGATTTCGCTCAAATCCTCATCGCAAAAGCCAGAAAGCTTTACGCCGCCGATTCCTTCGGCATCGAGCTGGATCAAGCCGTCTATGCCCTGGATTCGTCCACCATCGACCTCTGTCTGGCGCTTTTCCCCTGGGCCGAGTTCCGGAAACGCAAGGGGGCAATCAAACTCCATACCCTTCTGGATCTGCATGGAAACATTCCTTCTGTGGTGATCATCACCTCGGGAAAAGTTCACGATGTCAATATCCTCAACCAATTGATCATCGAGTCGGGGGCCATCTACATCATGGATCGCGGTTATCTCGATTTTGCCCGACTATACAAAATCCGCCAGGCGTCGGCATTTTTTGTCACTCGGACAAAAGCCAATTTCAGCCGAAAACGCCTCTACTCCAAACCAGTCGACAAATCCACCGGCATCCAATGCGTGTCAATGGTAATTTAAAACTGTACCAATTCTGGTAATTGAAAAGTGTACCACCCCCTGCCGAGATTGGTTCATTGTAGAGCAGTGGACGCCGGTTCACCTCCTTTGTTGGAGAAGATCGGTTTATTGAGGGAGTTTCCCTGGAGCCTATAGCTGTGTCCCTTGATGTTGATCACCTTGCAATGGTGGAGCAGGCGGTCGAGGATGGCCGAGGCGATGACGGCATCGCCGAAGAGTTCTTGCCAATCGCCGAAGCTCTTATTGGAGGTGATAATGATCGGGCTTCGCTCGTATCGGTACGAGACAAATTGAAAGAACAGATAGGCTTCCTGGGTGGTTACCGGCAGATAGCCCACCTCATCGACGATGACCAGAGAAGAGCTCCGGTAGGCTTTCCCCTTGGACTGCCCCTCTTCTTTGAGCTTGCCGATCAGGGTGTTCATGGTCGTAAAATAGACTTTGAAGCCGTGATGACAGGCCTTGATGGCCAAGGCGATAGCCAGATGGGTCTTCCCCACCCCCGGGGGGCCAAGGAAGATGACGTTTTCCTGCTTGGTCAAAAAGGTCAAGTCGAAGAGCTCCATGACGGCCTTCTTGTCAAGCTGCGGATGGAAGGTAAAATCGTACTCCTCGATGGTCTTGGCGGAAGGCAGCCCGGCGATCTTCATCGCCGTATGAATCCGTCGGCTTTCCTTGGCCGCCACCTCTTCTTCCAGTAGGTGGTCCAGGAAGGCGAGGTAGGATCCGCCAGCCTGCTCAGTCTGGGAAGCGACGGTATCGAGGATTTCAGCGGCGCGGGTCATCTTGAGCCGTTTCAGATTCTCCTGGAGGCGTTCCTGGGTCAGTTGTTCCATAGGACACCTCCGGCGGCATACTTGTCGTATTCGCGCAGCGGCCGTTGGGCCACTTGCGGATAGAGGCTCCCGGTGATCAATCCCCGGGTAGCCTTGCCCTTTTTGCCCGTGAAGCTCTTTCTCGTTCCCTGTTCTTTGTCATAACGGAGAGCGGCGTCCAGCCAGGAGTAGCCCAAGCTCTTTCCTTTCGCATCCGGCTGCTGGTAGGTCACCAGCAGGTCCTGGTCATCATAGATGAGGATCCGCCGATTCTTGATCTTAAGCATGACCCGTTTGCCAACCACATGGTGGGGCACCTGGTAGCGGTTTCCATCCCAGGAGAGCCGGCAATCTTTATAGATCTTTCGGAAGACCTTCAGGGATGTGTCGTAATCCGCCGCCGGCAGCAAACGCAGTTGAGGGATCTCCCCCGCCCAGCGGACACGGACCGGCTGACCGTGGGTGCCGTGGACCCGCTGATTGGCCGTTGCATTGAGCCAAAACATGACATCAGCATTGGCGCACTCCAGGTTGGTAAAATGATAACCACGCCAGAAGCGCTCCCGAAGGAAATGGATCGGCCGTTCCACCTTCCCCTTCACCCAGGGGCTGTAGGGAGGACAAAGGGTCGGCTGAAAACCGTAATGGTGGGCAAAGTGGAGAAACTCCAGGTTGAAGACGGGCTTTCCTTCCGACTTCCTCAGGACCACGTTCTTCATGTTGTCATAGAGGATCTCCGCGGGAATGCCGCCCAAATACCGAAAAGCCCGGGCATGACAATCCATGAAGGCTTCCAGGGTACACCGCTCGACGAACTCCACATACATCGCCCGGCTGTAACCCAGCAAAAGGACAAAGGCATAGATCGTGGTCACCCGCCCGTCGGCCTCCATGATCTGGAAATCACCCCAGTCGAACTGGGCCTGCAAACCCGGCTCCGTCTCGAAACGAAGATAGGCCAAACGCGTTTTTTGCTCTTTGATCCCTCGAACGTAGATCTTGACCGACTCATAGGCCCCGGTATAGCCTATCCCTTTCAGCCGGTCATAGATCCAGGTCGCCTGGTAGGCGTCTTCGCTCAGAAAATCATTGATCGTCTGATGGTAGGCGTCCAGTTTTGCCTCCTTGCGGCGACGATGGTACTGGGGAAACTCGTTGCCATCCAGGTGACGCTTGACCGTATCACGATGTTTGCCCGTTAACCGGGCAATCTTGCGGATACTGAATCCTTGGTTCTTTTTCATCGCGATGATGTTCATAAATACCTCCACGGAGATCATTGGCTTCACCCCCTTTGAAGGGGATGGTACCACAAGCTTGATACCCTCCGGGTGGTACACTTTTCGTCATCATTTTTGGTACAGTTTTACATAATCGGTGACAAATGCGATCAGATTGTCATCCTCAAGGGTCACTATGCGAAAAAGGATTATCCGGAAAAACTCCGCCGCATTCGCTACTTCGATTCAAAGAACAAGAAAATGCTTGTGTTTCTTACCAACAACTTCGTACTGCCGGCTATACTGATTGCCGATTTGTATCGCTGCCGCTGGCAGGTCGAACTGTTTTTCAAATGGATCAAGCAGCATCTCAGAATCAAAGCTTTTTATGGCACCACCGAAAATGCCGTCAAGACCCAGATCTGGATCGCCATCTCTGTTTATGTTCTCGTGGCTATCGTGAAAAAAACCTTGAATCTGGAACAAAGCCTCTACACAATTCTACAGATTCTGAGTGTGACCCTATTCGAAAAAGAACCAATTTATCATGCACTTTCAAATGTCAGCTACACAAACCAAATGGACCATGTCAGCAACCAACTGAATCTATTCGATTAACCTTGGGACAGTAGTGATGCGCAATAATAATTTAATAGACCATTTGTTTGAGGTAAATAAATATAACTATAATACTCTTGATCTGTGCCAATATGAACTACAGAGAATAATATATGGTTATGGGAATCACTTTAAGAATAATTTAGAGTTATTTAATCCGAAAAGACACAGAGTAAAACATTTCATTAGAATTGCTTATTTTTTATATCAGTATTGCTATCTGGGCGAGTTAAGCAAAGATACGACTCATATAGTATCTAATGCATATTATGATTTCAACTCAGAACTCAATAACTTAGGATATTCCGTCTATCGTCCTGTTTGGAGTATGAAGAAGTGGGAGCCTGTTTTGGCTAACTTGAAGCTGCTAATGGAAGCTGATAGCATATCAAGAACCTTCCAGAATGCTAATTTTGGAGAAATTTTATGCCAGGAATTTACTGATTTAATAGAGAAATTCCAAAAAAAAATGCAGAAATTATTTATCCAAAAAAAAGTAGCAGCTTTATTCGTTCCAAATGACGCAGCGTTTTTTGAGAGACTATCAATAAGCATATTTCGAGCTATTATGAAACCCAGTTTTATTTTTTTGCATGGTCTTCCAACTCGATATAACGATATTGATGATAACAGGGCCGATTATCTGATTGTATGGGGAGAAAAAATAAAAGAATCATATGTGAAAGCGGGTGTTGAAAAAAATAAAATATTAATATCAGGTCACCCATACTTTAAAGAATATAGGGATCACCCGCTAAAATTTGATTTGAGCAACATTTTAATAATAACTCAATCCATGCCTTGGACACCTCTTAATTCAAATGAAGTGATTCTATCGGATAGAGGCAATTCAATTCTGTATTTATTCTCGATAGAAAGAGTCCTCCGAGAATTAGGGGTCACTAGTGTTAAGTTTCGTCCTCATCCGGTTGAAAATAGTGGGTGGTATTTTAAATTTCTAAATAAAACTTTCTACAGACTGGATGACCGTGCGCTATTGAAGGCGCTGTCGGAGGCCACAATGGTAATTGGTCCAAGTTCCACTGTATTCTTAGAATCAATATATTATGGGGTTAATTATGTAGTTTATGACCCTACAATAAACAACAAAGATCTTAGGAATTATCCTTTAGTGCCACCTTTTGATGGTTCTGATAATAGAATCCCAGTTGCTAACAGTGAAAATGATCTTAAATATATTATATCGAATAAAGTTGCTGTTGACCGCTCCTTTTTCCCCGAATATGCGAAAATACCTTTTGATATAAATTTCATTAAAGAAATTATATAACTCCACCTCATTATGTTAACAAATTGATAGAGGTGGTCTGTGTTCTTTGGACAGGAAACAGGGATTCATAAGTGGGAAGCTGCCCTGGGTTCCAGTTCATGCCGCAGCCTGCTTCTGCGGGAGAGTGCTGAAGTAAACCATAGCCGGGGTCTTCCTGTCAAAGTGTTGGTGCCACCGTTTTTCGTTGTAAAACCGGAAATAGGCGGCAAGCCCCTGCCTTACCTCCGCCATTGAACCGTACGCTTTCAGATAGATGTCCTCGTATTTGACGCTTCTCCAGAGCCGCTCGATAAAAACATTATCCACCCAACGGCCCTTGCCATCCATGCTGATCGCAATGCCTTTCGAACGGAGCGTGCCGGTAAACGCGTCAGCCGTGAACTGGCTCCCCTGGTCCGTATTGAAAATATCGGGGCAGCCGTACTTCGAGATCGCCTCTTCCAGGGCCTCTACGCAAAAGGAGCTGTCCAGGGTGTTGGATAAACGCCAGGCCAGAACCATACGGCTCACCCAGTCCATGATCGCCACCAGATAACAGAATCCCTTCGCCATGGGAATGTAGCAAATGTCGGCGGCCCACACATGATTCGCCCGCGTGATCTCAAGATTTCGTAATAGATATGGATACGTCACATGCTCCGGATGCGCCAACGACAGCCTCGGCTTAACGTACAGTGCCTCGATGCCCATCCGTCGCATCAAGCGTCGCACCGTATCACGACACACGTCATAGCCCTTTGCCCAAAGCTCGTCTCGAATCTTCCTGCTCCCATAAAACGGATACGTCAAATGGATCGCATCGATCTGCCGCATCAGCTCCATCTCTTTCGCGCTCAGCGGGACCGGATGATAGTAAATGCCGGACCGGTTCAGATCCAGAAGATCGCATTGCCGAGTCACCGGAAGTGTATCTCCCTTGTCGATCATCGCTTTGCGCTCGCATCGCCGATGCGACCGAGCGCGCCTGATAAAAAATCGTTCTCCATCGACAATTGCCCGATCTTGGCGTGGAGTTCCTTGATGCTTGGTCCCTGATCGCGTTTCTGACCCTTGCTGAATACGTCTGCCGCGTGCTCCAGAAGTTGCCTCTTCCACTCCGTAATCTGGTTCGGATGAACCTGATAGCGCTGGGCAAGCTCAACGATTGTTTGTTCACCCCTCAGGGCTGCCAAGGCAACCTTTGCCTTGAACGCCGGTGCGTGATTCCTCCTTGGCCTTTTGCTCATAGCTGCTCCTCCTTTGCATCATTATAGAGCAGCTTCCACACTTATGCACCTGTCCAGTTTTCCCAGACCAGCGCTCTTATATGCTCTAACGTTGTGGTACATAAACAAAAATCTATACTGCTATCGCGAACAAAATCCAGCCTTGTTATATCACCTAAAAAGTCTAGTTGACTAAAATCCCAGGAAATATCTCCCTTTGCGAAATCAACTGCTAAATAATGACAATGTTCAAAAAAAAACTTGTACCGGCATTCACCAGCGCCAAGGTCTAAGAGGATATCTTTTTCATTAATAGTCCGCGCAGCATTAGTTAAGAAGTTGAAAATAGAAACACTTTGAGCATCACCATCCCATCCTAACTGTTTAAATTTATGCAACTTGTCTATGGGGTCAACCACGAAAATCTCCTTTACGTTATCAACCTAAAGTACACACTATTCGCCATCCTTTGGTCAATGCAATCGATAAATTTTTACTTTATAAAACAAATCACTTTTCTATAAGACCATACCGCCGACGTGATTATGTTTGAAATCAACGTCATTATTGTAACTTTATGGCCCTTGATTTTGTAAGCAATACAAATAAATGGTGACAGTAGAAAACGTAACGGAAACGCCACCAACACTATTAATGAATATAAGAAAGCGGCATACCGCCCACCACCGTATTCAAAGAAGTAAAGATAAATGGCTTCATATCGCAATTTGGTAATCCAGCTTTGTTCTGCCTTAGCTGTGCTTGATCCTACATAGTGGACAATCTCAACATCAGCTATATAATAGATACGTTTCCCATTTTTTTTCAATCTTGCACAAAATTCAATGTCTTCATAGAACATGGGTATTTTTGTATCAAACCCCCCATACATTCTGTACACTTCGCACGGAAACATCATATAGGCACCACTCAACATGTCTACGTCACGATTATCATTATGATCCCAGTATGTCATATCAGTGGTATTTAACAATTTAAATTTAGTGAATATTTTATCCAAATCAAATAATGACCAAAAAGATCCCCACAAACCAGGAAACGACCTTGCACAAGATAGTACAACTTTGCCATTTCTCTTTATTGTTTTAACTCCTACGCAAGCAATACTTTTGTCATCATTCAAGACTTGTATCGATCGTTGGAGTACTTTAGGTTTGATGACCGTATCAGGGTTTAGAGAAAGAAAATATTTGCCTTGAGCTAAGTTAAATGCTTGGTTGCTTGCTCGCGGATATCCCTTATTCTTATTGTTCTCAACTAAAATGACGCCAGGGAAATTAGCGCGTATATTTTGAACAGATTGATCGTTTGAACAATTATCAACGACTATTATTTCACACTTTATATCTTCTGCATTATCTACTATTGAGTTAATGCAACGAAATAGATATGACCATGAGTTCCAGTTGACAATTATGATAGACAGATCTATCGGTTTATTTGATGTCATCAGCGCTGGTCTGGGAAAACTGGACAGGTGCATAAGTGTGGAAGCTGCTCTATAATGATGCAAAGGAGGAGCAGCTATGAGCAAAAGGCCAAGGAGGAATCACGCACCGGCGTTCAAGGCAAAGGTTGCCTTGGCAGCCCTGAGTGGTGAACAAACAATCGTTGAGCTTGCCCAGCGCTATCAGGTTCATCCGAACCAGATTACGGAGTGGAAGAGGCAACTTCTGGAGCACGCGG
>Ga0233420_10000318_pt1 | contig 21270 bp, 22 predicted proteins | sample Watercolumn_Mata_4_FD_183009 | JGI IMG/M metagenome (GOLD analysis project Ga0233420, IMG submission 183009) | Freshwater microbial communities from Lake Matano, South Sulawesi, Indonesia - Watercolumn_Matano_2014_102_MG | ecosystem: Environmental > Aquatic > Freshwater > Lake | place...
GTGATAGGATGCCCGTACCTCCGATCTTCCTGGAAAGCACACGCGCATGCCCTCCGACGGCGAAGATGTTCCCGAATCCCATTTTCTCTTCCGTCCCCAGCGCATCTATCCACTGCAGTGTCCGGTCGGCCCGATCGCGTCGGAGATTCAGAAGCCCGGTCATCGGAGGATTCAGCGGGGCAAGCTTTCGACGGGTCGCGTCGAGCAATTGCCGCGTTGACAGGGGATCATTGGCCGCGAAGGCATTAGCGACGAACAGCTGCTTTCCATTGATCTTGAATTTCCAAATCCTGAACTCACCAACATCATGCACTGTCTTCCTGATACCTTGCGCAATGACGGGATCAGCGATCCCGAGGTCACGTGCAGCAGTGATCACGAGGTCCAGGTTTGCAGAAAGAACAGTCGAGGTGGCCGAACGATCTGCGACCAGAGCCGAGCTTGCGTCCGGCGTAGGGACCCGATAGCGGATCTTTTCAGAACTCTGGCTCTCCGAGCGCATTAGATGCAGACACTCGTCCGGCAGATAGACAGTGCAGCCCGGAACCAAATCGAGGCTGAGAACATTCGCTATCTCCCTCTCAGTCTCTCCCATCGCTGCGGTGTGATCGCGGCGAACATTTGTGAGCACGACGATTTGAGGTTTCAGGATCATCCGGGATTCCACGCCGTGATTCTCGGGATGGACGCTCATGATCTCAACGACTAGGCAATCAACGCCGAGCGATACTGCCTTCCTGAGGGTTTTCTTCTGTTCGAGAATCGAGACGATGCCGCGTCTCGGAACGTCGTGGATGCTCCCGTCAGGATAAACATACTGCGCCCTGGAACCGGTAGTTTTCGCAAGCACCTTCTTTCCGCTCTCCCGCAGCACAGAAGCCAGAAGCCTCACCACCCCCGTCTTCCCCCGCGTACCGGTGACGGCGATGACGAGCGGGATTGCCCTGCGCAGGCGGTTCAACTCAACTCTTTCATAGGCGAGAATGACAACAAAGGAAATCAGTATAAGCGCGAGAATGGTCATTGCTGAAAAGGATGGGAATTGACATCTGTATCCATTGGCCGATAATCTACTCAAATATTCTGCACGATGAAAGAAAGCCCGTCTTGACCTTCAGCCTCAGCTTGTCTACTTTGGTTCAGTGGGAGTTCAGGGAAGGAGATGAATACCGCCATGGTTCTTGCCTCTGACCTCAAAGACGGATTAGCGCTCAACATCGACGGCAAACTCTACAAGGTTCTCGATGTCGTCCGTCACACCGGGAGCGGACAGATGCATGGCTTCATCGAGCTGAAGCTCAGAGATATCCGCACCGGCCATACCGCCGACAGGCACGTAAAAACAACCGACAAATTCGAGCCGGTTGAACTTACGAAGAGACAGATGGATTTTCTTTACTCCGACGCCGACTCTTCGTACTTCATGGACCCCATCACCTTCGATCAGGTCAGCGTTCCAAAGGAATCCATCGGGCAGATCGAGAAATTCCTGGCAGAAGGGATGAAGATCAGCGTTGAATTGCTGGGCGAGGAAGCCGTGTCCATTCAATTTCCGAAGATCGTCGAGTTGAAAGTCAGCTCAACCGGGCCGGGAATCCGCGACGGCCAGGATAACACGATGAAGCCGGCAATCCTTGAGAACGGTGTTGAAATTCTCGTGCCACAATTCATCGAAACCGGAGACAAAGTGAGGGTAGAGACAGAGAAGGTGAAGTACCTGGAACGCGTAACAATCAAGAGAATGTAGGCCACGTCCGGAAACAGATGCCGCGTGGTCAGGTGGTATACGTACGCTTTGCCAAGAGCGAGGTTCGCGACGTCCACCGAGAGCTGAAGAGATCGTACAAACCTATTGCCCCGAAGTAAAGGAAGCCAAACGCAATCACCCTCTGAGGTTCCACTTCCCATAAACCATCCCCTGAGAACTCCTGAAGTTGGACCACCTCACCGGTAATCCCAAAGCCGGGAACAGGAAAGATCGTTGTCACGGCTGCAAGGACGATGTACATCAACGCGGAGAATCCCCAGAAGAAGTGCGATGCATTCTTTTCTTCCCCCGTCGGCTCCTTCCCGATCAGGAGTCCAAGAAGGCGATTCAAGGTGAGCACAAGGAACGCAACCATGGGCCACCATGTCTGAAAGGCCGCTGAGAATCCTGCGACAAAGAGAATGTAGAAGAGGCTCAGGCCAGCCACCCTGAGGACTTTCTTGTTTCGCGGAATCTCTTCGAACGCCACGCTCACCATGAAGGCCGAAGAGTGCATGATAATGAACTCCATCAGCATGACCAGCATCAGGTAGGAGATCATCGTGGTATCTATCGCCAGCGGAGAGATCCAGGTGACGAAATAGAGTCCGCTGAGCCCGAAACTTGGGAGAGAGGATATAACGTCGAGGAAGGAGAGCCCTCTTTGTGCCGGAGAGGATTGGTCCGCACCGTTCATAGGAACATCGCCTCCACGTGCCTCGCGATCGCGGCAGAGGCTGTAAGCGCGGGCGATTCCATACCGACAAGATTGACAAATCCCGGGAATCCCCTTCCCTTTTCGTGAACGATCACCCAATCTTTTTCCGGCTCGCCTTGACGCTGGAGTTTTGGCCTGAATCCGCTCATGTCAGGGACCAAATCATCATCTGTGATAGCCGAGAGTATTCTCCTTACAGACTCGCCGAAGATGGACCGTTTGGATTCATCGACTCGATAGTCGAAATCCCTGGTGTCCTGATAGTCCATGTCTGGACCAAATCGCAGCCGGCCACCAAGATCGAGCACGACATGCACACCAAGCGTCTCCTTGTTGGGCATCGGATACACAAGTCTCGACACCAGCTTCGCTTTCGACGAGGTGACGGAAAAATACGATCCCTTCGCATACACCATGCGATAGCCGGCTTTGTCGATGTCGATGCCAACCATTTGCGCAACCTGGTCAGAATAGAGACCGGCGGAGTTCACAACCCACTCACTCATGATGACGGATCGCTGCCCTCCCTCATCGATCGTGATTGCATATTCGTTGTTCTTCTTCTCGATTCCGACGACCTTGCAGCGGTGCTGGACTGTCACGCCATTGTTCACGGCCGTGCGGTAGTAGTAGTCCATAAGGTCATGTGCGCTCACGATTCCCGTCATCGGGGAGAGGATCGATCCAACAGTATTGATGTGAGGTTCCAGTCTGAGAGTCTGCTGCCGATCCAGGATTTCAAGCTTCACCCCATTCGTCCTGCCGAGCTCATAGACGGACTGGAGCTGCCTCAGCTCCTTCTCAGATGTGGCAGTGATGATTTTGGTGAGTTGTTTGTGGCCGACATTGTGCGTGCGGCAGATTGTATACAACTCATCCCGACCTTCGACGCAAAGCTTCGCTTTCAGTGAGCCCGGTTCATAGTAGATGCCGGCATGAATCACCTCACTGTTACGACTCGAGGTCTCCATCCCGTATTTCTCGTTCTTCTCAAGGACAATGATGTTCTGTCGTTTCTCTGAAAGCCGTGCAGCAATCGCCAGTCCAACGACACCGGCACCGATTACTGTTATGTGAACATCTGCCATGGAAACTATCCCTGAATATTCCTTCCTGATTCGGTGCCGAGAAATTACCAAAAAGGCGGACGAAAGAACAGCACAAAGACGTACTGCGTGCGCTGTGCCGACTTGGTCAATTGGTCAATGGTTAATTGGCTGAGTGGTCAATCTGTAATCCGCAAATCCGCAATCCGCAATCTACAATCCTCAATCCACAATCCGTCCGCCAGAAAGAAGGCGGATGCCCGCCTGACCTGACGAGGCGATTTGTGTCGGGCAGGCAGGAAACGCACAATCCGCAATCCTCAATCCACAATCCGCAATCCGTCCGCCAGAAAGAAGGCGGATGCCCGCCTGACCTGATGAGGCGATTGGTGTCGGGCAGGCAGAAAACGCACAATCCACAATCCTCAATCCACAATCCGCAATCCACACCCCCTCCCTCTCCCTTTTTTCCTTATTGATTACTACCTTCCTCCCATCGTCATTACATACCTTAAGGGAGGTGCGTCATGATCAAAGAAATCACCGCAAAGAAACTCAATCCGAAACGTTTCATCGACGAAAAAGTAAGAGAGATTCGGGCTGCCGTCGGAGAAGATATTGCGATCAACGCTCTATCCGGGGGCGTGGACTCCTCGGTTGTTACCATGCTTGGCCACCGCGCTCTGGGGAACAAGCTCAGGACTGTGTTCATACAGAACGGCCTCATGCGTGAAGGAGAGCCGGAACGCGTTGTGCGCCTCTTCCAGAAACTCGGCGCGGCCGTGGAAATCGTTGACGCGCAGGCAGAGTTCTTCGCAGCTCTGAAGGGAATCACCGACCCTGAGCAGAAGCGTGAAGCGATCACACAAACCTTCTATAAGAATGTCTTCGGCAGAATCGTCCGTGAGAGCGGAGCGAAGGTTCTCCTGCAAGGAACAATCCTCACGGATGTCGACGAAACTATTGCCGGTATCAAACGTCAACACAATGTGTTCGAACAGCTCGGGATCGATCCCCAGGCCGCATTCGGCTACCGCATCCTCGAACCGCTCATCCAGCTTCGCAAGGATGGCGTGCGGAAGGCTGGCAAGGCGCTCGGACTTCCTGTCGAGATCTTCCAGCGGATACCATTTCCCGGGCCTGCCCTTTCTGCGCGTGTCATCGGCGAAGCCACACCGGAACGCATTGAGACGGTACGCAAGGCAACATCGGTCGTCGAGCGGTTGCTCAAAGGGACGAAAGCGTTTCAGTATATGGCAATCCTGCATGAGGATCGTGTGACCGGCATGCGCGAGGGGAAACGCGAGTTCGGGCAGCAAATTGAGGTGCGCAGCTGGAACAGCATCGATGCTCGCACGGCGACACCGACGAAGCTTCCCTTCAATGTTCTTGAGAAGATCGCCAAGGAGATCACTCGCACTGTTCCGGGAGTTGTCAGCGTCACCTACAACATTGCAACGAAACCGCCTTCAACGATCGAGGCTGTGTGAGTACAGATCCGGAGGGTTCCATGAAGCCAATACCTCGATCCCATTTCCGCTTGGTCTGCCTGGCGATCCTCATCGGTTGCGCTCTCGCGGAAGTGCACGGACAGGGAACGAAACAGGTTTCTCCTCTCGACCAAAAGGTGATGAAGTTTCTCGACAGTCGTACAGGCCGATGGCGCGACATGAACATTCCGACGAGCGACGGCAAGCTTCTGTACGACATCATTGTGAAGAACAAGTATACGAAAGCTCTGGAGATCGGAACGTCGACCGGTCATTCCGGGATCTGGATCGCATGGGCTCTCAGCAAGACTGGCGGCAAGTTGATTACGATCGACATCGATGAGGACCGGCACATGGAAGCTGTTGAGAACTTCAAGGCATGTGGACTGTCGGAGTACATCGACGCCCGACTGGCTGATGCCCACGACCTTGTGAAGGAACTCAAGGGACCGTTTGATTTTGTGTTCAGTGATGCAGACAAGGAGTGGTACAAGCAGTACTTCATCGACATCGCTCCAAAGCTCGAGGTGGGAGGCTGCTTCACGACACACAACATATCTGGACGCCGGCGGGGCTATGGCGGGATGGGAGAGTACGTCGACTACCTCATGAGCCTGAAGAACTTCGAGACAACGTTCAACACAGACGGCGGGGGCGTAGCAACTAGCTACAAGCGATCTGCGCAGTGAGCATGGTCCCGTCAGAACAGAAGTCCTGACGACTTGGCAAAGGTACTCGAATCCGATGGATGACCTTTCGCAGAATCGGCTTGAACGAAGACTCGGCCTTTTTCCGATGATGAATATCGTCATCGCGAACATGATCGGCGCCGGGATATTCACGACGTCCGGCCTGCTGATGAGCGACCTGGGCAATCCTATGCTTATGATCATCCTTTGGATTGCCGGCGGGCTCATCGCTCTCTGTGGCGCCCTCTGCTACGGAGAGCTCGGATCTGCGTTTCCTGAAGCGGGCGGAGAATACGCCTTCCTCTCGAAGCTCTACCATCCGCTTCTCGGTTTCCTCAGCGGATGGGTATCGTTTGTCGTCGGATTCTCGGCCCCCATCGCCGCCTCGTCAATCGGTTTCAGTGAATACCTTGCCCGGGCATTCCCTCAACTGTTCGATTGGGGAAGCGCCGGCGGAATAGCCAGCCCTCTTCTTCTAAAGGATATTCTCTCCATTCTCATCATCGCCTTGTTCACTGTCATTCACCTGCGGGGAATCGAGTTCGGTGCGCTGGTGCAGAATACTCTTACAGTCGTGAAAGTCGGGCTCATCGGCCTATTCATCCTCGTTGGGATCGTTCTGGGAAACGGGGACATGACCCACTTTTCCGAAGGAATTGAGGTGTCGTTCGACTTCAGCGGATGGAAAACGATCGGTCTCTCGCTTCTGTGGATCATGTTCGCTTACAGCGGTTGGAACGCTTCTACGTACATCGGCTCAGAAGCCAGGTCTCCCGAAAAGACCATTCCCCGATCTCTTTTGCTCGGCACCGCCATCGTCACACTTCTGTACGTGTGCCTCAATATCATCTATGTGTATGCGATCACGCCCGACGAGATGAAAGGCGTCATCTCGATAGGGGGCCTGGCGATGGCAAATCTCATCGGCCGCGGCATGGGGACTTTCTTCTCCCTCATGATCGCGTTCGCGCTTCTTTCTTCGCTCAGCGCCTTCATGATTCTGGGTCCTCGTGTGTACTATGCCATGGCCCGTGACGGCAGCTTCTTCAGGTTCGCAGCAGACGTCAGCACTAGATTCAAGATCCCCACCAAAGCGATTGTCCTCCAGGGTGCGATTGCATCGGTGATTGTTCTCTCGGGGACCCTCGACCAGGTTCTTACCTATATGGGATTCTCGCTCGGCCTCTTTCCTCTTCTCGCGGTTTTCGGTATTTTCAAACTGAGATCACTCAGAAAGTTCGAAATTCTGGGACGATGGTTCTTCATTGCTCCGCTGGTCTATTTGTTCTTCGGGATTGGTATGCTGATCTTGTCGTATTTCGAGCGACCAGTCGAGTCATCCATCTCAATCCTGACGGTCCTCGTCGGCATTCCGGCTTTCTATCTGTTTCGAAAGACGTACGCCCATTCCGGCACTCACTCCTAGGAGTTCGAGCAGGATGATCATCGCCCTCGTTCAGCAGCATGCATCACCAGACAAATCCGACAACCTCAAGCGTGGACTTGAAGCCGCCAGGGCAGCTGCTACACAGGGGGCAAAGCTCATTTGTTTCGCAGAGCTTGCGTTCGAGCCATTCTATCCTCAGGACAAGGCAAGTGGAGACGTCAGACAGTTCGCTGAGGAGATTCCGGGTCCTACCACAGAATCGTTCGCGGAGATCGCACGTGCACACGGTGTCGTCATCGTGCTCAATCAGTTCGAGCGAGACGGCGCAGCCACGTACGACACGTCGCCCGTCATTGATGCTACGGGCAGGATCCTCGGCAAGACACGCATGGTTCACATCACCGATTATGCATGTTTCCATGAAAAGGGCTACTATACACCGGGGAATACGGGTGCGCCGGTCTATGCAACCCAGGCGGGCGTGATCGGCGTAGCGATTTGTTATGACAGGCATTTTCCCGAGTACATGCGCGCTCTCGCCGTCGCTGGCGCAGAACTCGTCGTCGTCCCGCAAGCAGGATCGGTTGGTGAATGGCCGGAAGGACTCTACGAAGCGGAGATGAGAGTGGCCGCCTTCCAGAACGGATACTTCACGGCACTCTGCAACCGCGTGGGAAAAGAGCCCAAGCTCGAGTTTGCAGGAGAGTCATTCGTCTGTGATCCAGATGGAAACGTGATTGCCCGCGCAGCCAAAGGAACAGATGAAATTCTCTTCTGTGACATTGACCTGAGCCGCGTCCAGAAGTCGCATGCCAGGCGGCTGTTCCTGAACGACCGCCGTCCGGATGTTTATGATTCGTGGAGGAAGTGATTGTCCACCCTGGAAATTCTGATTCTTGCCGTGTCTCTGTCGCTGGATGCTTCAGCCGTGTCGCTTGCACTCAGCGCGGCGGGCCAGCTGAACAACAGACGCGCAAAATTCAGGATATCATTTCACTTCGGCCTGTTTCAATTTCTCATGCCCATTGCGGGATGGGCGATTGGAACACGACTGGCACCATATATCGCGGCGTTCGACCACTGGGTTGCCTCCGGGCTTCTCGCCATCGTAGCACTGCGGATGATCTTTGTTACACCTGACAAGCCAGATACCAGCGCGGGTGATCCAAGCCGGGGATGGAGCCTCGTCACGCTATCGACTGCAACGAGCATCGATGCACTTGCCGTCGGGCTCAGCCTTGCGGCATTGCGCATCTCGGTCTGGTATCCAAGCGTCCTGATCGGTCTGATCACGCTGGCAATGTCGGTTGGGTCCATTCATTTGGGAGAACGCGCGGGACACTGGCTCGGCACAAAAGGCCAGATCGCAGGCGGTATTGTGCTTTTGATAATTGCTTTCAAGATTATAGCAGAGCATACGCTGTAACTTCGCTCCCGATTCTGTCATCCCACGAATCATTCGTGTTCTGCTGCACTCGATTTTTCCACACTCCACAGAGGACTTGATCATGATTGAGACCATCAAGTTCACCCTCAACGGCCAACCCACAGAGATTAACGTCGACCCAACACGCATGCTCCTCTGGATTCTCCGAACCGATCTCGGACTCACTGGAACCAAGTACGGTTGCGGGGAGAGCTATTGCGGTGCGTGCACCGTCCTCGTAAACAACCTTGCTGTCAAGTCGTGCTCGGCCCCTGTGAAGTACGTCAGCGGAAGAGATGTCGTGACCATCGAGGGCCTGGCGAAGAACGGCTCTTTGCATCCCCTGCAGAAAGCGTTCATGAGCCACGACGCTCTGCAGTGCGGGTACTGTACACCCGGCATGATCATGGCCGCCTATTCCCTCATCAGGAAACATCCCCACCCCTCCGTTGCGGAGATCATTGAGGGGATGGATGACAATTTCTGCCGTTGCGGCGTCCATCCGCGTATCGTGGAGGCAATTCAAACTGCGGCCAGTGAAATGAGAGGAGGACGCTGAGATGAATAAGAACGAACGCAGTGGGCTCGAATTCCTCGCGAATTCCTCCGATCAACATATGAGCCGCCGTGACTTTCTCAAATCCACGGGCAGCGGCATCTTCATCCTTTTCACGGTCTCGGATCCGCTCCTTGAATGGCAGGAGCGTCAGAATCGACCTCAACGGTCTGTTCCGACCGACTTCAATGCTCTTCTGAAAATCGGCGAGGATGGCCGTGTCACGTGTTTCACGGGCAAGATCGAGATGGGACAGGGTGTCGTCACATCGCTCGCACAAATGCTTGCTGACGAACTGGATGTACCCGTGGGGTCGATCGATATGGTCATGGGAGACACGGACGTATGTCCCTGGGACATGGGGACCTTTGGATCATTGTCGACCCGCGTCTTTGGACCTCTTCTGCGGGCTGCCGGCGCCGAGGCCCGGCAGGCACTCCTTGAGCTGGGAGCTGAGTATCTGAAAGTTCCGCAGGATCGACTCATCACCGTCAACGGCTTCGTTGTGGATAGCACAAACCAACAGAAAAAAGTCTCGTACGGCCAACTGGCGAAAGGAAAGAGAATTGAGCGACGGGCATCAGGGAAAGCCCCACTCAAAAAACCTTCGGAGTTCAAAGCGATGAACCAGGCACTCTTGCGCAGAGATGCCGAGGAGAAAATAACGGGAAAGGCAAAGTACACCGGCGATATTCGGCTGAAGGGAATGCTGTACGCCAAGATTCTCCGTCCCCCCGCGCACGGCGCGAAGCTCCTCGAGGTCGACGTTTCCGAAGCAAAGAAAGTTGATGGGGTGATTGTCGTTCAGGAAAAGGAGCTCGTTGCCGTCCTCCACGAGCTGCCCGATGTCGCCGAAGCGGCGCTCGCACAGGTCAAGGCGAAGTTCGACGCCGCGCCCCCGACACCCGACGAAACGTCGATCTTCGATCACCTCCTCAACGTTGCTCCTGCCGGGAAAAGCGTCCAAAACAGCGGCGATCTCAAGGTCGGCGAGAGCGAATCGAAAGAAATGATCGAAGCAACATACTTCAACGACTACGTCGCCCATTCGTCGATAGAACCACACACCGCAGTCGCGGCAATTGAGGATGAGAAAATCACGGTGTGGGCCTCGACACAGAATCCATTCACGGCAAAAGAAGAAATCGCACGCGGCCTCGGGGTGGCTTCCGAAAAGGTTCGTGTCATCACGCCGTACGTCGGAGGTGGTTTTGGTGGGAAGACGAGAAATCTGCAGGCTGTTGAAGCGGCGCAGCTTGCACGCCTCACAGGCAAACCGGTGCAAGTAGCATACAATAGACAGGAAGAGTTCTTCTTCGACGCCTTCCGGCCCGCGGCAATAGTGAAAATCAAGTCGGGCGTTTCTTCGTCCGGAGCGATCAGTCTGTGGGATTACCGCGTGTACTTTGCCGGCGAGCGAGGATCACAGCACTTCTACAACATTCCGCATCACCTCACGACAGCATACAACACAAGCTGGGTCGGAGCACCTGGCTCGCATCCCTTTGCCACAGGACCATGGCGGGCACCGGGAAACAACACCAACTCATTCGCCCGGGAATCGCAGATCGATATGCTGGCTGCCAAAGCGGGATTGGACCCAGTTGAGTTCCGCCTGAGGAATTTGACAGATAAGAAGATGATACGCGTGCTCGAGAAGGCGGCGGAGAAATTCGGCTGGACCCCTGCAAAGGCACCGAGCGGCCGCGGCTATGGTGTTGGGTGCGGCATTGACGCCGGAACCTACGTGGCATCCATTTCCGAAGTCGGTGTCGACAAGACGACGGGCAGAGTGAAAGTGAAGCGCGTCGTGTGTGCACAAGACATGGGCCTGGTGGTCAATCCCGCCGGGGCGACCATTCAGATGGAAGGGTGCATCATGATGGGTCTCGGCTATGCGCTGACGGAGAGGGTTCGCTTCAAGGGAGGCGAGATCCTCGAAAAGAACTTCGACACATACGAAATTCCTCGTTTCAGTTGGATGCCAAAGATTGAAACGGTCATCCTCGACAATAGGGACGCGGATCCCCAGGGAGGCGGCGAGCCGGCGATTGTGGCGATGGGTGCCATTGTCGCAAATGCAATCTTCGACGCCACAGGGGCTCGTCTCTACCATCTCCCGATGACTCCCGAGCGAGTCAAGGAGGCGCTTGCCAGAACCTGACGTACGCATCAATGTGTTTTTGGGATTCTCTGACGAACAGATTCACCACAACAGGAGACGCCGATGAATTATATGCTCTGCCGGCACAGGGTTGAAGATTTTGACCGTTGGCTTAGGATATTCAATTCCGATCTGGAAGGTCAGCAAAAAGCGGGACTTCATCTCCTCTACCTCCTTCATGATCCAACCGATAGGAACCACATTGTCTACCTCTTCCGGGTCGATGACGTGGAGAAGGCAAGGGCCTTCACTGAGACGCCAGAAGCCGAACAGGCGGCAAATGATTCCGGCGTCGTCGGTCCTTTTCAACTCCTCTGGTTGACTGATTTGAAGTGATTTTCATTTGTCTTTTACCCATCTTCGGTACAAACCCGGTCGACTTCAATAACTGGCACAGGAATCGTCGTGGCTCAACAGCATGCATACGAAGCGTCGGACCATCGATATGAGTCGATGAAGTACAACCGCTGCGGTAGCAGCGGCCTGAAGCTTCCGGCTCTCTCCCTCGGCCTGTGGCACAATTTCGGCGGGGTGGATGATCTCACAGTCGCCCGAGCCATCCTCCGCAGAGCATTCGACCTTGGCGTCACGCACTTCGACCTGGCCAACAACTACGGTCCCCCTCCCGGCTCCGCCGAAGAGAACTTCGGAAAGATCTTGAGGGAGGATTTTGCCGGCTACCGCGATGAGTTGATCATCTCGTCAAAAGCCGGTTACCTCATGTGGCCCGGACCCTATGGCGACTGGGGATCCCGCAAGTATCTCATCGCCAGCCTGGACCAGAGTCTGAAACGTATGGGTCTGGAGTATGTCGATATCTTCTATCATCATCGCCCTGATCCCGAGACGCCGCTTGAGGAGACGATGAGGGCGCTCGATCAGATCGTCCGCAGCGGCAAGGCGCTTTATGTCGGGCTGTCCAATTATCCCCACGAGTTGACCCGCGAAGCACAGAAGATCCTGCGGCAACTCGGCACCCGCTGCATCATCCATCAACCAGTCTACAATATGTTCAACCGGTGGGTGGAGAACGACTTGTTGCGTACGTTGCGCGAAGAAGGCATAGGTTGTATTCCTTTTTCCCCTCTCGCCCAAGGGCTCCTCACAAACAGATACCTCAATGGAATCACGCCCGACTCAAGGGCGGGAAAACCGCACGGATTTCTGAAAGCACATCAAATCACCGACGAGAAGCTCTCGAAAGTCCGTCGCCTAAATGAGATTGCAGCAAAACGAGAACAGTCGCTTGCTCAAATGGCGCTGGCTTGGGTTCTCCGATACCCCGAGATCACTTCAGCTCTTGTCGGCGCAAGCACAGTTGCACAGGTTGACGATGCGGTCAGGACACTTAAAAATGTATCTTTCACAAACGAAGAGTTCGAATCGATTGAAAAAGTTCTTGCATGAACATGGCAAGACCGGACGCCACCGTCGTCCGCAGTTCAGTCGGCCAGAACTCAGATCATTAACTCATCACCAGGGAGAAATACATGCCAACCACTCTCGACAATCTGAAGGAAGCGTTTGCCGGTGAAAGCCAGGCATTTCAGAAATACACCAACTTTGCGAAGAAGGCAGAACAAGAGGGATTGCACAATATTGCGAAGCTGTTCCGGATGACCGCCGAAGCTGAGAGGATACACGCAGAGGGTCACTTCAAATCGATGGGCGGCGTCGGCACCACCGCACAGAATCTGCAGGCTGCGATCGACGGCGAGACTTATGAATACAAAGAAATGTATCCACCGATGCTCAAGCAGGCTGAGGCGGACAATCACCAGGCGAAACGTATGTTCGGATATGCCGTGGAAGCTGAAGCAGTTCACGCAAAGCTCTATACCATGGCGCTCGAGGCAGCGAAGCAGGGAAAGGACCTGACAGGCGTGGATTTCTACCTCTGTCCGGTGTGCGGATACATCGAGCTTGGCAAACCGACGAAGGAATGCCCGATCTGCGGTGCGAAGCCGGAGAAATTCGTCCAGGTTTGACCGGCCCACCGGCAATTCGAACTTCGCGGAGGGTTCGCCTGTGGCCGCGTCGACGCGGCCGGCGAACCCTCCGCGTTACGTGTCGAAATTCATGAAGGAGAGAAAGACGCCTATGAAGAAGCACCAACCTGGTCATCACGTCAGCAGACGCCACTTTCTGAGAACAAGTATCACAGGCGGAGTTGCGGCAGCCACCATCCCAGGCATTTCTCTTGCCGAGGGCGATCCGTCGTTCTCTCCTCCTCCTGACGTACAAACATTCGAACTCGATGAGAGTACGATAGAAGGTCTCCAACTAGCGATGAGTAGCGGAAAACTCACCGCACGCTCGATCGTTCAGAAATATCTCTCTCGTATCGCTGCAATCGACAAGAAAGGCCCGGGGCTCAATAGCGTCATTGAACTGAATCCCGACGCACTCAGGATCGCAGAGGAGCTCGACAAAGAACGAAAGGCAAAAGGGCCACGGGGACCCCTCCACGGTATTTCCATTCTCATCAAGGACAACATTGACACCAAGGACCGGATGTCCACTACCGCCGGCTCTCTGGCACTCGTTGGTTCGAAGCCACCTTCTGATGCATTTCTTGTTCAACGGTTGCGCGCGGCCGGCGCCGTCATTCTGGGAAAGACAAACCTGAGCGAGTGGGCAAATATCCGGGCGAGCCGCTCGACCAGCGGATGGAGTGGCCGCGGTGGACTGACCAAGAATCCTTACGCACTTGATCGCAACTGCTCCGGGTCAAGTTCCGGAACTGGTGCCGCTGTCGCAGCCAACCTCTGCGCCGCAGGTATTGGTACAGAGACAGACGGGTCGATTGTGAGTCCGTCATCGATTTGCGGAATCGTCGGCATCAAACCTACCGTTGGGCTCGTGAGCAGAACAGGCGTCATCCCGATTTCACACAATCAAGACACTGCCGGACCAATGGCCCGGTCCGTTCGCGATGCCGCCATCCTGCTTGGGGTATTGACAGGAATCGACCCTGAAGACGGTGCAACGGCCGAGAGCCGAGGAAAAGCATCGGCTGACTACACTCAACATCTTGATCCCAGGGGACTTCAAGGAGCGCGCATCGGCGTGGTGCGACGGTACTTTGGATTTCACGAAGGCGTTGACGCGCTGATGAGTAGTGCCTTCGACGTGATGAAGCAGAATGGTGCAACAATCGTCGATCCTGCCGATGCAGATGCGCTTGGCCAGCTTGGAGAATCGGAGTGGCTCGTCCTGCAATATGATCTCAAGGCGGACCTGAACGCCTACCTCGCACGACTTGGTCCTGATGCGCCCGTCCGCACCCTCAAGGAGATCATTGAGTTCAACGAGCGTAACAAGCTGCAGGAGATGCCGTACTTCGGACAAGATGTGTTCATTAAAGCCGAAGCACGCGGACCATTGACGGAGAAGGAATACGTTGAAGCGCGCGACAAGAATTTCCGGCTCTCACGCTCGGAAGGCATTGACGCGATCATGAACAAGCACAACCTCGACGCGTTGATCGCGCCGACAGAGAGTCCGGCCTGGACCATTGATCTTGTCACCGGCGATCATTTCCTGTGCAGCAGTTCCACCGCTGCGGCCGTGGCCGGCTATCCGAGCATTACGGTGCCTGCCGGATCTGTATTCGGCCTGCCGGTGGGGATGTCGTTTTTCGGCCGCGCCTGGAGCGAACCGGTGCTCCTGAAACTGGCGTACGCCTTCGAACAGGCCACAAAACACCGCAAACCACCACGGTTTCTCCCTGTCACTGACGTTCGCGTCAACCGGAAAGAGATGTGATCATGGCAATCAGGCCAGTCAAGCGGGTCACAAGGAGCGTGCCAACGCTCGAAGGTGCCGGCGTTCATCTGAAACGGGCATTCGGATTCGGACAAACGGAACTCTATGATCCTTTCCTCCTTCTCGATGATTTCCGTGGAAACGAGCCAGCACACTACCAGAAGGGATTTCCGTGGCACCCTCATCGCGGCATCGAGACTATCACGTACGTCATACGCGGAACAGTCGAGCATGGTGACAGCCTCGGAAACAAAGGAGTGATCGGTCCCGGAGACGTGCAGTGGATGACTGCAGGAAGTGGAATCATTCATCAAGAAATGCCCAAGGGTGATCCGCAGGGATTCATGTGGGGATTTCAGCTCTGGGCAAATCTCCCAGCCTCACAAAAAATGATGGATCCGCGATACCGTGAGGTGACGCACGAGCAAATCCCCGAGGTTTCTCTCCCAAATGACGTCACTCTCAGGGTCATTTCCGGTGAAGTGAACGGGACGAAGGGTCCGGTGCAGGACGTTGTCATCGAACCAGAGTACCTCGACGTGATGATGCCTCCACAGAAAGAATTCATCCATGGAATTCCTGCCGGTCATACGGCCTTGGCGTATGTCTATGGCGGCGAGGCGTTGCTCGGCGATGGAAATGGAAATCTCGTTGCCAATGAGCACCTTATCCTCTTCGGCGACGGCGATCAAGTCAAGGCAACAACGAAAGATTCTCCGGCGCGGTTCCTCCTCTTCTCTGGCAAACCCCTCCGCGAACCCGTTGCCTGGTATGGACCTATTGTCATGAATACACAAGAGGAACTTCAAACAGCTATGGATGATTTCCGGAACGGGACATTCATCAAGGCGGGAAAATCCTGACATGAGAAGATCTTCGTGTCAGTTCCAGGTCTTCTGTCTCATTGTCCTTCTCTCTTCGCCTCAACTCCTTTCGCAGGATCTCCCGGCTGAGTTGCTACGCCTCCGAGATCAGGTCAGGATCGTAGCCGAGCAGGCACAGAGAAACCCGCGAGATCTGAATCTCTTTTTGCTCCTCGGCGATCTTCAGGAAAAAACAGGTGATTTGAAGGGAGCACGCCTATCGCTGACAGCTGCTCTGGTCCGGGATTCAGCTTCTGTACCTGCCCTCACCGCCCTGGGACAGGTGTGCCGCCGGATGTACGATTTTCCTTCCGCCCTCCGCTCCCTCGAAAGAGCCGTTGCCCTCGCACCCCACGATTCAGCTGTACGAGTTCTTGCCGCCGAGCTTTCACTCGACAGAATGGACTTTCCCGGTGCATCGGCCCTCTACGGCACGATGCTCTGGCTGAACCCAGCCGACCCAGTTGCCCTCCATGGACTCGCGTCCGTCGCATACTGGGAGAACAAGTATCACGAGGCTGAGCGGCTTCTCCGGCAGTGTCTCATGGTAGATTCTGCGTTCTCTAAAGCCTGGCTTCTCAAATCCCTCCTCCACCGGATCCGGCAGGAGAATGATGACTGGGCAGCTTGCGGCCGCCGCGCCGTCGCTTGTGATTCCCTCGACGACGAAGCAAGAGCCCATCTGTTCAACATTCTGATCCGTGGCGAACAGAAACCGGTCGAAGGGTACGCACACGCACGAATTGCTCTCACGCTCAATCCGTTCAACTTCACCACACATAACTACATCGGAAACGGATGGAACGCTCGAGTGTACCCCTCAAGGCCGTTGTCACTGTCGAAGGCCAGGAGCGAGAAGCTCGTCGCGACGTTGAGGACGGCTGACAATGCCCTCGCCCTTCGCAACCTTGCTGTCGCCGGAAGCGCATATGATCGTGCACTGAATCTCTCGCCTCATCACATCCCTGCGCTCATCGGCAAAGGGACGACGCTCTATTATCAGAGAAGGTATGATGAAGCGTTGGCTCACTTCTTCAAGGCGCTTGACATTGATCCCGACTACGGACTCGCGCATTACGGCGTGGCCATGACGCTGCTGCGTAAACGTGATGCCGTCAACGTCCTGCTTGCTGCATTGAAGCAACAACAACCGGCAGATGTTTCTGAACCGCCTGCGTTGCGCGACGTGTTTACCAACTATGCCGCTCTCGACTCCGGACTCCAGAGAAATATCCGACTGTCTGTGAGTCCGCTTCAGGCATACCTCCCGATCCTCAGGAAGGAACAAGTGGTCTTCCTGATCTTCCCCTTTCATCACTTTCTGTGGCAGGTTCCATTCAACAAGAGTCTGAAGGGAAAGCGAACATTTGATGGAAGACTGTGGGATGACGTCAAGGGATCCGGCGGGAAAAGCGCATGTGCCGGTGAAGAGTGGCAGCGGGATGCCATCAACTTCCGGTTCAACGTGCTGACCCATGAATTCGCTCACCAGGTGCACAGCTTCCTCCCGAACAACCTCCGGAGTGAGATTACCCGTCTCTACAATGAGGCAAAGAAGACCCGCAGGACGCTCGATTTCTATTCTGACGCAAACGAGAATGAGTATTTCGCCGTCGGCGTGGAGGCGTATGTCTCGGAATACAAACTCGCCGATCAAAAGATCACCTACGGACACACACGAAGAGAACTCCTGGAAACAGACCCGGACCTCTACAGGTTTATTGCCGATCTGAATAAACTCGCACCCATGGAGAAGCCTCAATGAATCCCGACCACAATGTCACTCCGGCCGACGCCGTGAAGAGGCTCAAGCTGTACCGATTCCCCGTCTTCATCAGTCTGGGACACTCGTTGCCGATCTCCTGGGTCGATCGTGGAGTGACTTCGACATGGAATTCATCCATGTCTTTGAGGCGATCCTCTTCCCCGTTGCAGCGTTGTCACTGCTGATCGCGGCAGGCGTAGATCGAAAATCATCCGACAAAGTTTTCCGGATAGATATCTGGCTGGCGCTAGCGTTTGGACTTGCAGGACTTCGGTCGGCGCTCTGGGCGGGAGGAATGCACCCATTTGAGTCGAACATTATCATCCTTATCCTCGGGGTGATTGCGGCACCCGTGTTGTTCTTCCTGTTGAGGAAATGAGCTGTGAGTTTTGGATTTGGAGTTTTAGGTGTTTTAGAGCTACCTTTCTTAGGCGGCCAGGTCGACAGAACGCTGACTGAACTGACGGTACTGATCTCCACACTCATTCTCTCTGTGCGAATCAGTTGAAATCTGTGAGATCTGTGTTCTATAACAAAGAAAGACAAGACGAGAACATTTGAGATACGAAATCAAACGGAAACAGCAGAACAGCAAGATGTGTCTCGTCTGCGGACTCAAAAACCCTCATGGCCTCAAGGGTGCGTTCTACGAACTTGAAAATGAAGAGCTCCTCTATCTCTTCACGCCCACTGAGGAGCATCAAAGTTACCCAAATCGCCTCCATGGCGGAATCACAACGGCCGTCCTCGACGAAACAATCGGACGCGCTATTATGATACGATATAACGAGATGGTGTGGGGCGTGACGGTGGAGTTCACGACGAAGTTCAAGAAGCCGATTCCGCTGAATCAGGAATTGCGTGTGGTTGGTCGGATTACAAGTGAAAACAACCGGTTCTTTGAGGGGACAGGCGAGCTGTTGCTCCCCGGCGGAGAGGTAGGCGCGACAGGGACTGGGAAGTATATGAAGATGCCATTGGAGAAGATTGCTGACTTTGATGAAGCGGAACAGGAGTGGAAAGTTGTCCCAAAGTCCGGCGATCCAACATCCGTAGATCTGTGACACTCGCTCATGAATGAACATATGCGGAGGGGAATCATGAATCGCCTTGCCATTTTCATCACCGTACTCCTGGTTTCCACTGATGTCAGTTTCAGCCAGGCTCCATTCGAAAAAGACAGGCATGCAGCTTCCGGCGGCAATGTTGAAATGACATTCCTTGGCCACGGGTCGGTGATGCTGGAACAAGCCGGCAAGATCGTGTACGTCGATCCCGTTTCCCGGTACGCGGATTTCACGCAATTCCCGAAGGCCGACCTCATTCTTGTGACGCACGACCATGGCGACCATCTGGACAGCCTGGCCATCGCGAGGCTTCGGAACGAAACTACGGCCATTTTGCTCACCGAAGCGTGCCTTCCTCTCATTCCTGGAGGCGAAGTCATACGAAACGGGGAGAGCAAGGTTGTTAAAGGCGTTCGCGTCGAAGCCGTTCCTGCGTACAACCTCGTGCATATGCGGTCACCGGGCAGACCCTACCATCCAAAGGGAGCTGGCAACGGATACATCATCGGCATCGGTGGCTTGAGGATTTATTTCGCAGGCGACACCGAAAACATCCCAGAGATGTCAAACCTCGGCACGATCGACCATGCCTTTCTGCCGGTGAACCTACCGTATACCATGACTCCTGAAATGGTCGCTGAAGCCGTGAAGCGCATCAAGCCGAAAGTGTTCTATCCATATCACTTTGGAAACACGGACACGGACAAGATTGTCAACCTTCTCGCAGGTGAGCGAGGCACAGAGGTACGAGTGCGCAAAATGAAATAACACTCAAGAATCAAAAGGAGACAAGAATGAAACACCGGCCCATTCTCTTCGCAGCGATGTTGATGTTGCCCATGATCGCGTTTGCCCAGAAAGAGACCCCCATGCTTCGCGACGAAGTGGCAGGGATCAAGAAGAAACTGGTCGCATCCCTCGATGCACTCGGTCAACCACCTCAAGGCTACTCGAAGGAGCGCGAGGATTTCAACCTCCCGACCGACGTGTCGAAGCGAGAAGGCAGCGGCCTTTTCAACACGTTCTATGCAAGCGCTGAGCGGGTGTTCGGCTCGAAGAAGACCACGGAGAAATCAGCCAAGGAGATGGGAAAGGAGTATCAGAAGAAAATGGCCGAAGCTCAGGCAAAAGGCGACATGCAGACTGTCGTGAAGCTGACTCAGGAAATGCAGCAGATGGTTGGTCAGATGCAGCTGAAGGCCGTCGAGGGGGACAAGGAACCGATCCGTGCAGATATTCAATTCAATGTCGGCCGAACTGATGCCATCGATCCCGACGCCGTTGTGTTTGAGAAAACAGGCGTTATCGCGCTCAAGCAGAAGGACGACGGAACGGATGAAAAAGGCTCTGTGACGATCTTGTTTGATCCTATCGCCCTGAAGGACACGAAGCAGCTGTCGAAAGCTGAATTGCGGCTTCCCGAGAAGGGCACCTCATCGAAAACAGCAGTGTACAACATTGTCGTTCAACTTCATGGACCGATGGACCTCATCGAGACGTGGTCAAAGTCAATTGAGACGGGAAAGATCCTCGCCCAGATTGAAGGGAAACCCTGACCGACATCTCCCTCACTGAATGGATCGGCGATGCTGGCAAAACTCAAGGAGTATATAGTCGTCTGCATCCTCACAGAGTCTCCGCTGACCGAAAGCGACCTGAAGAAAATCCAGGAAAAGGTCATCGGCTCGAAACCGCACTACTGGGAGGAATACGAGCCGGGCGTCATTCTCGCCTTCTATCTTATCAAGTGGGGAGGAAGAACGAAGAGTCTCAAGCTGACGGCTGGCATCGGATCGCTGAAAAAAAAGGACACGCCATTCTCCGGCATCGGTGTGGCGAAGGCGGTCGGCGAGTTGGTCACGGAAACGAATTGGTACGGAAAAATCCTCACGTGCCCGTTTGGCGATGCTGTGAACCAGGCGATCAAAAAGGCGCGTGAGGATTCGGAACGAAGCGGGACCAAGGACGCTCCAGTCACCGAAGGGTAAGCCCCGTGAATTCATCACTCAAGACATTTCGATCGGTGTCAGCAACGTCCCTCGTTCCGATCTTCATCTCCCTGTTGCTCGGCTATGCGCTTCACGGACGATTTCTTTTCCAACCGCAGTACCCCTCGTTTCAAATTGTCGCTGCCGCTGTGACGAGTTCTCTGTTCTTCCTCACCTTGCGTGTCAGTCGTCGCGACGCATTCGCTCTGTTCCTCGTCCTCGTGGTTCTGGAACTTGGATTTCTCTCACGCCCCCCCACTGTTCTATGGCTGTTGCGTGATCTCGTATTCAAAGGCGCCCTGGCATCCTCCCTCTACCTGTTCTACACTTCATTCTATCTCAAGACGGTGGACCTGAGATATCTCCATCCATTGGTCCTGGCAACTCTCATGGTCCTTTTCAACATCGCAGCCTCCATCCTTGTTATCTTCATGATGCGTCTCGATCGATCGATGGAGTTCTCCCGACTAGTGTCAGCGATTGAGTTCAACGCCGTTTGCAGCCTCATTGTTGGACTTGGGACCGGCGCCGGCGTCTTCCTTCTCGATAATGGAATAGTCAGAAAAGCCTCGGAAATCCTTGCATCTGCGTCAAAG
>Ga0233420_10000319_pt1 | contig 21261 bp, 25 predicted proteins | sample Watercolumn_Mata_4_FD_183009 | JGI IMG/M metagenome (GOLD analysis project Ga0233420, IMG submission 183009) | Freshwater microbial communities from Lake Matano, South Sulawesi, Indonesia - Watercolumn_Matano_2014_102_MG | ecosystem: Environmental > Aquatic > Freshwater > Lake | place...
CTTTAACCCCTTTCCTTGCTGCTGTGCTTTTGGAAAACCTTAAGAATTTTTGGTAAAATGCGTTCGAGCAAGTTTGTAAATACTCACCAAATCCCGAATTGTCGGGGCGGCGCGAAGCGCCGCCCATCTCTCCAGCACTTCCCCGCGCGCCAAACGACCAAGAGACCAAGAAACCAAACAAAAGAAACGAAAAGTAGTAGCCGCTGGCGATCATCTTCTCCTTTTTGAAACAAAAAGGAGTGCCCAAAAGCGATAAAGAATTTTGCTATCTTGAAATCCTACTTTGCAAGTTTTACATTAAATTCGTAACCAAACAAACGTGGAGATTTTTAATGGCCGTCTTGGTCAAGTCTTCACGGATTTGGTTACAATCAGGGCGGCCATTTTTATGCTTAACCAAATTCCTGCCCAACAAAAATTCTTTATCTACGCGCGCAAGTCTACGGACAATGAAGAAATGCAGGTGCTGTCTATTGAAGCGCAACTGGCGGAATTGCGAGAATTTGCTAAAAAAGAAGGTTTGTCCGTGTGCCAAGAGTTTATTGAAAAACAATCAGCCAAAACTCCGGGCCGGCCAATTTTTAATGACATGTTAACCCAAATTGGAAAAGGTTTGGCTACTGGCATTTTATCTTGGCACCCGGACAGACTGGCGCGAAACAGTATAGATGGTGGCAAAATTTTATACTTGGTTGATTGCGGCCTTATTAAATCCCTGCGTTTTCCTTCTTTTTGGTTTGAGCCCACGGCTCAAGGAAAATTTATGCTGTCACTCGCTTTTGGGCAATCAAAATACTATGTGGATTCCTTGAGCGAAAATACGAAAAGGGGGTTGCGCCAAAAAGTGCGCCGAGGAGAAATGCCGGGCCTTGCCCCTATTGGATATTTAAATGACCGTAGAACCAAAGAAATTGTTATTGATAAAAAACTTTCTCTGGTCATTATTAAATGTTTTGAAATGTTTGCCACCGGCAATTTTTTAATTAAAGAGGTGGCGCACTTTTTGTCAGAACAAGGAATTAAAACGGCTACCGGGAAAACCAAAGGTTCGGATTGGGTTTCCCACCTTATTCTAAGCAACCCCTTCTATTATGGGTATTTTCGCTACCAAGGTGAAATTCATCAAGGAATCCACAAGCCAATTATTACCAAGAAACTTTTTGACGACTGTCAAATTCAACTTGCCAAACGGACTTACAAAGGAATTACCAAGGAAGAACGGGTGGCTAAACCATTTTTAGGACTTTTTCGTTGTGGTGAGTGTGGCATGATGGTTACCGGTGAACAGAAAACAAAATATTACAAAAGAACCGATCGTCATGCCACCTATACCTATTACCGCTGTACGAAAAAGTCCAAAACTCATCTTAAATGTTTCCAGCCGTTTATTAGGCAAGAGGAACTGGACAAACAGTTATCTCAATTACTTCAAAAAGTTTCTTTGCCTCAAGAAGTGGCGGATAATTGGTTACAAAAGTTAGAGAAAGAAAAATCCCAAGCCGCCACTTCTTGCCTCGGTTTTGTTCAAGAAAAAAGGAACTTAATTTCAGAATTAAAAACTAAAATTCAGTCCTTAACGGATATTTATCTTGATCAAGATATTGAAAGAGAGGAATATCTGGAAAAGAAGAATTTTTTAATCAGTCAAAAGAAAACTTTGGAAGAAGAAATTTTAAGTCTTGAACAAAACCAAAATGCTTGGCTCGGACCTTTCCGTGAGTGGATCCTTGGAGCCGCCCAAGTATCCACGATCGCCAGCGGCACTGATTTAAACGCTAAAAAGGTTCTCGCTTTGGATATCTTCGGCTCGAACCTTATTCTAGAAAACCGTTTGGCGCGCGGGGAAGTGCTGGAGAGATGGGCGGCGCTTCGCGCCGCCCCGACAATTCGGAATTGGGAGCGGGTGAAGGGAATTGAACCCTCCGTCTTTTCCTTGGGAAGGAAACGTGTAGCCGATACACCACACCCGCCTGCGCTTTCAGCTTCGGCGGGCAAGCCCGCCAAAGCAATTATACGGGGATAAATCTCATAAGTCTAATGAGGCTTATGGGATTTATGACTAGCGCGGGATAGAAAAAACATTACCCGGATGAATTAAATTCGGATCAGCCAAATTATTTGCCGCGGCAATATCTACCCATTTGTACGGATTCCCGTAAGCCCTTTCGGCAATGGTCCAGAGACAATCTCCAGTCACTACAGTGTAATTGCTTATGGTGATTGGCGAATTAGCAATTATCGTTTCAGTATTAGTCGGCGGTGTTAATTCCCCATCCGTTGTTTCCTCAACCGGGGGAGGAATAACTGGGTTGCTAACTGATTGCTGATTTTTGAAATAGCCATAAACCATCGTGGCTACCAAAATCACGACCAAGGCCCCTAAAATCATACTAGTCGTTGATTCGGAAGTTTCCAGCCCGAATTTTTTTAAGTATTTTTGTAGCTCTTTAAACATTTTCTACCTCCTTTCGGGCAGAAAGTTAGGCGGATTTAGCTCGCCGTCGCTTCGCTTTGGCGAAGCAAGGCGGAGATTTACCAAAAAGTCCGAACCTATTTTGTTGAGTCCGTCGCATAAAATTGCTAATTGCCGCCCCGCCTGCGGGCGGGGCTTTAAGGTAGCCGCTTCCGGCCCCGCTTGCGAGCGGTGCCGTCGCGTTTTTTTCTTTTTTGCGCGCGCGACCTTTTGGCTTACTCCGGTAAGCCAATATAACAAGAACGACCAAAAAAGACAATGTGTCAAAAAATTTTGTAGCCCACCCACCCGAAAATTGTTGGCGGCGACCCCCAGAGGCAATGTTGGAAATTTACCCCGCTTCCAAGGGCGCCCTTGGGCGGGCGAAACAGTTTTTTCTTGCTATCAAGTTCACGGCGCCAGCGCGGGCGCCCGCGGCCGCTCGCCTCTGTTTAGCCCCTCGCCCTCTTGGGCTTCGGGGCGGCTCGCTTACCGTTTCCTTGAGTCTAGTCACCCCACGCGTTTGATTGTGCCTCCGGGGGTAAATCCCTTTTTTCGCCCCCGCCTTTTTTTGTCTTACCCCTTCTGCTTTCTTTGGCTTGCGCGCCCGCAAAAGGTAAAGCGGCTCACGCCGCTATTATTTTTAGCGCCCTGCGCGGTGACACCCCTTGGCTCGCCCCGCGTTTTCCTTCTCTTGTAGTAATTTCTCGCGGGGCTCGCGTCTGTCGAGCCGCCTCGTAAGGTTTCTCTTAAGGCAAGGCACTCCGTCGGCGGCTCTCCTTTTAGCCTTGTGCTATCTGGGGGCGGGGGCGCGGGACGCCGCCAGAAAGTTAGAAGCACTCGGCCATTTTCCACCACTTTGGCCACGTTCCTGGTGGTGATATACTGGTTGCGTCATGGATGATCCCGTGGCCACACCCTCCGGCCAAATTCCTGCCGATCAGTCTCCGGTTTCAGAAGTGGCCGCGCCCGGCCAAGAACCTGCTGAAGTAATTGCTGAAACTCCGCCAGCTTCTCCTTCAGCCCAGCCAGTAGTGGTTCCTGAAGAAACGCGGCCAGATTCCACCACTTTGGCCGAGCCAGTTCCAGTTGTTCCAGAAAACCCAGAAACTCCTGAAGTCCCAGAAAACCCAGAACCCGTTGTTTCTCCTCCCGTTCAGCCTTCTCCACCTCCAGAATCTGCCCAAATCTCTTCACCTTCGCCAGTTCCGGAACCTTTGCCTCCGTCTCTAATTCCACCTCCTTCACAACCCCCACCTTCCCCAAATCCTGCCCCTGTTTCTTCTGGTTGCTCCGTTCCCCAAATGATCTCTGTTTTAAAATCTCAACTGGATCAAAAACGGGTTTTGGCCAATCTTGCTCGTACTAAACAAAAAGAAGACCGGTTAGCTAAAATCCTGTCTTTTGTAGAATCTCATGGTTCTGTCAACAACCCCTCCGTTCGTGATCTTCTCCATATTTCCCAATCCAGCGCCACTGGGTATTTAAAACTCTTGGTTTCTCGTGGTAATCTGGTAATGGTTAAAAAAAGCAACTTTACTCATTACATCAAGGTAACATGACAGCATGACACTATGGTAAAAGATCAAAACAAACAAATTTTGGTTGACAGTTTAAAAGAGGCTAGCCAAAAACATTCTCTTGGAGCTTTTTTGGATGATCTTCTCACGGAACAAGAAATGGCTGATCTAGCGCAACTGGTTAAAATTGCCAAAGGGATTATCAAGGACAAAACTTACCTTGAAGTTTCTAAAAAACTGGATGCTAGTACCACCACCATTACCAAAATTGGCCAAGTGATTAAATACGGTCGGGGAGCGTTTCAAAAGTTGTTTGGCCGAAAAGAAGAGAGGTGAGAAATTATGGATCCAAATTTTGCCCTTGCCTATATTCAATTTCTAGCTGGTGGCCTTGGAGGATTAGTTCGCGGCTTGGTTGGTATTTACAAATCCTACGCCGCAAGTCCTAAGACTTTTGTCTTTGATTGGAAGTATTTTGCCATTTCTTTAGGGGTTTCCATGATTACGGGTCAAATGGCGGGAGTAATTTTTAACTCTGACTGGCGCTCTAGCTTACTAGCGGGTTACGCCGGTTCAGATTTTCTAGAGAGTTTATACAAAATCAAATTTACCCAATTATTAAAGTAAGGTTTGTTAATTCAAGCTTTATTTATTAATTGAGTACTAAAAGTGTTCATGAGTAAAAAGGTTGTCCAATCATCAAAGAAAGTCCATAATTGGTCTAACAATCCTCTCAAGAATAAATTTATCGAACCAGTCCGCCAAGGCCTGTGCCTTTTTGCCAACTACGACGTCCGCAAACCTTTGATCTATCAAGATCAACTTTTTAAAGTTGAACAGGATGCTGAAACCGCTCGCCGGAGAATTTGGAAATAGTTACTTATTTTCAACGGCAGTAAAAATCCTGTTCGGAAGCTTTGCCATCTTATCACCAAACGAGTATTTATCATCCCGCGTAAAATCATAAGAAGACGGCATCAACGGCCGTTCCTTTTTGTCAATTTCTCTTTTGAAATGAACAGCAGTACTGGTTAGAAACACTAAACACTGTCTTTCTTCTTCATCCGGCAATTCCTCAACTTTTCCATAAACATCAAGAAGTGGTGTTTTATTCACCCATGTTACTTTCCCCCTTTTTTCCCCTTGATCAACACTTACAAGCAATCTTACAACTTTAGCTTCGGCAATGTTTTTCAAATCTACCATAAAACTGATGCCGTAAATTCCCGGTCTGTTTAATGGTTGGACAACACTCACATACCCATCATTTCCTCTGAGGGTCATATCAACAAAATGCCTTCCTTGTGCTTGAAGTTTCGCAAGAGAAAAAAGCTCCCCGTAAAGAGCCATTCGTAAATCAGTAATTGGTTCTTGTTCATTGGCCATTGTGCTTATTATTATACCCTATTTTAACTTCTTTAGCACTCTCCGTAAATAGGGATAAGTTGGCCATTCCAGACCACTTCTAATTCTTTAAACCTTTTTATATCTCTAGCCTCTGTGTCTGGTTCATGGCGTAATTTGTGTAACCCAATTTACCCTTTCCATGCCAATTCTAGTTGAATGTTATCCGGATCTCTAAAAGCTAAAACAAATAATTTGTTAGAAAGTTCTTTAATTTCTCCATGGCTAATATTCTCCCTCTCAAAAAATTTAATTGCCTCATCAAGTTCTTCTCTCTTAGCCACAGAAAAAGAAACATGATCTAAACCCACATTTTGTTCCCTAAATACTTTTTCTTTTTGGTTGTGGGCATGGTCGGTAAGCCCCAAGTAAAACCCTTTACCGGCAAACATAATAAAACCCGGATAATTAGCTACAATTTTTAAGCCGGGCAGTTTTTCATAAAACCGTTTTGACCTTTCCAAATCAGAAACGGTTAGCTCAAGATGGTGAATACCAGCTATCGTCATTCTTGAAAATTTGGACCCCCCTTGATCAAATCAAAATTATCAAAAATAAATTGCTTATCCTCTCAAGAGAGTTTAGCACCAGTTCTTTCTAAAGCCATTAACCTTATTCCTTTTAATCTAATCCCATAATCCCCGCTAGCAATTTTCGCGTCTAAGTCTGGGGAAAGACCATAATCACATTTAACAGTGGCAAGACCTTTTTTGGCTTTCACTTCATCATCCGCGTTGACCACAAGATCATACAATCCGCTCCACAAACGGCTGGCCTTATGAGGTGGGGGCACTTTCTTTTCAGCTTCAGTAATTGGATCCATTTTTACTTAAATTCGTATTTGGCTTTGATTATACAATTTTTCTATTAACTAGCGCATAATGAATGTAATGCCCAGGCAAAAAGTCCATAACTGGTCCAACAATCCTCTCAAAAACAAGTTTATTGTCATCCCAACGGCTTTGCTGATTGGTTTATCTACTTTATCGGTAGGGACTAAATATGCCCCCCAAATTAAACAAGCCGTTTCCCACGCTCCTGTTTTTGGTCAGAAAAGCCAAACTTTAATGACTTTTCCTGATGAAGCTGTAGTAGCCAGTGTAGTGGATGGAGACACAGTTTATCTTCACAACGGACAAAAACTACGCTACATGGGCATTAATTGTCCAGAAAAAGGCCAACCCTATTATCAAAAAGCTCTGGACCAAAACAAAAAGCTCGTTGAAGGCAAAAAGATTAAGCTGGAATATGATGGTTACCGGTTTGACAAGTACGACCGCATTTTAGCCTACCCAATTATTTCCGGCAAAAATATCTCTATTGAACTAGTCCGTCAAGGCCTGTGCCTTTTTGCCAACTACGATGGCCGCAAACCTTTGATCTATCAAGATCAACTGATCAAAGTTCAGGGTGAAGCAAAAGAGAAAAAGTTGGGGATTTGGAAGTGATTTTAGGTTTTGCCTTTTGCCACAAAATACTCTTTTGCATCTTTAATCAAAACGTTCCTTGGCTCGCTTCCGGTTCCGGGGCCAACAATCCCAAGTTCTTCTAACTGATCAAGCAGTCTAGCCGCACGGGCATAGCCAATAGAAAGTTTTCTTTGAATAAGAGACGCCGAAGCCCGATCGTACTGGCAAACAATATTAATAGCTTGTTCCACAAGGGGATCTTGCGAACCATCACTTGGTTCCTCTGTGTTTATGTATTCGTTAGGATCAGGCATTGACCCAATAAACCCTTCCACTCTCGCCAACCGGATTTTTAGGCTAATAATCTCTGTTTTTAATTCCTCAATAGTTTTTTGTGTGTCATCCATATTAGTTTAGTAACATGGTACTACAATAAAACAATCCCCATTTATTTTTTGGGTGGTTTTGCTTTTTCAGAAAGCTCTTCAAGTTTCACAGTTAATTCATTCTTCATTGTTTCTATTTGATCTTGAGCCTCATCAATTGTTCCCGTAGCTTTGGTTAGGGTTGATTTTATCAGAGCAAATTCTTTTAATTTTTTGAGAATATCCTCTATGAGGATATTTATAGCAACAATATCAATCGCTTCAGATTTCATCTCTTTTACTTGTAAGCCTAATAACAACTTGGTTCTCCCTAATTTATATGCAACTTCTAAGGCCGTCGGGTCAACCACTTCTTTGTCAAGTACGCAAATTGATCTATTGTTTTGATAATCTCTAAACGCTCCAATACTTTCTTTTACATCTTTAAGTGTATCTTTTCCACTGACTACGGCCACTGCTACTCCAGCCCCTCGGTTTCTCTTTGCTTCTTCCAGTTCATCAAGTAGATCATTAATATACATGCTTTTATCTTTTGCCTCGAAAATAATCTTCAATGTAGCTCCCCCAGTCGAAGCAGAATTAAGTGTAATAGCAATATCTCCGCGCAGACTATCTTGAATTAACCCAACTTCTTTGCCGACGGGAAGGCATGTATCCCCAAAAATTCTAGCAATTTTTTCAAGCTCACAAAAAACCAATTCTTCGTAGACCAGTCCCTTTTGTGTCCCTTTTTGAGCTTCGGCTTTAGCCATTTCTTTTCCCCGAATTTCTTTCTCTATTTCTACAAGTCTGTTGAGAATATCTTCTCTAAAAGAATTTAGCGGGCTTTTGGGGTTCGTTGGATCAAGCAGGCGAACTACTGTTGAAGCCTCGTCATCAAAATACTCACCGAGAATTTTTTTAATTTTGGCGGTAGCACTTGAGTTGTTTTCCTCATCAAACAGATCAGCAAGTTCTCCTCCTTCACCAAGATAACGGTTTAAAACTTGGGACATCATGCCGCTTTTGGGGTCAAAATTTTTTGCGAGCTTGTCTTTAATTAAAGTGTCAGCCTCTTCTAACTTTTTGTTAAATGTTTCTGACAGTTTAAGAAATTCTTTTTCAACATAATCCACATTACCCACTGTTTCAATATTTTTTAAGGCAACGAGACCCACCCTCAAAGCCTTCAGAGCCATTTCCTGCCTTTTAGCTTCATCATAAGCTGAAAGTAGGTCAAGAGTTTCTTTATCTTTAATAACTAAACTATATTCGTCAGTCATATATTTTTTTAATGAACCCTATCTCTTGGTGGAAATGGATCAACCGCCGGTTTTATAGTGTCACTATCTCTAATTTTCCAATGAAGATCAAGCGTTCTCATTTCTCCCCCTCCAGATTTTTTACAGTAAACCTTAGCCACGGTTTCAGCGTCTTTTTGTGTGTCACAGATTTTTGACGCTTTTTCGGCATTGTCTTTCTTGATGGCCCAATTTCCACCTTTTATTCTAAAAACACTATAGTTTGCCATAGCCTCAATTAATATTTAAAAAATGGCCCACGGTTAGCTAAACTTGGGTTTAATACACGCCACAAAATATATTCGTTAGGGGTTTTATCACTCTTTTGTCTATTGCAACCAGAGCAAATCCATTGCCTATTATATGGTTGATCTGAACCTTTGCGTGAAGATGGAATAATATGGTCTTCCTCAAAAAAGAAAGAAAGACCAATCCACTGACAATATCTACATTTTTGAAGCATGGGTTTGCTATTGACAACATAATTAATCCTTGATACTCTTACCCCAGTAGGGTATTAACTTACGATCGAATGTTAATACCGAGCGTATTAGTTGTCAAGAGCTAAAATGATGAACCCTACACACAAACAAAGGAAAATCCTAAATTTTATTGAAAACTATTACAAAATAAATGGTTCCTCCCCGTCCTATAGGGAAATTGCCAATCATTGTGGTGTGTCAGTGGGGACCGTCCAAGATCAGCTTGAGTCACTAAAAAAACGAGGGACTATTTCTATTACTCCAGGAAGAGCAAGGTCGATTAATTTAGTTAATCAAAGATTTTCCCGCTCAACCCAGTTCCTTCCCCTCCTTGGTGTAATTTCTGCTGGAGAAGGAATAACAATTTTTGAAGAACCCACACCCGAATTGATAAGCGTCCCATCCTCCATGCTTTCTCCATACACAGGCTATTTTTGCTTAAAGATAAACGGGTTTAGTATGATGAATGATGGTATTTTGGATGGTGATTATGTTGTTGTGAAACAACAGTCAACAGCAACAGATGGTGATACAGTAATTGCTGTTTTGATAGGAGATTCTGAAGAAAAAGCCACAATCAAAAGATTTTATCATCATGGGCACACAATCGAGCTTAGACCCAGAAATCAAGCTTTAAAATCGAGGTTCTATGATCCTTCGAATGTTGTGGTTAGAGGTAAGTTTTGTGGTTTAATTAGAAGAGAAAATTAATTATGAATAAACCAATAAAATTTAAGCTTGCGGAGTTGTTTTGTGGACCCGGGGGATTATCTTTGGGGGCCTTGTTGGCCCAGATAATTGATTCTAATAACAATGAATACTCTATTGAGCCTGTCTGGGCTAATGACATTGACCAAGATACTTGTAAAACTTATGCCCGCAACATACACAACGGCCACCAATCTCAAGTGGTTTGCGCTCCGGTGGAAACTATTAACTTTGATAGCATGCCAGCGTTTGATGTTTTGGCATTTGGGTTTCCGTGCAATGATTTTAGCGTGGTGGGAGAGCAAAAAGGTTTTAATGGTAAATACGGGCCATTGTATGGCTATGGAGTAAAGGCTATAAATACCCATAACCCAAAGTGGTTTATTGCCGAAAATGTAAGCGGGTTGCAAAATGCAAATGACGGGTTGGCGTTTGCAAAAGTTCTTAGCGATCTTGAACATGCTGGAAAGGGGTACATTGTTACCCCCCACCTTTATAAATTTGAGGAGTACGGCGTTCCTCAAATGCGCCACAGACTTGTGATTATTGGAACAAGAAAAGACCTTGGCTTGGAGTTCAAAGTCCCTGCTCCGACCACACCTGACAAGTATGTAACATCAAGAGAGGCAATTGAAAATCCGCCCATTCCCGAAAATGCTCCCAACAATGAAATTACCGCCCAATCAAAAGAAGTTGTTGAAAGATTAAAATATATTCCTCCTGGAGAAAATGCTTGGTACGAAGGAATTCCCGAACACCTGCGCTTAAAAGTAAAAAGCGCGAAGTTAAGCCAGATTTATAAGAGATTGGATCCTGATAGGCCTTCCTACACAATTACTGGGAGCGGAGGTGGCGGAACTCACGGCTATCATTGGGTTGAAAACCGAGCCCTTACAAACAGAGAAAGAGCTCGAATACAAACTTTTCCGGATGATTTCATTTTTGAAGGATCAAAAGAAAAAGTTCGAAAACAAATTGGAATGGCTGTTCCACCTAAAGCCGCCAAAATAATTGCGGAGGCAGTTTTAAAAATGTTCGCCGGCATGAGTTACCCATGGGTTCCTCCAAAAACTACGAATGGCAACGGAATTAACAACGGCTATCAGCAAAAGCTTTCTTCTTCCGCCCGAACTACAACATTTTTATAAGTTTTTCCCACTCACTTTTTGTTTTGTGAAGATCTCCTGACTTTTTAACAAACCTTGGGCCATTTTCGAAGTCCTGTCCTGGAATACTCATTACTTCTTCTAATTCTTCCGGCTTACACCATCCTGCTATTTCACAGGGAATACTGGCAAAGTCCGGAAGCATATCCTTGTATTTAGAAAAATGCGGCTTGTCCTTAACCGCCTTAATAATTAAATCTTTGGTTACCCGCAGAAGATGATCATCAGGAATATCTGGCCGGCAGTAAATATATACATCAGATTTGCGCTCTTGTAATTTAACTTCGTTTTCACCCAAAACTAAAAAGGCGCTTTTTGGCTTTGATGATTTAATACCAACGCCGAGTTTAGGTTTTCGCATTTTTCCATTTATGGAAACAGCAATAATATCCTGGGGGACAATCCCGGGGTAAATATCAAAATCCAATTCAATATCAATGCCAAACTCTTTTTTAAAAAATTTTTGAACAGCCACTTCACCAAGTTGTCCTTTGATCCAGTTTGTAATTTTTTGGCCAAATTCTCTCTGGCGGGCAGTTCCCAAATCTGACAGAACATACCCCCGAAAATGTTGTGCAAGCGCAAAATCTAAACAGAGGGCGTAATCATTAAAATCAAGTTCTATGGATCGCCAATTGAACTCTTCTTTCCATTGTCTCAAAACATCTTCCTCAAACAAAAATTTACTACTTTTGCCGTTTCTCGGCAGACAGGAGAATTCACCTGCATTTTTGAAATAATTGTCAAATGTCTTATCATCCAACCCCAAAAACTTTATAGCCGCTGTTTTTGAAAGTAGCTTTTGCATAATTATTTACTGTATTGAAAAATCAGGCCCCTTTTCTAAAAATTTTTGCAAATTTTTCAAATTACTAAATATTTAACTTATGTCCCCGTCTTGCGCATGCCTGCGAACAAAACCTGCTTATTATCTGATAACTATTTTTTCTTGGGTGATATTTCTCGCCACAATTTGCACACACCTTAGTTATTTTTTGATCTCTTAATGGATCATTTGCATATTTAACTTTTACATTTGTCATTTTATGTTTTATTGCCAAATTATCTCGTTTTCCCAGCTGACCTAATTTTACTCCAAGTGTCAAAAATTTTGTATGACTAGGACAACCTGATAACCAATTCTGTTTTCAAATCCCAAAGAAACTGGAGAAAACTGCCGAGTAAATCTAAGACGGGCTCAAGGAGGAGGAAGAAAAGAGTGATGCTGGAGTAGAGTAAGAACAGAAGAACAGCATCTCCATTGGCGGGATCGTATGGCAAACGCCAGTAGGCTATAAATTCATGCACTTCTTTGGAAACAATTTTGTCTCCAGCGCCGCGAAATGAAATTAGATACAGTAGGGCAATTGAAAACCAAAAAGAGCAAAAAATTAAATTACGACCGCGGGGAGAAATTCTAGCGAATAATTTAGAAATCACCACCGCACATTATAGGCGTCCGGCAGAAATTTTGACACTTGAAACAACACTTAAATTAGGTCTAAAATTTTTGTGGAACCAGTTTTTGGCGGATTGAGTTTTTTAATGGCCCACTCGTCAGATAGGACTCAATCCTAACTGGTTCCAAACGGGTGGGCCATTTATTGCTCGTTGAAATTTTTGCGTTTTGGGATAAGTTCGAGCCGGCACAAAAAACGCAAGCGGGACCGGAAGCGGCTACCTTAAAGCCCCGCCCGCAGGCGGGGCGGCAATTAGCAATTTTATGCGACGGACTCAACAAAATAGGTTCGGACTTTTTGGTAAATCTCCGCCCAACCGTATTTTGGATAGATACAGGTGGCGGCGCTGCGCACGCCCCTCTCCGTACGCAGCGCCGCAAAGCTCTCCAGCCAAACCGCGCCAAGCCGCCGGAAAAAGGAAGAACCACAAAACGCAAAAATTTCAACAAAGTAACATGTTAGCGTAGTAACATGGTGAAATATATTCTTTATTGCCGTAAATCCACAGACGAAAAAGATCGTCAAGTTTTGTCTATTGAAGCTCAAATAGCCGAGCTAACTGAATTTGCAAAACGAGAAAATTTGACAGTTTTGACGACCGTTGTGGAGAGTAAAACAGCCAAAGAACCCGGCCGAGAAAAATTTGCCCAAATGTTAGCTTTAATTGAAGGTGGTTCTGCCTCCGGAATTTTGTCTTGGCACCCTGATCGGTTAGCCAGAAATTCAGTTGACGGAGGCAGAATTGTTTATTTACTAGACACCGGCAAACTCCAGAGTCTAAAATTTCCTACTTTTTGGTTTGAAAACACACCCCAAGGCAAATTCATGTTATCCATTGCCTTTGGCCAGTCAAAATATTATGTGGATAATTTAGCCGAAAATTTGAAGCGGGGCTTGCGCCAAAAACTTCGCAATGGTGTTTGGCCCAGCAAGGCAATATTGGGTTATGTGAACAATCCTAAAACTCGGGGTATTGATGTTGATCCGGCAACGGCTCCCGTTGTCAAAAAAGCTTACGAACTTTTTTCTCAAGGAAATAAAGGTTACGCGGATATTGCCCGGTTTTTGGCGCAAAACGGCATAGTTTGTAAAAATGGCCGACCTTGGTACATTGAACGAACCAAACGGCTTTTGACCAACCGTTTTTATATTGGCATTTTTAGTTACTTTGGTCAGCATTATCAAGGCAGTCATCAGTGTTTTATCTCCAAAAATTTGTTTGAAAAAGCTAAACAGCATGCTCAAGAAATTGATCGGCCCAGAAACGGTCGCCGGCACAAGTTTGTTTTTACTAATTTTGCTCGGTGTGGTGAGTGCGGGGCGGGTATTACTGCGGAAGTAAAACACAAATTTTACAAACGAACCAACCACGCAGCAAATTATATTTACTACCGGTGCACCCACAAATTAGGGCCATGTTCGCAAAGAGGAGGTGTTCGCGAAGAAATTTTGGAGGAAGATTTGCGCCGGCTTTTACTTTCGGTTGCTTTACCGCAAGACTGGCAAAAGCCTTGGCTAAATTTACTAGCTCAAGATGAAGTCTTGGAAAAAGAAAACGCGAACAAGAAAATGGCCGAGCTACAAAATCAAATTTTGATTTTAGACCAGAAAACCCAAATTCTTTTGGACGGTTTTCTTGATGGAACTATTGATCCAGAAATTTACAAACAAAAGAAAAATGAATTATTTGAAAATAAGTTAAAACTTCAGCAAGATTTAGCCAAAATTGAAAGTAAGGGTTCCACATGGATCGAACCCTTTCGGGAATTTATAAATAGAGCATCAGAATTGGAAAAGGTCGCGCGCGCAAAAAAGAACAGCGAAGATTTGCGAATCTTCGCTCAAAGTGCCGGCTCGAACTTCTTTTTAAAAGACGGGCGGCTTGGCGCGGTTTGGCTGGAGAGCTTTGCGGCGCTGCGTACGGAGAGGGGCGTGCGTAGCGCCGCCACCTGTATCTATCCAAAATACGGTTGGGCGGACTCGGCCGGATTCGAACCGGTGGTCTCCTCCGTGACAGGGAGGCGTGATAACCGCTACACTACGAGTCCCAACAAAAATTTTCAATTACCAATTTTCAATTTCCAATGAATTTTCAATTCTCAAAATCTCAAACACAAAATCACGGTATTTTAACAGATTATCAGCATTTTGTCATATAATATTTAGGTGACCAACATAGAGGTTGCTCAATTGCTTCGTAAAGTGGCGGCGGCATATTCAATTATTGGGGACTTGCCCGCCGGCAGGCAGAAAAATAGGTTCAAAATTATTGCTTACGAAAATGCGGCCACTTCGGTAGAACACGCCACCTCGGAACTAAAAGATTTATGGGACGATGGGAAATTAGACACCGTTCCTGGCTTAGGCAAATCTTTAATTTCTCATTTGAATGAACTGTTTAAAACGGGAAAGGTAAAACATTTTGAAGAAATTTTTAAAAAAGTTAACCCCGCGGTGTTTCCCCTTCTAAATGTTTCAGGGATAGGGCCAAAGAAGGCGGCGGCTTTGGTTCGAGGATTAAAAATTGGGGGAAATGGGCCTGCCTGCCGGCAAGGCAGGGGAGATAAGGGAGATGTGGGAGTAATTGACCGGTTGAAAAAAGCGGCAAGGGGACACAAAATTGCCCAATTGGAAGGGTTTGGCGAGAAAAGTGAAGCGGAAATTTTGGAAAATTTGGAAAGATACCAAAAAATTGGTAGCAAAGTTAAAAGGATGGGACTGGTAGAAGCGGATAGGATAGCAGAGGAAATAATAGGACACATCAGGGGTATCAGGGGGATCGGGGGAATCAGGGCAGATAAACTGGGGAGTTTGCGAAGGCGGGTGGCGACGATTGGGGATGTGGATTTAGCGGTGGCAACGGACAATCCTTCAGAAGTTATTGAGGCCTTTGTTGCCTATCCTAAGGCAATAAAAGTAATAGAACAAGGACCGACGGGGGCGTCAATTTTGGTTTCCGGAAATCACCAAGTGGATTTGCGGGTAAGCAAACCGGAAAAATACGGGGCTATGTTGCAATATTTTACGGGATCAAAATATCACAATATAAAATTAAGAGAGTACGCCATCAAAAAGGGGTTTTCGTTGAGTGAATATGGGATAAAAAAAATCAATAATCCAAATCCCAACTCCAATGACCAAAAGCCAATATCCAATATCCAATTTTCCAATGAAGAGAATTTTTATAAGTTTTTAGGACTAGAGTGGATACCGCCAGAGTTAAGAGAGGATGCGGGGGAGATTGAAGCGGCCCTTCGGCAGGCTCAGGGTAAACCAAGCGGGTTACCAAAGTTAGTGGAGCTGGAAGATATTAAGGGAGATCTTCACTTGCATTCTGATTTTGATTTAGAGACGAGTCATGATAGTGGGGCTGGAACGATCAGGGAGATCAGGGAAATTGGGGAAATCAGGGGGTATGAATATGTAGGGATAAGTAACCATAATCCGAGCGTGGCCAAACATAATCCGAAACAAGCCGAAGAAAAAATTTACGCTCAAAAAAAGGCGATTGAACACATAAATTCCTCAATCCCGATCAAAGCGGGACAGGCTTTCGGTTGTCGAGTATTAAATTTACTCGAAGTAGATATTCTTCCAAATGGTCACCTTCCCTTAAGTCAAAAGGCTTTAGATGACCTTGACGGATGTTTAGTGAGTATTCATTCTAATTTGGGAATGAACCGGGAGAAAATGACTAAACGAGTTTTAGTGGGTTTATCCAATCCGGTGGCTAGAATACTGGGTCATCCCACCGGACGAATATTAAACCAACGCGAAGGATATGAGCTTGATTGGGACGAAGTTTTTGCCTTCTGTTTGAGGAATAATAAAGCTCTAGAAATTAATTGTTTTCCCAATCGGTTGGACCTTCCTGACGTTTTAGTTCGTGAAGCGGTTAAACGAGGGGTTTTATTAAGTCTAGGGACTGATGCTCACAAAAAAGAAGAAATGAGTTTAATGGAGTTTGGAGCGTCTGTCGCCCGGCGCGGCTGGGCAGAGAAAAAGGATATTATAAATTGTTGGGAATATAAAAGAATTTTGAAATGGTTGAAAGATGGATGAGAAGGATGAGGGGGGTAAGGAGGGTAAAAATGATAAGGATAAAAATTGCCATATTTTTCGGAAAAACAGTAAGCCTAATTTGCAGAAAATTGGGGTTGGGGGCGGGAGTGACGTGGGCAGGAGAGGTGGCGTTAAAAATAGGGGGAATGAGGGTGATAAGGGAAATATGGGGGTCGAAAGAACCGAAAGAGACTGTTTTGATTGCCGGGACCAATGGGAAAACGACGACGACAAAACTTTTAGTAACGGCTTTAAGAAACGCCGGAAAAAAAGTGGTGACTAATGAAAGCGGGGCCAATTTGCTTAACGGAATCGTGGGAAGTTTGATAACTCAACCGGCGGGGGAATTTTATGTTTTGGAGGTGGATGAAAACAACTTGATAAGGGTAATGAGGGAGATGGGGGGAATGAGGGAGATGACGATAGTACTTTTGAATTTATTTAGGGATCAGTTGGATCGGTATGGAGAGGTGGATAAGATTGCCAAGGATTGGGAAAAATTAGGGGAGATGGGGGGAATGAGGGAGATGATCATAAATGGAGATGATCCACAGCTGGCTTATTTAGGGGAGAAACTAAAGAAAAATGTTTTTTACTTTGGTTTGGAAAATAAAAAATTCCTTTTAGGCGAAAAACCACACGCGACCGATTCTATTTTTTGCCCCAAATGTGGGGGGAGACTTAATTATCAGGGTTACTATTTGTCACACTTGGGGGAGTATAGGTGTGGAGAGTGTGGGCTAAAACATCCCAAAAACAATGAGGGAAATAAGGGAAATGAGGGAGATGGGAGAATTGAGGGGGTTTATAATATTTACAATACTCTAGCCGCGAAACTAACGGCCAAAGTTTTGGGAATAAAAAAGCCTGATTTTTCCGGGTTTAAACCGGCGTTTGGAAGAGGAGAGGAAATTTGCGGGGTTAAAATTTTACTTTCTAAAAACCCGGCCGGATTTAATGAATCGTTACGAACAGTTATCGATTCTAAAGAGAAGGGGCCGCTTCTTTTGGTTCTTAACGACCGGATTCCTGACGGGCGGGATGTAAGTTGGATTTGGGACACAGATTTTGAATTGTTACAAAATTATAAGTACCCTATTCATGTTAGTGGGGACAGAAAAGAAGATTTGATGGTGAGGTTAAAATATGCGGAAATAAGGAATATAAGGGTTATAAGGGACATAAGGGAAATAATAAAAAAAACCAAGTGGGTTTTGGCCACGTATTCAGGGATGCTGGAAGTGAGAAAAATGTTAACGGGGAAAAAAATATTATGAAATCAAAAAGTAATGTTTTCGCGCCACTCTTTTGGCTCGTTCGCTGTGGCCGCGTACTTCAAGTATTCGTGCGCGGGCCCGCTTTCATTCGCCAAAAAAGAACTTGGCTCGAAAACATTTGGTCAAAAATTTGGCTCACTGCAGAACCCCAAATTAAACAATGATTTTAAATATTTGTTGGCTTTATCCGGAGCTTATGTCTACCTACGGAGATAGGGGAAATATTTTGGTGTTGCAAAAACGGTGTGAGTGGAGAGGGATAAAAATAGAAATAGAAGGCATAGAAGGACGAGGAGGACAAGGGGAATTAGAAAAGGCGGATTTGATTTTTGGGGGTGGGGCGCAGGATCGGCAACAGGAAATTGTAATGCGGGATCTATTCAAACATAAAAAAATCCTACAAAAATTATTGGATAGCAATATTCCTGGATTATTTGTCTGCGGCGCGCCACAACTTTTAGGAAGGCCATATTTAGGGTTGTTTGATATGGAGACAAAGTTTTTTAAGGATAAAAAGAGGTTGATTGGGAATTTAATCGCAGCGGTTAGCGAAAAGCGGTTAGCGGTTAGTGGTAAGGAAACGATTGTGGGGTTTGAAAATCATGGGGGGAGAACTTATTTGGGTGAAGGAGTAAAACCGCTGGCAAAAGTTGTCCGCGGGTTTGGAAATAATGGCGAGGACAAAACGGAAGGGGCGGTTTACAAGAATTGGTTAGCCACCTACATGCACGGGCCGTTTTTGCCCAAAAATCCTCATATTGCCGATTGGCTTATTAAAACCGCTCTTGAGGTCAAGTACCAAAAAAGCGTAGAATTAGAAGTGTTAGATGACCTTTTAGAATGGACCGCGCATGATTTCGTCAGCAAAAATCGCTAAGTTGGCAAATTTACCGATGAGGGATTTGAGGGATATGGGGGATTTGGAGGGAAAATTAGCAGAGACTTTAAATTATGTGGAAATTTTGAAAGAAATAAAAACAGAGGGCGTGGTCCCAACTTATCAAGTAGGAAATAATGAAAATCGAATGAGGGGAGATGTTATTGAACCAGAAAGAATTATCCCGACCGGAAAATATGAAGCAAAAATCGTATGGGAATAGAGGAATTAAATAAAAAGCTGAATGCGTTTATAACACTGGGGGAGATGGCCCGCCTTCGCTGGGGCTTCGGCGAGGTGAAAGTGGCGGTAAAAGATAATTTTTGCACTAAAGGTATGTTGACGACGGCCGCGTCAAAAATTCTTTCTAATTTTATTCCCCCGTATGACGCCACCGTTGTTGAAAAAGTCAAAAAGGCGGGGCAAATAATTATTGGTAAAACCAACATGGACGCGTTTGCCCACGGGTCATCAACAGAAACTTCGGATTACGGGGTCGTGAAAAACCCCTGGGATTTAACGCGGGTGGCGGGCGGGTCTTCAGGCGGTTCGGCTGCGGCGGTAGCGGCTGGGATGTGCGATTGGGCGTTGGGGAGTGAGACGGCCGGATCAATTCGCGGGCCGGCAGCGTGGTGCGGAGTGGTGGGATTAAAACCAACATACGGACGAGTGAGCCGTTATGGACTAATTGCCATGTGCTCGTCCACCGACTGCCCAGGGCCAATAGCCGATAGCGTAGAAAAAGTTCGTAGAGCCTACGAAATAATAAAAGGGGTGGATCCGAAAGATGCGACGACACAAGAAGGCAAAGAAAGGCAAGAAGGAATAGGGGGGCGAGGAGGGATAAAGGGGTTAAAAATTGGACTGCCAAAAGAATATTTTATGGACAGCGCCCAAAAAAGAGTAAATGAAACAGTTTTAGAAGCAGCCAGAGTTTTAGAAAAGTTGGGAGCCACTCTGATAGAAGTAAAAACTATGGAGCCAAAATATGCCATTGCGGTTTATACGGTAATTCAACGGTCGGAAGTTTCGTCAAATTTAGCACGGATGGACGGGGTCCGTTTTGGTTTAAATAGAGAAGCGTTCAATGAAGAAAATATGCGTCGGATAATGCTGGGAACTCACACTTTGCAATCTGGTTATTACGACGCTTATTACAAAAAAGCTCAACAGGCAAGAACTTTAATCATCAAAGATTTTGAAAAATTATTCTCGCGAGTAGATTTACTTTTGTCCCCAACCATGCCGTCAGTGGCTCCAAAAATCGGGGTAACCTCCGGACAAGCAATGTATGGGGAAATGGCTGATGTTCTCTCTGAAGCCTCTTCTTTGGCGGGGTTGCCGGCCATTTCTGTTCCTTGTGGCTTTGTAGAAAACCTTCCGGTTGGTATGCAACTGATCGGGCCGAAATGGAATGAAGAGTTGATTTTAAAAATAGCTCAAGAGTTTGAAGAAAAAACTGATTGGCATGAAAGAAAACCAAACATAGCAATTAGCGGTTAGAGGTTAGCAGTTAGCCCCGATTGAATCGGGGTTAGAAATGAAAATGGATAATAAGAAATTTTCACCAATAATTGGCCTTGAAGTTCATGTAGAACTGGCGACCAAATCCAAAATGTTTTGTGGGTGTCCGGCCCAGCATTTTGGAAAAATGCCTAATACGCAAACCTGCCCCGTTTGTTTAGGCCTTCCCGGGGCCCTTCCTGTTCCTAATAAAAAAGCCATTGAGTGGACAATTATGTTAGCTCTGGCATTAGATTGCCATATAAATTTAGAAAGTCATTTTGACCGGAAAAGTTATTTTTATCCGGACCTTCCTAAAGGTTATCAAATTACGCAGTATGAGAGACCCTTCGGATACGAAGGAGAAGTAAGAATTAGGAACTATGAATTAAGCAAGACGAAAACGATTCTGGACACGGCCAGAATGACGAAGACGATACGGATTAGAAGAGTGCATTTGGAAGAGGATACGGGGAAGTTGCAACATCAAGATAGGGAAACTTTGATTGATTTTAACCGTAGCGGCGTTCCCCTAGTAGAAATAGTTACCGAGCCGGATTTTCGTTCTATTGAGGAAGTGGACCAGTACTTAAAAAAACTCCAGCGGATTATTCGTTACATTGGGATTTCTAACGCGGATATGGAGAAGGGGAGCATGAGGTTGGAACCTAGTATTTCGATGAGGGAAATGAGGGGAATGAGGGAGATGGGGGATTTGCCAAATTATCGAGTTGAACTAAAAAATATTAATTCTTTTAAATTTGTTCGCAAGGCGCTGGAGTATGAGATAAAACGGCAGACAGAAGCGTTACGAAACGGAGAAACGTTAAAACAAGAAACGCGCGGTTATGATTCTATAAAAAATCTCACTTTCCCCCAACGGGGTAAAGAAGAAGCGCATGACTATAGATACTTCCCCGAACCTGATATTCCTCCTATACGAATGAGCAATGAGCAATTAGCAATAATTCAATCAATGATTCCAGAGTTGCCAGATCAAAAATGCGAACGGTTTCAGAAAGATTACGGACTTTCCTATTATCAGGCGAATATTTTGACGGAAGAAGAAGAAACAGCTGATACTTATGAGGAAATTGTAAAAGAAATATGGAAAATGGTAGAAAACAAAAAAAGTGGGCTAGATGAAATTATTGTAGCAAATTTGATGATTAACAAGAAGTTTGATTGGCGGAAAGAAACAGCGCAAGAAGTGGTGCAAAGAATTTTAACTAGTCGACGAACGATAGCGGTAGACGAGAAAGAGTTAGAAAAAAT
>Ga0233420_10000320_pt1 | contig 21257 bp, 17 predicted proteins | sample Watercolumn_Mata_4_FD_183009 | JGI IMG/M metagenome (GOLD analysis project Ga0233420, IMG submission 183009) | Freshwater microbial communities from Lake Matano, South Sulawesi, Indonesia - Watercolumn_Matano_2014_102_MG | ecosystem: Environmental > Aquatic > Freshwater > Lake | place...
AGCAGCACCTCGCCCAAGGCCCGCCGCTGAGTCCTCAGCAGATGGACAAGCTCCTGCGTCACATCTACGCCCTGCCACGTGGCGGCAAGGCCGTAAAATGGCCAAAATTGGAGTGAGAAGGGAGTAAAAGAAATAAAGATTGACTTAGGTAGCGAGCTTAATTTATCGATTATCAAGGAAGACTCATCCAGGAATAAAGTTAAGTTGTCGACTTTCAAGGATGGACAGGAAGAGGTAGTGGAATATTTTATTTATAAGCGTATCTTTGCCAAGCCGCAAGGCATAGACCACGAAAAGCGTCATGGCATAAAAAAGCGCGAGGTTTTTCTAGCCTTTCCCATGGGCGCAGGTCATGTTGGGGTTGGAAAACTGTTTGCTTATTTACCGGTGCGTTCGGATACCGGATTTCCATTTATTATCAATGCAGACTTCATTCTGCCAAGTTCTCGGGAAGATATTCAGGATGTTCCATGGAATCGGCATTGGCTGATGAAATGCGTTGGAGAACTCGTTGCGGAGGCTTTACCGCATTTGAGAGACAATGGCCTATTGTCGATCCCGTTTCTCAATACCCTTGTTAAGCAGATTAATTCACTGCAAGAGAATAGCCTATATTTTCCTATCGCGATTGAGTTGAAAAAAGCGTTGAGTAGTCAAGAATTGCTGCCGGCCGATGACGGTACGTTCGTATGCGCCGGGAACGCCAAACTGGCTCGTGGCGCTTATCTCATAAAACTTTTGAGCCATGAACAGCTTGGTCAGTTGTTTCAGTGCTCAGCCGAAATGAAATGGCTTGCTGGAGAAATAACCCAAGACCGAACGCCTGACCTCCATTCCTACTTGATTAGCGAACTTGACGTGGAGGAAGTGACTCCGGACGGTTTAGCCCGAAGAATCAGCGACTCCTTTCTGTCTGGCCAGCCAGATGAATGGTTTGTTGATTTTTATGGGTATCTATTCGGCCAAGAGGCGCTTTGGAGAGCGCCGGGCGGCATTCTGCGGTCGAAGCCTATTCTTCGTCTCGACGATGGTAAACAGGTAGCGCCTTTCAAGGGGGATGGAACAACAGCCAACGCTTTTTTGCCCCCGCCTGAAGTGACGGATTACCCGGTGGTTAAACGCTCCATTGTCAGAGATGAACAATGTCTAAGCTTCCTGAAACGTCTGGGGCTCGCGGAACCCGATCTGTTTGACGATATCGTGGAAAGGGTCCTGCCCAAGTACAGTAAAACAGGTAGAGAAGCGGTTACCGACGCCGAACATCAGACCGATATACACAAGATTGTTCGCGCCATGGGCTCAGACTCCGAAGCCGGAAAAAGAAAAGTCATCCAGGCGGCAAGTCGAACGCCGTTTCTGAAGGCCATCAATCCAGCCGGTGACATATCATTCAAAAGGCCTGTTGAGATTTATATAAGTAACCCGGAGCTGCGGAAATACTTTGCCAATACTGAGACAGCATGGTTTCTATGTGATGAGCAATGTTCATTAGCAGCCGATCATGATATCTGGTGCGAGTTGGGAGTTTCTGAATTGCCAAGAATTTCACGCTTCGAAATAAACTGTGATCAGTCCCCTCAGTTACAAATGAGCCGAGAAGGACATTCGCACAGGAAGGAAATTATAAATCTCGACGGATTAGAACAGGCTATACAAAGATTGTCTAGCCTAACCAGTTTTTCTGAACAGATCGATCATAGTAAAAATGTTTGGAAAATTCTGGCTTCTGTATTGCAGACAACACCAGGACTATTTCATGCTAAATACAAATGGCATTATTACTATGAGAAACACAAAGATATCAATTCTAAAGTTTTCAATTTACTGCAAGATTCAGCGTGGATACCACATAATAATGGCACTTTAAAACGGCCTGACGAGATAACCAAAGACCAACTCCTTGAAGAGTTTTTGGGCGCGACTGATCTTATCGAAGGCCTAGGGATTGTGGAGAGAGCTGAACAGAGCGAAGATGAGCGAAAGCTTGAACATGCGACAGAACTCGGTGTTAGCCTTGAGAATATCGAATTCCTGAAAAACCACCCTGATGAGTTCGAGCGGTGGAAAGCAGACTTGGCTGCCCGCAAAGAACCCCCTACTTTTCCTACCAGGCCAGTGGCCAATCCGGAACGACGTCAAGAGCGACTTGGCGAGGAATTACCCGACACGCCCGATAAGGGATACGAGAAGCGGGAAAGAAGTGTCCGCACCAGCAACGGCGCCATTGACCCGATCACATGGCTCCGCAACCAATACATGAATGAGGCCAACCAAATGGTCTGCCAGATATGCGAAGAGGAGATGCCCTTTCGGAAACGCAACACAAAACACTACTTTGAGGCGGTTGAATTGTTCAAAGGAGATGAGTCCCCGCCAAAGGAGCATGAAGCTCAGTATTTGGCGCTATGTCCTGTATGCGCCGCCAAATACAAGGAGTTTGTAAAAAGCGACGACAACGTAATGGCGGAATTGAAGCAAGCGATTGTCAGCTCGGAAGAATGTAAGATTCCCATTATACTTGGTCAGGAGGAGACCAGTATTCAGTTTGTCGAGACACATTTCATGGACTTAAAAACCATCGTTGATGCTTCTGAATGATAATGGGTGAGATGGCTTTTCCGAGGCGCCCGGCACTGGAGCAGGGCAACCGGAGTAGATTGTCCTTGAGCTAGGACGGTTCAACCGTCGCGGGAATCCCGCCAATAATGTCATCCCGCTCATCATTTTCTTTGTGGGGGTATCCCATCACCGGTGGCATGGTAACACCGCAATGACATGATCAGCACCGGCTGATTCCCGCGCCTTCCAGGGCCTCGCGAATCTTCTTGGCGGCATCGACGATGAGCCAGGCGTCTTCCTTGTCGACCGCGTGCCGCAGGTAGTCTTCAAAGGTCAGTCTCTTCAAAAATTGATCCATCGCCCAGGCTTCGGGCTCCGGCAGGGTCACGGCGATGGTCACCCATTTCTTGTTTTCGTGCATGGCTGGTAATTCCTCTGCAAGGCGAAATTTGGGGGCGAAGGGATTCCCCTGTTCCCTGGCTGAGCGTCATCCCCAGGCCGGTTTCGCGCCGGCAGGGTGGGCGGCGCAGGGGGAAGGATACAGCCGCTCGCGCCGCGAGTCATGGGGCCAGGATCAAGGCAGCAAGTCTCATTTTGGCTTGAGCCCCGTCATTCCGTCCAGGGATGGCGGAATCCAGCGCCATGGACGGTAGCCATCGGTATCCATAACCGCCTGAATCCAGGGCTATGGGCCCCGGTAGGTTCACGTCCCTGTGACTGGATTCCGGCAATCCCTGCCGGAAAGACGGGGGTTTGCCAAGGGTTTGGCTCAAAGTGAGAATTGCTGGGATCAAGGCGCATATTTGATCAGGGTCATGTCGTCTCCCGTGTCCGGGTAGTTGCTGAAACCCGCCGCGTAGACGCTGCCGTCGAGTCCCGCGGCCACGCCAAAGGCCGCGTCGATCTGATTGCCGGGGCCGTTATAACGATTGGTCCACGATACGGCGCCATTGGGTGTGTACTTGAGCGTCGCCCAGTCCGAGTAAACCGCCAGGCTGGTGTAACTGGCGCCCGTTACCAAGACATTGCCGGCGGCGTCCAGGGCCAGGCCATAGGCTTTGTCGTCACCCTTGCCGGGTCCATCATAGCGCTTGACCCAAAGCTGTGCGCCGGCCGCCGAATACTTCACGGTTGCGTAGTCGTAGAAGGCGCTAGTCCAGGCGCTCTCGCCGGTGACGTAGATCTCGCCCTTGGCGTTCGCGACGACGGCATGCGCCAGGTCATCGCTTTGCGGCAGGGGGTTGTAAATCCGAACCCATTTTCGGGCGCCATTCGGGTCGTATTTCAGGGTGAGAAAGCTGTAGCAGACATTGCCGCTGCATCCTTCGCCGCGCGAGCCGGTCACGATCACGTTGCCCTGGGGATCCAGGGTCAGGGCCTCACCCCAATCCTCGATGGAAGCCGCGCCATTGTAGAGCCGGGTCCAGAGCACGGCGCCGGTAGGGCCGTATTTCCTGACGATGACATCCTGAAAATTCAATCCGCTGACGGTCGCGTATCCCGTCACGTAGGCATTGCCGGCGGTATCGACGCCGATGGCCAGGAACTCGTCGTTATCCTTCATCGGGCCGTCGTAACTGCGCGCCCAGAGTTGCGCGCCGGCCGGGCTGTATTTGATGAGCACGGCATCGTGATAGGTGTTGGCCCTGGATGAGCCCTTGCCCGCGACATAGACGTTCCCCGCCGCATCGGCGGCGACCGCGTTGCCGACTTCATGACCCGTGCTGCCCAGAAAATAGCGCTTCTTCCATTTGAGCACGCCATTCGGATCCAGCTTGACGGTCATGATGTCGGGCAACCCGACACCCCGTGTTCCCAGCGACAGGCCGGTGACGATCACGTTGTCCTGGGCATCCAGGGTCATCGCCTTGGGTTCGTCCAGGCCATTGTTGTTATCGACGCCATTGATGCGCTGGGACCAGAGCAGTCCTCCCGCGGGGCTGTACTTGCGGATGACATAGTCGTAATAGGACTGGGCGTCGCCGAGACTCTGGCCGAAAATCAGGATGTTGCCTTTCGAGTCCACCTTCACGCCACGCGCGAAATCGGCGCCGTTCGAAAAACCGTTGTAATGTCGCACCCATCGTAGCGCGCCGCCATCGGGCCCGGCCTGCGTGCAGGGCGCCATCATGGCCTCGATGACGAGAATCGCGAGCGATATCCATGCAGGGTTGGCCTGCCGGACTGGTTGCAATCGATCCGTGAAGCAATGCCTGGTATGGGTTGCGTTCATCTTGCCGTACTCCAAAAAGTCTTCCCCATTTCTTTGGTACCCTTCATTTGTAGCTCAAGTTCGAAGGAAAGCAAGAGGGTGAGAAGAGATCCGGCTAAGATACCGGAACTCGCATGACGATGGCGCGGGAACCGGCCGGTCGCGATTGTGAACCATGAGGCGGAAAATGGCACGATGCATGCTATTTACCTCGGCATGGTCTGATAGCGGTTTTCGCCTCGAGGCGTGCGCCGGAATTTCGGTGTTGCTCGCCATTTTGCTTTCCTCATCCGGCGGAAATTCAGGACAATGGCCTGTCCATCGCCACGGGGGGCGCGGATCGCCGCCATCCAACGACCCGGTCCGGGAAATTGTCGACGATTCCACCGATCTGGGTTGATAAAACGACTTACCACAACACCAATGACCTATCACGATTTGCGCGATTTCATCCGGCATCTGGAAGCCATCGGCGAACTCAAGCGCATCGCCTACGAGGCGGACCCGCATCTGGAGATCACCGAAATCTGCGACCGCACGCTGAAGGCCGGCGGTCCCGCGCTCTTGTTCGAGCATCCCAAGGGCTACGACATCCCCTTGCTGGGCAATCTGTTCGGGACGCCGGGCCGGGTCGCCCTGGGCATGGGGCAGGATTCCGTGATGGCGTTGCGGGAGGTGGGCCGGTTGCTCGCCTTCCTCAAGGAACCGGAGCCGCCCAAGGGCTTCCGCGACATGTTCGAGAAGTGGCCCCTGTTCAAGCAGGTGCTGAACATGCCCGCCAAGGTGGTGCGTCACCCGCCCTGCCAGGATGTCGTACTGGCGGGGTCCGACATCGACCTGAGCCGCTACCCGATCCAGACTTGCTGGCCGGCCGACGCCGGCCCGCTGATCACCTGGGCGCTGGTGATCACGCGCGGGCCGCGCAAGGAGCGGCAGAACCTCGGCATCTACCGCCAGCAGGTCATCGGCAAGAACAAAACCATCATGCGCTGGCTGGCGCATCGCGGCGGAGCGCTGGATTTTCGCGAGTGGCAGGAGGTCCATCCGGGCGAGCCTTTTCCCGTGGCGGTGGCGTTGGGCGCCGACCCCGCGACCATCCTCGGCGCGGTCACGCCGGTGCCGGACACCCTGTCGGAGTATGCCTTCGCTGGCTTGTTGCGCGGATCGAAGACCGAAGTGGCCAACTGTCTGATCTCGGATCTGCAGGTTCCGGCCAGCGCCGAAATCGTGCTGGAGGGTTTCCTCCAGCCCGGCGAGATGGCGCAGGAAGGACCGTTCGGCGACCATACCGGCTACTACAACGAGGTCGGCGATTTCCCGGTGTTCACCATCGAGCGCGTCACCCAGCGCCGGGACCCCATCTATCACAGCACTTACACCGGCCGGCCCCCGGACGAGCCCGCCGTGCTGGGCGTGGCGCTGAACGAGGTATTCGTGCCCATCCTGCAGAAGCAGTTTCCGGAGATCGTCGACTTCTACCTGCCGCCCGAGGGCTGTTCCTACCGGCTGGCGGTGGTCAGCATCAAGAAGCAGTATCCGGGCCACGCCAAGCGCGTGATGGTCGGCGTCTGGGGTTTCCTGCGCCAGTTCATGTACACCAAGTTCGTCATCGTGGTGGACGACGACGTCGACGCCCGCAATTGGCGGGATTTCATCTGGGCCATCACCACCCGCATGGACCCGATGCGCGACCTGACCCTGATCGACAACACTCCGATCGACTACCTGGATTTCGCCTCGCCCGTCTCCGGCCTCGGCTCCAAGGCCGGCTTCGACGCCACCAACAAATGGCCCGGCGAAACCCATCGCGAATGGGGGCTGCCCATCGTCATGGACGCCGAGATCAAGCGGCGGGTGGATGCGGTATGGACCAGCCTGGGCATCGGCCAGCCGGGACCATGAGCGCCTACGCTAGGCCGGTGGGCAGCTCCCGGCGATCCGCGCCCCGGAAGACATGAACCTAGAAAAAGCAGTTGGACAGGAATCTACAGGATAAACAGGATAATGCGATTTATCGTAGGTGCGAATTCATTCGCACACAACGCCCTGAATAGGCGAATGAATTCGCACCTACATCAAGCCTAACTGCCGGATTTAGGATGAATCATGAACGCGATACGACCGCTGGATCACCTCTCCCTGTATGAGCAACTGCTGGCCTTGCCGGAGCACCTGACCGGCGAAATTCTCGGCGGCGAGCTGCATACCCAGCCGCGACCCTCCGGGCGCCATGGCGTGACCGAAACCAGCCTGGGCGCCAGCCTGGTCCCGCCCTTCCAGCGCGGTAGGGGCGGACCCGGTGGCTGGTGGATCATCGTCGAACCGGAAATCCATTTCGTCCGTGACACGGTGGTGGCGGTACCCGACCTGGCGGGTTGGCGGCGGGAGCGGATGCCTGCGGTTCCCGAGGGCCATCGTTTCGAGGTGGCGCCGGACTGGGTCTGCGAAATCCTGTCGCCCGTCACCGCCCGCAAGGATCGCGCCCTGAAACTGCCACTGTACGCGGAATACCGGGTGGCTCATGCCTGGCTGGTGGACCCGCTGGCGCAAACGCTGGAGGCGTTCTCGCTATGCGCGGAGGGCTGGCTGCTGATTGCCACGCTCAAGGATGACGAGGCGGTGAACGTGCCGCCCTTCGATGCCATCACGTTCTCGCTGGCGGATTTGTGGACCTGAGCCATGACTGGGTCGTATCTTCGCGCCCGAATGCCGTCAATTCCACCGGAGGGTGGATGGCGAAGCCTGTTCAACCTGGATTCCTCTGTTGACCGCTGCTCAAATGGCATGAAGACTACGCGGCGCTTGGTATGTGCCGTATTACGGGCTCCCGCCTTTTGGGTGAGGGCGCCACGCACCCGATGGCACGGCCAAAAAACCGCCTGGCGGCGTTGCTCCTCCTTCCAGGGGATGGCCCTGCTGCGTCTTGCCGGCCGGCTTTTGGGCCGCACACTCGGGCGCGTCCAACAGAGGAATCTAGGTTGAATCGTTCTCCCTCATGGGTTTCCGCTGGATACCCCGTGATTGTCCCATCGAAAGGAAACCTCATGTACCGACTCAGTATTGCGATTCTGTTACTGGCGAGCTTTGGCCTGCATGCCGAGGAGAAGGTTGCGGGGCCATGGGTGCAGGTCACGCCGCAAATGCGCGAGCGCATCTCGATCGAGCCGGTCCAGTCCGCCCAGCTCAGCGAGACCCTGCGTTTGCCGGGGCGGGTCGCGCTGGACGAGCATCGGGTCGCCCGCATCGGGCCGAGCATCAGCGGACGCGTGGTCGACATGAGGGCCTTCATCGGCCGGGATGTCAAGAAGGGCGAGGTGCTGGCCATGCTGAACAGCACGGAGTTGAGCAACGCCCAGGCCTCGTACCTGAAGGCCAAGACCCAGGTGGGCTTGATGCGGCTGACCGTGGAACGGGCCCGGCGGCTCTTCAACGAGGGCATCATCAGCGAGGTGACCCTGCGCGAGCGCGAGGCCGGGCTGGCCGAGGCCGAGGTGGAGTTGCGGGCGCTGGCGGATCAGTTGGGCATCATGGGCATGAGCGAGCAGGCGATCCAGAAGCTGACAGACACCGGGCAGATCGATTCGATGACGCCGGTGACGGCCACCCTCAGCGGCACGGTGATCGAGCGCAAGATTTCGGTAGGCACCATCGCCGAGATTTCCGACGAGTTGTTCACGGTGGCCGATCTCGGTCGGGTCTGGGTGGTCGCCGAGGCCCCCGAACAGGACGCCCATGTGGTGCAGGTGGGCAGTCGCGTCGAGGCCATCATCCCCGCGCTACCCCGGCAGCATTACGTGGGCAGGATCGTGTTCATCGCCGATACGGTCAAGCCGGAGACGCGCACCGTGACCATGCGCATGGAGGTGGAAAATCCTCAGCGCGCGATCAAGCCGGAGATGCTCGCCGATCTGGTCATCAAGCGGCATACCGAGGAGGCCCTCACCGTTCCCGCGCGGGCGGTGCTGCGCGAGGGCGATCGCGACTATGTTTTCGTCGAGGTCGGTAAGGATCGCTTCGAACTGCGTCCCGTCAGCCTGGACGCGGACCGTTATGGCCGGCGCCGGGTCTGGTCCGGTCTGACGGCGGGCGACCGCATCGTGGTCGAGGGGGCTTTCCATTTGAACAACGTCCGCAATCTCAAGGAACTGGAGTAGGCCGTGATCGAGGCTATCGTCCGTACGGCGCTCAACCAGCGCATCGTCGTGGCCGCCATCGCCCTGGCCCTCGTCGCCTTCGGCATCCTGCAACTGAAACAACTGTCGGTCGACGCCTTTCCGGACGTCACCAACGTCCAGGTCCAGGTGGCGGCGGAGGCGCCGGGCCGTTCGCCGGAGGAGGTGGAGCGCTTCGTCACCGTGCCGCTGGAAATCGCCATGACCGGCTTGCCGGGCCTGGTCGAGATGCGCTCGGTCAACCGCAACTCGCTCGCGCAGATCGTGCTGGTCTTCACCGACCAGACCGACATCTATTTCGCCCGCCAACTGGTGCTGGAGCGGCTGATCGAGGTCGCCGCCCGCATGCCCGAGGGCGTCGTGCCGGTGTTGGGACCCGTGTCTTCGGGTCTCGGCGAGGTGTACCAGTACACGCTGGAACTCCCCTCCGACGCCAATCGGGCGCTGACCGACGAGGAACTGACCGAGCGCCGCACCATCCAGGACTGGGTGGTGCGCCCGCTGCTGCGCGGCGTGCCCGGCGTCGCCGAAATCAACTCCATCGGCGGCTACGAGCGGCAATACCAGGTCGAGCCCGACCCGGACCGGCTGCGCCACTATGGCCTGACCCTCAAGGACGTCTACACCGCTCTGGCGCTGAACAACGCCAACAGCGGAGGCGGCAAGCTGCCGCACTACGACGAGCAGTATCTCATCCGCGGGGTCGGCTTGATCAAGGGCGTGGAGGATCTCGGCGATATCATCCTCAAGGAATCCGGCGGCATCCCCATACACGTCCATGATGTCGCCGACGTCGGCATCGGCAAGGCGGTCCGCTCCGGCGCGGTGATCAAGAACGGCGTGACCGAGTCCGTGGGCGGCATCGTGCTGATGTTCCGCGGCGGCAACGCCAAGCGCATCGTCAGCGACATCAAGAACCGGGTGAATGAAATCAACAGGCAGGGGATGTTGCCCGGCGACCTGCAGATCGTACCCTTCTATGACCGCTCGGAGCTGGTCGACGCGGCCATTCACACCGTCGGCAAGGTGCTGATGGAGGGCATCGGGCTGGTCATCATTATCCTGTTCGTCTTCCTGGGCGATATCCGCTCCAGCCTGATCGTGGTGGCGACCCTGATCATCACCCCGCTGTGCACCTTCATGGTCATGAACCATTACGGCATTTCCGCCAACCTGATGTCGCTGGGGGGCCTCGCCATCGCCATCGGCATGATGGTCGACGGCTCGGTGGTGGTGGTGGAGAACGCCTTCAGCCATCTCGGCACGCACGCGGCCAACGATCCCGCCAGCAAGGGCCGCGTGCTGCTGCGCGCCACCCGCGAAGTCGGCACGCCGGTGCTGTTTGGCGTGGGCATCATCTGCCTGGTATTCCTGCCCCTGATGACCCTGGAAGGCATCGAGGGCAAGCTGTTCGCGCCCCTGGCCTACACCATCGCCATCGCCCTGTTCATCTCGCTGATCGTGTCGCTGACCCTGTCGCCGGTGCTCTGCTCCTTCCTGCTCAAGGGCGGGGCCGAACATGACACCTGGCTGATCGCGAGTCTGAAGCGACCCTATCTGGCCATGCTGGAGCTCGCCCTGGCGCGGCCAAAGAGCGTGGTCGTGGCGGCTATCGCGCTGCTGGCGGCGAGTTTGTCGCTGATTCCCTTCCTGGGCAGTTCGTTCATCCCGGAAATGATGGAAGGCAGCATCGTGACCGGCATCAACCGGGTTCCCAGCATCTCGCTGAAGGAATCGATCCGGCTGGAGTCGGAGGCCATGCGTCTGGTCAGGGAGGTGCCCGGTGTGGCCCAGGTGGTGTCGCAACTGGGGCGTAGCGAGAGCCCCACCGACCCGCAGCCGGAGAACGAGTCCACACCCATCGCCACCCTGTTGCCCCGCGACCGGCTGCCCGAGGGCTGGGATCAGAACACCGTCATGGAAAAGATCCGCGAGAAGCTGAAGGTGCTGCCGGGCGTGCAGATCGTCATGGCCCAGCCGATCTCCGACCGTGTCGACGAGATGGTGACCGGCGTGCGCTCGGACATCGCGGTCAAGGTGTTCGGCGACGATCTCGGCCAGCTCAAGCGCACCGCCGACGAGATCATCAAGGTGCTGAACACCATCCAGGGCGCGGCCGACGTGCGGGTGGAGCGGCTCAGCGGCCAGCAGTTCCTGACCATCGACATCGACCGGCGCGCCATCGCCCGCCACGGCATCAACGTGTCCGACGTCAACGACATCATCGAGACCGCCATCGGCGGACGGGTCAGCACCGAAGTCTACGAGGGCGAGCGGCGCTTCTCCGCCGTGGTGCGCTTCCCGGAATCCTTCCGCAACAGCACCGAGGCCATCGGCCAGATCCTGCTGAAATCCCCCAATGGGGCGCTGGTGCGGCTGGAGGATCTGGCCAAGGTCAGCGTGGTCGATGGACCGGCGCAGATCAGCCGCGAAATGGCCAAGCGCCGCATCGTCATCGGCGCGAATGTCCGCGACCGCGACCTGGGCGGTTTCGTCGCCGAATTGCAGAAGGCGGTGGCCGACAAGGTGACGCTGCCCGACGGCTATTATCTCAAATGGGGCGGGCAGTTCGAGAACCTGGAGCGCGCCACCAAGCGCTTGGCGATCATCATTCCGGTGACCATCGCGGCGATCTATTTCCTGCTGTTCATGCTGTTCAATTCGCTGCGCTTCGCCGCCCTGATCATCCTGGTGCTGCCGTTCGCGTCGCTGGGCGGGATCATCTCGCTGTTCGTGACCGGAGAATATCTCTCGGTGCCCGCCTCGGTCGGATTCATCACCCTGTGGGGCATCGCCGTGCTGAATGGCGTGGTGCTGGTGACCTATATCCGCGCCCTGCGCCAGGGCGGCAAAACCCGCGAGGTCGCGGTGCGCGAGGGCTGCATCCAGCGCTTCCGGCCCGTGATGATGACGGCCACGGTGGCGATGCTGGGTTTGATCCCCTTCCTGTTCGCCACCGGCCCCGGCTCCGAGGTGCAGCGCCCGCTGGCCATCGTGGTCATCGGCGGTCTCATCTCATCGACACTGCTCACCCTGGTGGTGGTGCCCGCGTTGTATCGCTGGTTCGATGCGCCCATCAAGCGTTAGCGTCGCGTCTGGACCTGGCCGGCCAGCCTTCGGGATGGAGCTTTCTTTCCATGTCGGTCACGGATGGAGGTTCACCCAGGAAAGCCATCTCACCACAAGTGCACCTGTCGACCTAGAAAAAAAGCAGTTGGGCAGGAATCTACAGAATAAACAGGATGATGCGATTTATCGTAGGGGCGAATTCATTCGCACACAAACTGCCTGCCGGCAGGCAGGCAGGCGAATGAATTCGCTCCTACATCAAGCCCAACTGCCGGATTTAGGTTCATTTCTTTCGGTTACGCGCTTTGAGCCATGCCGTTCCATCGCCTGCTGTTAGTTGGCTTGCTGTTCGGTAGCGCCTTCGGTATCGGCAGGCACGCCCATGCCGTCGAGATCAATGGCTCACCCCAGCCCAAGGTCATGGAATGGCAGAAAGCCCTGGAGAAGGCGGAAAGGGTGTTGAACGCGGAGGATGTTTCCGACGAGCGGTTGACGAGTGTGCGGGAAAACCTGATCCGACTCGAAAGCGACATTCAATCCGCCCGCGACACGGCCATTGAACAGGCCAAGGAACTCAAGCACGACCTCGATGCGCTGGGGCCGCCGCCCGCGGAGGGCGTTCCGGCCGAGGCCGCCGGGGTCGCATCGCGGCGCAAACGCCTCAACGAGGATATGGCCAACGCCGAGGGTATCGCCAAGGAGGGCGAATTACTGATCGTCAGGGCCGAACGCGCGGTCGAGAGCATCAAGCAATTGCGGCGCATCCGCTACACCGAACGCATCCTGATGCGCACCCAGTCGCCGCTTAATCCGGCCCTTTGGGCCAAGGCCCTGCCCGAATGGTCAGGTCTTTGGTCGTCCAGTTATGATTCGGTCGTGTCAGGTCTGAGCCAAGCGGACGAGAGGCCGGCCTTACAGTTGCCGGGCGGAAACCTGGCGGCGGGGGTGGGCATGGCGTTGATGCTGGCCATTCCCGTTCGCCTATGGCTTGCGCGACGCGTCAAGCGCCTGCTTCAATTCGGACGGCCGACCGAAGGACGGCGCTTGTTGGTCGCGCTGCTGACGACGGCTTTGCACGCCTGGCTGCCCGCGATGGCGGCCGTCGCCCTGTATCTAAGCCTCGCTCTAGGCCAAGAGCTGGCTGCCGATGCCGCGGCTCTGGCGAAGGCGATGCTGGACTCGGCGATGGCGGCCATCGTCATCGCCGGTTTTTCCCTCGCCGCCTTGCGCCCGCGTCGGCCGGATCTGCGACTGGTGACTCTATCCGATGCCGGCGCCCGCGCCATTCACGGCGTTGTGATCGGGCTGACCGTGCTGTTTGCCTTGGATCATGTCGTCAGCGTATTTCTGGGTCAACGTGACGTCAATGTCGAAGTCATCACGCTCCAGAATCTGGTGTTCGGCGCATTCGTTTCATTGCTGCTGGCGGGTTTGCTGAGGCCCGTCATCGGGTCAACGGCTGAATCCGGAATGGGTCCTACCGGATGGCTGGGCCTGCAGAAGCTTCTGAAAGCGCTGATCGTCGCCATCATCGTGAGCGCCTTGCTGGGCTATTCGGCGCTATCGCGGCTCCTCGCCGGTCACATGGTGATTTCGATCGTTCTGCTGGTGCTCGTCTGGCTCTCGATGCGGGTTGGCGAGGAACTCGTCAGCCATCTGCTGAGCGCCGGCAGCCGCACGGGAATTTATCTCCAGCGGCAACTGGCCTTGTCGGAAGACGGCGCGGAGATGCTGGGATTCTGGTTGGGATCCACGCTCAAGGGATTGATCCTGGTCGCGGGGTTCCTGGGCCTGCAACTGCTCTGGAGTCTGGACCAGCGCGATGCCCTGCTCTGGCTGGAGCGGATGTTCCATGGCTTCAAGCTGGGCGGCATGACGATCTCGTTGGCCGACATCCTGCTCGGATTGCTGATGTTCGCGTTGCTGCTCATAAGCACTCGCTTGATACAGCGAGCGCTCGATCAGCGCGTTTTCCCTCGCACCCGGCTGGATGTCGGAATACGGCATTCGATACATTCCTCGCTGGGTTACGCGGGATTTTCCCTGGCCGCCCTGGCGGGCATTTCCATCATGGGCATCGATTTGTCCAGCCTGGCCGTGATTGCCGGCGCCCTGTCGGTGGGCATCGGTTTTGGCTTGCAAAATGTCGTCAACAATTTCGTGTCGGGGCTGATCTTGCTCATCGAGCGTCCGATCAAGGCCGGAGATTGGGTGGTGGTCGGCGAGCATCAGGGCCATGTCCGTCAAATCAGCATACGCGCCACGGAAATCGTCACTTTCGATCGCGCCTCGGTCTTCATACCGAATTCCAGCCTGATTTCGGGTACGGTCATGAACCGCACCTATGCCGACAAGACCGGCCGTGTCCTTCTGACCTTGGGTATCGACTATGGAGCAGATCCGTCGCTGGCGCGGAGCGTGATGCTGGACATCGCCAGGGCCAACCCGAACATTCGCGACACTCCTTCTCCCCTGGTGATGATGACCGGCTTCGGCGAGAGCGCCATCAACCTGGAGCTGATCGCCTTTGTCCATGACGTGGATAACGTCAAATCCGTGACCAGCGAACTCTGCTTCGCCATTCACTCGGCCTTCCGGGAGCATGGCATCGGCATTCCCTATCCTCAGCGCGAGGTGAGCGTGACATTCAGCGAGGCGCAGCTCGGCAAGCTTCTGGCGGATCGGGTAAGCCGGCGCGGAGGTTGAAATGCCGGGTCGCCCCCGCGGTCAGAACCGTATCGGGCCGCCGAGGTGGAGCAGTAGGTCTTCGGGGTTGGGGCGCTTCGGGATTCGGTAATCCTTCAACCAGGTTTTCAGCCGGCTCCAGTCCGACCACTCCTCGATATCGCGCTGCAAATCCGCCGTTTCCGATCTGAGGCTGGCGATATCGCGATTGAGATGCTTGATGACATCCTGTGGAGTCAGTTTCAGATAGGGCGAGAGTCGAAATTGCATCCTGAACCGGCCGGCGATGGCGTACAACTCTTCGTCCAACCGCGAGGATTGCTCGCGCAGGATCTTGTTGTAATGCTTGATGCGTTCCTCGGTCAGCGAGCCGAGATGGTCCGGTTCGATTTGTTCGAGGGTCAATTGCAACTCCAGTAGCTGCAAGAGGTCGCGCTTCTCGTAGGCGACGTTCACGGCCTGCATCAGCTCGGTCTTGCGAGCGCGTTCGTCGGCATCCGGCTCGCGATCGGGGTGCAGTTCCGTGACCAGCTTGCGGTAAATGGCCTGGATGGATTGGCTGATGCTCTTCTGTTCCGCTTCCTCGCGGGCTTCCCTTTCGAGTTGCTTCGCGGTTTTGGGCCGTTTGGCGCGGCGGGCCTCGGCCTTGCGCTGACGCTCCTCCATGACGGACTCGTCCTCGCGCAGCTTTGCCTTGAAGGCCGCGGCGACTTGCTCCGGCGAACTCAAGTCCAGATCTTCGTCCAGGGTCATGCCGAACTGGCCTTCCAGCAGCGAGCGCAGCATCTGGTTCGACTGATCCTTGAAGGCCGCTTGCTCGGTATCGAAATCGACCTCGTTGTACTTGTCGTAGAGAGGTTTGAGATCGTCGCGTTGATGTTCGACCAGCAACTCTCCCACCAGCGAGAGGATGAGATGTCCCAGTTTGGCTCGATCGCGTTTCTTGAATAGGGGGTCGTCATGGGCGCGATCCAGCAGCCTGACCAACTCTTCCCGGAGATCGGCGTTCTTCTCCCGTAACGGAAGATAATCCTTGGCCACCTTGTTGCGGTAGATGGATTCGGTCTGAACCCAGGCCGCCAGCTCCTGTTTCTGCTTGTCGATCTTCTTGATGAGGTTGTTGAACTGGGTATGCGCGCGGCTGGCGGGCGCCTGCCCTTTGCTTTGCGCGACTCTGACGAGATGGGGTGTGGATTGGCTCATGATGGGATCTTTGGTCTGGATTTAGGTTTCGATGCGGGATGAACAGGTTGCCTAAGCCGGTGTCTGAAATGACTTCATGGCGGGGAGAAGAGTTCATGCGCGACACGATTCAATGGCTGGCGGTTTTCCTGGTCCTGAGCCTGTTGGCCTCCGTCTATTGGCGCAATCGCGCCACCACCTACCGCACCGCTGATGGCGGGTGCCAATCCCTGACCGTGGAGGACGAGTGTTACTAGCCTCCATCTGGCGCTCTGCCGACGTGCAACGCGAGCAGGATGCCGCGAATGAACGGGCTTCATGAGCAAGCCTGATCTCGACCATCGGTTTGGGACGGAACTGCGTCTCCTCGCGAAGACGCGCGCCAAGGCCGCCGCACAGGATCACGACTTCCATCGCCTGCGCTCCACCCTTTGGCGCGATCGTCTTGCTTGCGCCCTTGCCGCGTACCTTGTACTTCGTGCCGCACGCCTTGCATGTCAGCGCCTTATGGCGCGGTATTAACCTTCGTGCGGTTGTATTGGTCGACCCGCCTCGAATGAACGAAGATGGCTAATCAAGGTGAAGATCAAGTCCTTGCGAAAAAGCACAGTTGGAATGAGTATACGGGTCCTAAACGCTCGAACCCAAACAGAAAACGATAGTCCTACCGCCACGCCGTCAGAGAGTCGCCCATACTGACGGAAACTCCCGGTGCGTTTCAGTAAGCCATGCCGGCCGTTGCCGCCTGTCGCCACGACTCACCCCCGCTCGCCCTGGCCGGTGCGCCGCATGCCGACCGGCTTTCGGCGGCGGTCCATCAGCCCCGGCGGCCGGAGCGGACCGTGGCGTATCAGGCGGTGCAAGGCCATCTGGAGACCTGGCTGCACCTCGCGCGGAGTAGCGAGCCGGACGGCGATCCCGTCCCCGCCCACGTCGAGCGGGAGTTCCGCCAGTACCTGACCTGCGGCATCCTGGCCCACGGCTTCGCCCGGGCACGCGGCGCGGACTGCGGGCATGACTTTCTGATCGCCTTTTGATGAGAGACATCCTTGTCTCTCGCCCTCCGGGCAGCCTCCGGCTGTCCAAATCCGTTCCGGTCGGATTTGTCGTGCAAGGGCCGCGGGGTAGGGCAATCGCATGAACCCTGGTAGACCGCTAAACATCGCGTCATTCCGGCAGGGAAGCCGGAATCCAGCGTCCAGGGATGGCGGGCGTTGCGCCGGTACAGCGGTCGAAACAGGCGCTTGCGCCTTCGTCTGGCTACCGTCCATGGCGCACGGATTCCGGCGTCCAAGCCGGAATGACGGTGATGAAGCCTTCGTGCGATTGCCCTCGGCCGCGGGGTCTGCTCCTCGTGCGGTACCGGCGGATGGCTGAGACGGCCGCGCATCGGGTGGACCACGTGTTCCCCGAGGCGCCGGTGCGGCAGTGGGTGCTCTCGTTGCCGAAGCGGCTGCGCGACTTTCTCCATCACGACGCCCGCCTGGTCAACCCGGTGCTGCGGATCTTCCTGGCCGAGGTCGAAGCGGCGCTGCGCTCGTGCAGTCCCGACGCGCCCAGCGGAGCGAGGTTCGGTGCGGTGGTTCACCGCTTCGGCTCCGCCCTGAATGCCAACCTGCATTTTGATGCAATACATCCCTGTATTTCACCCTTCGGGTCGCTGCGCGGTCCCAATCTGCTCCCGGCAGATTGGTCATTGCTGCGTCATCGACGGCGTGTTCAGCGCGGAAGAGGAGGGTCTCCGGTTTCACCCGGCCTACCTGACCGAGGCCGCCATTGCCCGCGTTCAGCCGCGGACCCGGCGCCGGGTGTTGAAGCGGTTCGCGCGCCGCGCACTGTCGCCGGAGGAAGGGTCGCGACTAAAGCGACCGTTTGCGATTGGGGGCGACGGAGTTGATGCTCGGCTGGGAGCACAGCGGCGGTTTTTTCCTGCACGCCGAGGTCTGGGTCCCGGCCTGGGACCGTGCCGGTCTGGAACGGCTGTTCCGCTATTGCGCCCGGCCGATCTTCGCGGGCGAACGACTGGCCTGGGTCGAGCCCGACGAACGCCTGATCTACCACCTGCCGAAACCGCGACCCGACGGCCGGACGGAGCTGATCCTGACGCCGCTGGAGTTTCATGCCGCACATTCTTGTGCGGCACCCTGAGGGCGGCTTACAGCCGTGCAAATCGGCGGTCCTGCCGATTTGTCTGGATCGCCTCGCCGCCCTGGTCCCCCCGCCCCGGCAGCACCGACACCGCTACCACGGCGGTCACGGCCTCTACCGGCTTGCCGCTGGACGGCCCCGCGCCGCCCGCCCCGCCATCGGCGCAGACTCCGGCCGAAGCCGCGCCCAAGCCGGCCTCGCCGGCCGCGTACCTCTGGGCCGTGCTGCTCGCCCGCATCTACGCCATGCTGCCGTTGATCTGTCCGCCGTGTGGCAGCCCCATGCCGCTGATCGCGGCGGTGACCGCGCGGGAACCGGTGCGGCGGATTCTGCGCCACCTCGGCGAACCGGCCCTCCCGCCGCCCATTTCACCCGCCCGTTCCCCGCCCGAGGAACAGGCCTTGGACTGGGATCAAACCTCCGGCGCGGCTTCGAGTGGGTGCGACCCGTCCTTCGAACCGCCGCCGGAGTTCCAGTTCGATCAAACCGTAGTTGGCAATCGGTGCGCTGCCAACAAGCCACGCCGACTCGCTCGTCGTGCCCGGCGGAGCCCCCTTGCGCCGGCGCCGGTTCGACCTCACCCCAAGGCCGTTGTGGACGCCTCCGGACGCCGCACTGTCGCCGTCCGAAGCCCGAAATGGCCCCCCAGGCGCCTGATCCGATCGACCCAAGTCGTTGATAAGTCCACACCACGGGGGCATCCTCCCGTCCCAATGGGCGGTCGCACCCATTGAATTTCCTATCCTTCGCCTGGATATGCTGCTGGCGAAACAGCGCGCTTCCGACCGCAAGGCTTGGTTGGAAGAGAAAGGCAATCTGGCCGAGTTGTAGTGCTACACTGCCGAATCGAATCCGAACGGAGGAAACGCCGATGTCAACCGTGATGAATTCGCCCGCCTGGGTGCGGGCTCCCCACCGCAAGCTCAGCGTGGACGATTACCACCGCATGGCCGAGACTGGAATTTTCGGGCCGGAAGAGCGGGTGGAGTTGATCGAGGGGGAGATTATCGATATGGCGCCGATTGGATATGTGCACGCGGATTTAAACAGCCTCTTGATCCGGCGCTTGGGGTATCCCACCGAAGGGCGGGCCATTCCCTGGGTGCAAAACCCCATCCACCTGGCACCACATTCCGAGCCCCAGCCGGATTTCGTCCTGTTGCGCCATCGCACGGAAGGCTATCGGGGGGGCTTGCCCAGCGCTGCGGACGTGTTGCTCTTGGTCGAAATCGCCGATACCACCTTGCGCTACGACCGCAAGGTGAAAATCCCGCTCTACGCCCGCCATGGCATCCCGGAATATTGGATCGTCAACGCAGCCAAAAAACAGGTCGAAGTCCACCTAGACCCCGATCCGGCCAGCGGGTGCTACCGCACCACACGGACCCTGACCGAAGGCAAGCTGACCCCGGCTTGTTTCCCCGATCTGGCCTTGGATATCGGCGAGCTACTGCGCTGATCCATCCGTACAAGGAGAACCGCCATGTCCGCCCTAGCCACAGAAGTCGTCCCGCTAAAACCGCCGCATAAATTCAGCCTGGATGAATATCACCTGATGGGAGAAACCGGCATCCTGGGCGAAGACGACCGGGTGGAATTGATCGAAGGGGAGATTATCGACATGGCGCCGATAGGGCATTTCCATTCCGGGCTGGGTAATGCCTTGATTGAGTTATTGGGCTATCCTGCGCGAGGTCGGGCAGTTGCCAGTGTCCAGAATCCCATCCGTTTGGGACCGCACTCTGAACCGCAACCGGATTTCGCCTTATTACGCTATCGACCGGATCGCTATAAACACCAACTGCCCACCGCCGCCGATGTGCTGCTGGTGGTGGAAATCGCCGACAAATCGCTGTGCTACGACCGCGAAATCAAAACCCCGCTCTACGCCCGCCATGGCATCCCGGAATACTGGATCGTCAATCTTAGGGAGCGCCGCGTGGAAGTCCATCAAGACCCCGATCAGGCCAGCGGGTGCTACCGCAGCACCCGAACCCTGACCGAAGGCAAGCTGACCCCGGCTTGTTTCCCCGATCTGGCCTTGGATATCGGCGAGCTACTGCGCTGATCCATCCGTACAAGGAGAACCGCCATGTCCGCCCTAGCCACAGAAGTCGTCCCGCTAAAGCCGCCGCATAAATTCAGCCTGGATGAATATCACCTGATGGGCGAAACCGGCATCCTGGGCGAAGACGACCAGGTGGAATTGATCGAAGGGGAGATTATCGACATGGCGCCGATAGGATTTCGTCACGCGAACTGGTAAAGCCTTTTAAACGAGCGCTTCACCCTAGGCTTAACCGGACGGGCCATCGTTTGGAGGAGGCAGAGACCTTCGACTGGGACGGACCAGACCGCCAGTGAGGCGGGAGGGCGAAGTGAACTGCTCTTCGAACCGCCGCCGGGGTTCCAGTTCGATCAAACCGTCAGTTGATAATCGGTGCGCTGCCAACAAGTCACGCCGACTCGCTCGTCGAGCCCGGCGGAGCCCCCTTGCGCCGGCGCCGGTTCGACCTCACCCCAAGGCCGTTGTGGACGCCTCCGGACGCCGCACTGTCGCCGTCCGAGGCCCGAAATGGCCCCCAGGCTCCTGATCCGATCGACCCAACTCGTTGATAAGTCCACACCACGGGGGCATCCTCCCGTCCCAATGGGCGGTCGCACCCATTGAAACTCCTATCCTTTTGATCTGTTCGCGCTGATGTTCGATCAGCAACTCGCCGGCCAAGGTGAGGATGAGGTGAGCGAGCTTGCCTTTCTCTCTCTTTCTGAACAGCGGCATGTTGCGATCTCAAGGTTTTGTTGGGGCTCCGCCCGGTTTTGCAAGGAGGTGGAGCCTCATGGACCAACTGCCGACTTTCCTGGTGCTGCGATATTGGCGTGGGTCCACCGGAAAAATCGCGGCATCACCTATCGCACCGCCGATAGCGCCCCTGTCTGTCGCCGAACCTCGCGGAAGAATGCTGTTCTGTTGCCCGCCATCGGGACGCACTGCCGAAAGTGAGTCGAACACTAAGTCACCGTAAATAAATAACTGGCCGATTTGAAGGAGTCGGATTTATGATGGATAGATGATTGAAATGGCTGTGATAGAGGGTTTGCGGAGGAAGTTCAACCGCCTCAAGTCGGAGTTGGATGAACGAGGACGCCGTTGTTGGGCGGCAAGCGAAGCACTCGAACTGGGACACGGCGGAATCCAAGCGGTGGCCCATGCGACGGGCCTAGGAGAG